>Ga0272446_1001277_pt1 | contig 36900 bp, 34 predicted proteins | sample YNPCB0061_FD_194587 | JGI IMG/M metagenome (GOLD analysis project Ga0272446, IMG submission 194587) | Hot spring microbial mat communities from Yellowstone National Park, WY, United States - YNP-CB-006-1 | ecosystem: Environmental > Aquatic > Thermal springs > Hot (42-90C) > Sediment | place...
GAGGTCGGTCAGCGGGTGCTTCACGAGCTGCAGCATGACCTTGAAGGGGATGGTGCAGACGTCCGCCCCCAGCATCGCCGCGTCGACGACGTGCGTCGGGTTGCGCACGCTCGCCACCAACACCTCGGTGTCGAAGTCGTAATTGTTGTAAATCGTGACGATCTTCTCGATGAGCTCCATCCCCGTCTCGCTGATGTCGTCGAGGCGGCCGATGAAGGGCGAGATGTAGCTGGCGCCCGCCTTGGCGGCGAGCAGCGCCTGGTTCGGCGAAAAGCAGAGGGTCACGTTGGTGTTGATGCCCTCGGCGGTGCAGGTCTTCACCGCCTTCAGCCCGTCGGGGATGAGCGGCAGCTTGACCACGATGTTCTTGTGGACTTTGTGCCACTCGCGCGCCTCGCGCATCATCTCGTCGTAGCTGGTCGAGAGGACCTCGGCCGAGATGGGGCCGTCGACCAGCTCGCACATCTCGACGACGACGTCGCGGTAGCGGCGGCCGCTCTTGGCGATCAGCGACGGGTTGGTGGTGATGCCGTCGACGAGGCCCATGGCGGCGGCCTCGCGCACCTCGCCGATATCACCCGTGTCGATGAAGAACTTCATGAGATGGTCTCCTCTCGTGGAGTCAGCGTACGGAGTGCAGCCGCACCGGAGCGGCGATCGCCCCTCCCTCGACCGGCGCCTGCTGCGCCTCGGAGAGGAGGGCCTCGAGGGCGCGCAGCTCGGCGAGCACGTCGCTGAGCCGGGCGCGACAGGCGCGCAGCTCTTCGACGATGTGCGCGCGATCGATCGCGGGCCCTTCCTCCATGGCGAGGGCGAACATACGATTCGGCCTCCCATGAGTCAATCGACGGAGCCGCGATGACGTTGCGCGCGGGAGAGCTCGCCGCCGTCGCTGCCGAGGTCGCCCGCCGCGCCGTCGGTGCGGTGGTGCAGAAGGTGGTGCAGCCCGATCGCCACACGATCGTGCTCGGCCTCTACGGCGGGGCGCCGCCGCGCGCGTCGTGGCTGCTCGTGAGCGCCGACGCGAGCTACGGGCGGCTCCATCTCCTCGACGAGAAGCCGCCGGGGACGGGTGACGCGGCGCCGCCGTTTTGCATGCAGCTGCGCAAGGAGCTCATCGGGCGGCGGCTGGCCGCGATCGAGGTCGTGCCCGGCGAGCGGGCGTGCGCGCTGGGGTTCGGGGATCGGGCGCTCCGCCTCTTCCTCTTCGGGCGCGCGGCGCAGCTGGTCCTCGTCGACGAGGCGGGGGCGACCCTGGGCGCGATCGGTCCGGCGCGGCGGCCGCACGAGGCGCTGCCGCCCCCGCGGGCGAGTGCGCCCGACGAGCCGACACGCATCGTCGCTGGCGCGTCGCCCTCCGCGACGATCGCGCAGGCCTACGACGAGCTGCGCGCCCGCGATGAGTCGACGCGGGCCGAAGCCGAGGCCCGTGCCCGGGTCGAGGCGCTGGCCAAGAAGCTCGAGCGCAAGGTGGCCGCGCTCGAGCGCGATCGGGCGCGCGCGACGTCGGCGGAGGAGCAGCGCAAGCACGCCGATCTCCTCCTCGCGCACCTCCGCGAGATCCCGCGCGGCGCCAGCGAGGTCACGCTCCCCGACGACTTCGAGGGAGGCGCGCCCATCGTCGTCGCGCTCGATCCGTCGCTGTCGGCGCGTGACAATGCCACGCGCCTCTACAAAGAGCACAAGCGGCTCTCGCGCGCGCTCGCGTCGATCGACGCCCGCCTCGACGAGTCCCGCCGCACGCTCGAGGACGCGCGCGCCGCGCTCGCCGGCGATCTGGCGGGCTCGCACGCGCTCCTCGCGCTGCGCGCCAGCGAGGATCCCGACGCGCCGTCGCGTGCACGCACGTCGACCAGACGCGCCGCCGAGGCACCGCGCCGGCCGTACCACGAGTTCCGTTCGTCGACCGGCGTCCCGATTCTCGTCGGGCGCGGCGACGACAAAAACGACGAGCTCACCTTCAAGGTCGCGCGAGGCGCAGACCTCTGGCTGCATGCGCGCGATGTTCCCGGCGCGCACGTCGTCGTCCCGCTCGACGGCGGGCGTCCCGTCGACGAGCAGACCCTCCTCGACGCGGCCACGCTCGCCGCACATCACTCGTCGGCGAAGGGAGAGGCGCAGGTCGACGTCGGCTACACCCTGCGGAAGCACGTCCGCAAGCCGCCGCGTTCGCGACCTGGTGCCGTCCTCACCTCGGGACTCAAGACGATTCGCATCCGCCTCGAGCCCACTCGCCTGGCCCGGCTGCTCGCAACTCGCGTCGCAACATCCTGACGACGCGCTCCGAGCCCACCCCCCCGATGCGCCCGGATTTCCGCGCGCAACACCCGGGCTTTCTCGTCGGAGCCTAGGCCCGCGACGACGGCAACGCCTTCGCCTTCACCGCTCGGCCGACCGCGCCGAGCGCATCCCTACCGTAGTGCCCATCTCTCCGGAGACGGCGGGAGCGACCCCCGATCGCCTGTGGCGACCCGAGAGCCACCCCCACCGTCTCCGTCCACGCCGACTAGAACGTGAACGTCGAGCTCGGCGTAGGCATGGGCGGCGGCGTCTTCGGCGCCGCCGGGGCGGCCGGCTTCTTCGCCGCCGCCTTCTTCTTCGCCGGGGCCTTCTTGGCGGCCGGCTTCTTCTTCGCCGGGGCCTTCTTCTTGGCGGCCGGCTTCTTGGCGGCCGGCTTCTTCGCGGCCGCCTTCTTCTTCCCGCCGGCCGCCTTCGACTTCGCGGCCTTCTTGGCAGGAGCCTTCTTCTTGGTGGCCATTCCGGGCCCTCCTTGGTGAATCGACTCCCGACGGGAAGAGAGTTACTTGCGCTTCTTCGCCGGGGCCTTCTTCTTCGCGGGGGCCTTCTTCTTCGTCGTCGCCTTCGCCGCCTTCTTCGCCGGAGCCTTCTTCTTCGTCGCCATCGGTGCTTCCCTCCTAGTGGGAGTTGGCCGGACCCCCCACTCTGAGGGGTCCATGTCCATGCAGTGTGCCGAAGGATCGATCCTTCGTCAACGAAATGATGCAAATTTTAACTTAATTATATGCCACTTGATCACTTGGCATAGGTGAATCGCGGACTTCGACGCTGCGCGGCCAGGATTTTCCGCCGATCGCCCCTTTACAGTCCGTCGACGGAACGCTATGAACGCTCACCCATGAACCTCTCGGTCCACGTCGACGACCTCACGCAGGTCCCCGTCGCAGTGCTCGGCATTCCCGTGTTCGAGGACGGCGTCGCCGAGGCGCCGTCGGTGCAGGCGCTCGACAAGGCGCTCGACGGCGTCCTCACGAAGACGATCGCCGACGAGCAGTGGAAGGGAAAGAAGGGCTCGACGCTCGCGCTCCACACGCACGGTCGCGTCGGTGCGACGCGGCTCCTGCTCGTCGGGCTCGGCGCGCGCAAGGACTTTGCCCCAGGAGATCTCCGTGGGGCCGCGGCTCGCGTCGTCAAGGCCTCCGTCGCTGCGCACGGCAAGACGGCCGGCTTCGTGATGCCCGCCGGCGACGGCCTCACGACGGAGCGCACCATCCAGTTCGTCGCCGAGGGCGCGCTCCTCGGCGGCTACCGCTTCGACAAGTACCTCACCGGCGACCGCAAGAAGAGCGACCCCGTCGAGGACTTCCGCGTCGTCGTCGGCGAGGCGGACGCCGCGCGCGTCGACGGCCTCAAGCGCGCCGTCCAGCGCGGCGAGCAGGTCGCGGCCGCCGTCGCGCACGCCCGCGATCTCGTCAACGAGCCCGCCGCCGAGATGACCCCGCGCAAGATGGCCGAGGTCGCGCAGCGGATCGCCAAGCAGCACGGCCTCGAGGCCAAGATCCTCGGCCCGAAAGAGTGCGAGAAGCTCGGGATGGGGATGTTCCTCGCCGTCGGACAGGGCTCCGACGAGGAGGCGCGCTTCATCCACCTCACCTACAAGCCGAAGGGCAAGACGCCCCCGAAGAAGCGGGTCGTCCTCGTCGGCAAGGGCATCACCTTCGACTCGGGTGGCCTCTCGCTCAAGCCGTCGAACGCGATGGAGGACATGAAGGTCGACATGGCCGGCTCGGCCGCGGTCATCTCGGCCATCGGCGCGCTCGCCGACATGGGCGTCCCCGTCGAGGTCCACGCCATCGCCGCCTGCTGCGAGAACATGCCGTCGGGCAAGTCCTACAAGCTCGGCGACGTCCTCAAGTCGATGAACGGCAAGACGGTGGAGATCAACAACACCGACGCCGAGGGGCGGCTCACGCTCGGCGACGCGCTCCACTACGCCGTCACCGAGATCAAGCCCGACGAGATCTTCGACTTCGCGACGCTGACCGGCGCCTGCATGATCGCGCTCGGGCCGCACACCGCGGGCGTGATGGGCAACGACCTCTCGCTCGTCGAGCGCTGGCTCCAGGCGGCGCGCCTCGCGGGCGAGGAGATGTGGCACCTGCCGATGCCGCCGGCGCTGCGCGATCAGCTGAAGTCCGAGATCGCCGACATGCGCAACACCGGCGACCGCTACGGCGGCGCGCTCACCGCCGGGATCTTCCTGAAGGAGTTCGTCGGCGAGACCCCCTGGGTGCACGTCGACATCGCCGGCCCGGCCAGCGCCGACAAGGAGCAGGGCCACATCGGCAAGGGCGGCACTGGCTTCGCCGTCGCGACGATGATCGAGTACCTCGCCCCGCGCGAGTAGTCGGCGCCGACGACGATGGACAAGGGGCGGCGCCTCCTCGAGGTCGCGCTGCTCTTCCTGCGCCTCGGCTTCACCGCCTTCGGCGGCCCCGCCGCGCACGTCGCCATGATGGAGGAGGAGGTCGTCGTCCGCCGTCGCTGGCTGACGCGCGAAGAGCTCCTCGATCTGATCGCCGCGACCAACCTCATCCCCGGTCCGAACTCGACGGAGCTGGCCATCCACCTCGGCCTCCTTCGCGCCGGGTGGCTCGGGCTCCTCGTCGCGGGCGCCTGCTTCATCGTGCCCGCGGCGCTGATGGTCGGCGCGATCGCCTGGGCCTACGCCCGCTTCGGGCAGCTCCCGTCGGCGATCGCCGCGCTCCACGGCGTGAAGCCGGTGGTGGTGGCCATCGTCGCCGTCGCGCTCGCGCGCTTCGCCAGGGCGGCGCTCAAGTCGGCCTGGCTCGTCGCGCTCGCCGTCGCCGCGGTGGTCGCCGCGGCGCTCGGCGTGCACGAGCTCCTGGTCCTCGCGGCGGCCGCGCTCCTGGCGATCGCGCCGCGGCTCCGTCATGCGCGGCCCCCGGCGGCGGGCCTCCTCCCGCTCGCGATCCCGTCGACGATGACCGCCGCCGCCGCGACCACCGCCGCCGTCGCCACGCCCACCTCCGTCTTTCTTGTCTTCCTGAAAATCGGCGCGGTGCTCTTCGGCAGCGGCTACGTCCTCATCGCCTTCCTGCGCACCGACCTCGTCGAGCGCCTCCACTGGCTGACCGAGGCCCAGCTCCTCGACGCCGTCGCCGTCGGACAGGTGACCCCCGGTCCGGTCTTCACCACGGCGACGTTCGTCGGCTACCTGGTGGCCGGCCCCGGCGGCGCCGCGACCGCGACGGTCGGCATCTTCCTCCCGGCGTTCGTCCTCGTCGCCGCGACGGCGCCGCTCGTCCCACGCCTCCGCAAGTCGGCGACGATGGCCGCCGCCCTCGGCGGCCTCCACGCCGGCTCGCTCGCGCTCATGGCCGTCGCCTCGGCGGTGATCGCCCGCGGCGCGATCACCGATGTCCCGTCGGCGCTCCTCGCCCTCGGCGCCCTCGCCGTCCTCGCGCTGACCAAGCTCAACCCCACCTGGGTGATGCTCGTCGGCGGCGCGGTCGGCGTCGTGTTGAAGCTCATCTCGTGACGCCGGGCGCACGACGCGGAGCGGCGGGGTCCACGTCCAATTGATTTCGGTACGCAGGTGTGAATAGTCTCCGCGGCAGATGGCGCGTTTCCGCATCACCGCGAACCAGGTGACCTTCCTCCGCCTGGCCCTCATCTGGATCCCCGCGTGGCTCCTCTACGGGACCAAGCAGGCCCAGTTCGCCGCGCTGATCATCGCGACGCTGCTCGGCTGCACCGACTTCGTCGACGGCTACCTCGCCCGCAAGCAGGGCTCGACGGTGCTCGGGTCGCTGATGGACCCCATCGCCGACAAGGTGTTCATCGCCATCGCCTTCATGCCCGCCGTCGATCTCGGCTGGGTCCCGGCGTGGACGGTGGCGCTCCTCTTCGTGCGCGAGTTCCTCGTCACCGCGGCCCGCACCGTCTACGAGGCGCGCGGCCAGCAGCTCAAGTCGACCTACTTCGCGCGCTACAAGACCTGGGTCCAGATGTGCGGCATCGGCGTCATCATGCTGATGTACTCCGTCGCTGACCGCACCGTGGATTGGCTTCTCGGCATCGCCGCCGCCGCGCCGATCGTCTTTTTTGTCTTGCGTTATGTCCTCGTGCGGAAGGCGTGGAAGGGCGCCGCCTGGTTCGCCGTCTCGTTCGCCGGCGTCCTCGGCTTCCACGTGTACCTCGGCAACCACGCCGCCGCGCTGGCCCTCATGGCCTTCATCGTCGGCGTCACCTGGGTGAGCGGCCTCGGCTACCTGACCGGCATCGGGACGCTGCGCTCGAAGGGGCGCATCACCGGCGGCGAGGTTGTGCGCCTGGTGTCGAGCGTCGCGCTGCCCATTCTCGCGCTCTGGGCCCAGCGCACCGACCTCGCGCCGAAGTGGGCGCTCATCACGGTGGTCTCGGTCGAGCTCGCGCACGGCGGCCTCGATAACCTGCTCGCGCACCACAAGGTTGCGGCGGGTGGCTGGAGCTGGGGCGGCCGCCTCGGTCTCGAGTGCGCAATGCTCGCGGCCGCGGCGACCGGTCTGCCCTTCCTCGGGGCGGACACCTCGGTCCTCGTCGCGAAGCTCGCCGCGATCGTCGGCGCCGCGACCAGCATCGTCGGAGTGGCCCTCGCCTTCTGGCAGAAGCGCGCCTACTACCTGGGACCGAAGGGGGATAAGCTGCGCGGGAACGCGGCTCCCAAGGCCTCCGGTAACGTTCTGCATAATCCTGTCGCGTAATCGCGCACTCAAAAAATTGCGCTGATTGACCAGGTGCGGCACGCATGCTAGGTTTTCGCGCTCCCGAGGCATAACCTCTATGCCCGGTTCGCGGAGGTGCTCGCGTGGATGTTTCCTTTCGTGTCGGCGATAAGGCGGTCTATCCGGCCCACGGTGTGGCGGAGGTGACCGGTATCGAGACCAAGGAGATCAGCGGCAACAAGTGCTCCTTCTACATCCTGAAGATCCTCGAGAACAACATGCGGATCATGGTTCCGACCAAGAACGCCGCCGCTGTTGGTCTCCGGGCCGTGGTGAAGAAGGCCGAGGTCAAAGAGGTCTACGACATCCTCAAGTCGCGTGAGACCTCCGTCGACAGCCAGACGTGGAATCGCCGCTATCGCGAGTATATGGAGAAGATCAAGACCGGCTCCGTGTACGAGGTCGCCGAGGTCCTCCGCGATCTGTCGCTGCTCAAGAACGACAAGGACCTGTCGTTCGGCGAGCGCCGCATGCTCGACACCGCGCGCTCGCTGCTCGTGAAGGAGCTGGCGATCGCCAAGGCGACCAAGGAAGAGAAGATCAACAAAGAGCTCGAGCAGATCTTCAGCTGCTGAGCTCGCGCTCGCGCTACTGCGGGGGCGACACTCGCGTCGCCTCCACCTCGTCTCCCACCTTCGTGTTGGCCAGCTGGCTGGGGCTCATCCGGAGCTCCCGCCGCTGCCCGTCGTTCGACTGAATCACCAGGCGCCCCGATTTCTGGTCGACCTCGACCACGCGCCCCGACATCGTCGCCGCCGGCTGGCTCTCCGTCACGCCGGGCGGCAGCGACGGCGCCGCTGTCTGCGCACGCGCGACACCGGCCGCACCAATCACGCTAGACACAAAACTCGTGGCCAGGATCGCTCGTCGCATCGTCCGTCCCTCCTCTCGACAGCGATAGGGCGGCGCCGGCGAATCGGGAGGGCGCCTCGTTCGACCGCTCGCGCCTCAGCGCCGCAGCGTCGGCAGCGTGGCGAACCCGCGCGGGTCGTGCGCGGCGACGAGCGTGACCTCGGGGAAGCGCGCGTGGATCGCGGCGACGCGCAGCAGGCTCTCGCGCAGTCGCGCAGGGTCGTGGTCGCCGAGCGCACCCACGATCCACGGGCGCTCCTCGCGCTCGGTGATCCCCTCGCGCTGCCACACCAGATCGCCGACGAACGCATAGCGCTTCCCCGTCGGGAGCGCGACGAAGACGACCACCGATCCCGGGGTGTGGCCCGGCGCCGGGACGATGACCACCGAGCCGTCGCCGAAGAGGTCGTGGCTCGACGGGAAGCCGAGGTAGGGCCCCCCGTCGAAGCGGTACTCCTCGAGCCGCGCGCCGACGTCGCGCGCCAGCCGGGTGATCCAGCCGCCCCCGTCGATGAAGCGGCGCTCGTCGGCGTTCACCAGGACGGGGACGGTCGGGAGCTCGCCGAGGCCGCTCACGTGATCCCAGTGCGCGTGGGTGAGCACGACGCCTCGCAGCCGCGCGCGATCGAAGCCGGCCGCGTCGAGCTGCTCGGCGACGGAGCGCGTCCGCTCGAGGTTGGTGACGACGCGGAAGAAGAGCGGCATCGTCTTCAGCTGCTCGGCGATGGCGCGGCCGAAACCGGTGTCGATGAGGATCGCCCCGCGCGGGTGCTCGACCAGCGTGGCGGTCATCACGAAGTCGCGACGCTCGGAGAAGGCGCCGCCGCGATAGCCGAAGGCGGCGGTGCGGTGGATGGCGCCCGTCGGGAGCTGCCAGAGGCGCATCTCCGACGGCGGCGAGGCGGCGGGGAGCTCTCCTGCGAGCGGCGCGGGTGGGGCGAGCGGCGCGGCCCAGTAGCCGCTCCAGACGAACGCGAGCGCCGCGTTCGTGACCACGCCGACGGCGCCCCAGCGGCGGCTGCGGCGCAGGGTGACCACGAGCACGGCGCCAAGGAGCGCTACGACGCCGATCGCCACGGGCACGGCAGGCACGGGAAGGCCCCGCCCGCTCGCGGTCACGAGGGCGGCGACGACGACGAGCGGCCCGCCGATGGCGACCGCGATGGTGAGCCGAATCACGGCCGCACTATCGCCTAAACCGCAATGGTTCGGCCAATTTGAAAGTTGCGTGGCGCGCCCCAGGATCGATAGACTGCTGTGTCAGTCTAATTCTGGCTGCGAGGCCAGGTGCGAGGACCATGGACACGATTCATCCGCGCAAGGCACCGGTGGCGATCGGAATCGATGTCGGCTCGACGACGGTGAAGGCCGTGGTCGTCGACCCCGAGTCGAAGGAGATCCTCTGGAGCGACTACCAGCGCCACCAGACCAAGCAGGCCGAGTTCGTCCTCTCGTTCCTCGAGCGCATCACGACGTCGTTCCCGAATATCGCGCAGGGTGACATCCGCGTCTTCATGACCGGGTCGGGCGCGGCGCCGGTCGCTCCGCACCTCGGCGCGAAGTTCGTGCAGGAGGTCAACGCGGTCACGCTCGCCGTCGAGACCCTGCACCCCGACGTCGGCTCCGTCTGCGAGCTCGGCGGGCAGGACGCCAAGATCATCATCTTCAAGAAGAACGAAGAGACCGGTCAGAAGACGGCGCTCACGTCGATGAACGACAAGTGCGCGTCGGGGACCGGCGCGACCATCGACAAGTGCGTCATCAAGGTCGGCCTCCCCAACGAAGAGGTCGTCAAGATTGCGTTCGACGACTCGAAGCTGCACCACGTCGCCGCCAAGTGCGGCGTGTTCGCCGAGACCGACATCGTCAACCTGGTGAAGTCGGGCATCCCGTCGATCGAGATCATGAACTCGCTCGCGGACGCCATCGTCATGCAGAACCTGTCGGTGCTCACGCGTGGGAACACGCTGCGCCACAAGGTGCTGCTCCTCGGCGGCCCGAACACCTATCTGCCGTTCCTCCGCGACTGCTGGCGCAAGCGGATCCCCGAGACCTGGCGCGACCGCGGATATGAGTATCCGAAGGATGTCCCAATCGAGGAATTGATCATCGTCCCGCAGAACGCCCAGTACTACGCGGCGTACGGGGCGGTGATGTACGGCCTCTACGAGGCCGCCGACGTCGGCGTCTTCAAGGGGATGGAGCGGCTGCGCGAGTTCATCACGCACGGGCGCGCGGCGCGGCTGGGTGATTCGGCGGGGCCGCCGCTGATCAAAGAGCGCATCGAGCTCGACGAGTTCCGCGACCTCTATCGCATCCCGAAGTTCGAGGCAGCGAAGTTCGAGCCCGGCCAGACGGTGCGCGGGGTCATCGGCATGGACGGCGGCTCGACGTCGTCGAAGGCGGTGCTGGTCGATTACGAGACCGGGAAAATCCTCAAGAAGGAATATCAGCTTTCGAAGGGAAACCCGATTCAGGACACGAAGGAGATCCTCGCGCGCATCAAGAAGTACGTCGAGGATCAGGGCGCGCACCTGCAAGTGATGGGGTTCGGCGCGACCGGCTACGCCGCCGACGTCCTCCAGGAGTCGGTGAAGAGCGACGTGAACGTCGTCGAGACCGTCGCCCACATGATGTCGGCGACGCACTTCTTCGGTGACGTCGACGTCATCTGCGACATCGGCGGGCAGGACATCAAGGTCCTGTTCATGCAGAACGGCGATATCAAAAACTTCCGGCTTTCGAATCAGTGCTCGGCCGGAAACGGGATGCTGCTGCAGGCGATGGCCGATCAGTTCGGCGTCCCGGTGACCAACTACGCCGACGTCGCCTTCGAGGCCAAGCTGTCGCCGAAGTTCAGCTACGGCTGCGCGGTGTTCCTCGATTCGGACCGCGTGAACTTCCAGAAGGAAGGATATTCGAAGGAGGAGCTGCTCGCGGGCCTCGCCCAGGTGTTGCCGAAGAACGTGTGGCAATACGTGGTGCAGATCCCGCGCATGGCCGAGCTCGGGCGGAAGTTCTGCCTCCAGGGCGGCACGCAGCACAACCTCGCGGCGGTCAAGGCGCAGGTCGACTACATCAAGCAGCGCGTCCCCGACGCGGAGGTGTTCGTCCACCCGCACACCGGCGAGGCGGGCGCGCACGGCGCGGCGATGGAGACGCTGCGCGTGGTGCGTCGCCGCGGGACCTCGACGTTCATCGGCATCGATTCGGCGATCAACCTCACCTATACGTCGCGTAACGACGAATCGACGCGCTGCCACTTTTGTCCCAATGAGTGCGCGCGCACGTTCATCGACACGGTGACGCCGGAGGGCGGGACCTCGCGCTACATCGCCGGCTTCTCGTGCGAGAAGGGCACCGTCGAGAGCGAAGAGGCGATGCTGGCGCTGACGCGCGATCGCAAGAAGCTCATGAAGAAGTTCCCGAACCTCGTCGACTACGAGTCGAAGCAGGTCTTCCGGCACTTCTACGACGCCGAGCCGATGCCCGAGGCGACGCAGCTCATCACCGACGTCGAGGTGAAGAAGGTGTGGATGGGCGTGAAGAAGCGGGCGATCCAGCGCCCGTTCCAGCGCTCGTCGAAGGAGGCGTGGGAGGCGCGCCGCCGCGTCCGCGTCGGCATCCCCAAGGTCCTCAACATCTATTCGCTGGCGCCGTATCTGCGGACCTATCTCGAGACGCTCGGGATTCAGAAGCAGAACGTCGTCTTCTCCGATTACACCTCGGAGGAGATGTGGCTCGAGGGTGGCAAATACGGGTCGATTGACCCCTGCTATCCGTCGAAGGTGGCGCAGGCCCATATCCACAATCTGTTGTTCCACCACCACGACGAGGACGAAGGCGGGAAGAAGCTGAAGTACATCTTCTTCCCCTGCATCACCCACGTCCCGCCCGGGCTCAACAAGGTGATGGACACGGCGTCGTGCCCGATCGTCGCGGGCGCGCCCGAGGTCATGAAGGCGGCCTTCACGAAGGAGACCAACTTCTTCACGCAGCGCGGGATCGAGTACGTCGACCCGGCGCTCACCTTCACCGAGCCGACGCTGCTCAAGCGCCAGCTCTTCGAGGCGTGGGGCGAGCGGCTCGGCGTCACCGAGGACGAGAGCGACTTCGCCGCCGACCAGGCGTGGAAGGCGATGGAGAAGCTCGACGCCGATCTCCAGGAGAAGGGTAAGGCGATCCTCGAGACCGTCGAGCGCGAGAACCGCGTCGCGGTGCTGCTCCTGTCGCGCCCGTATCACAATGACCCGGGGCTGAATCACGGGATTCTCGAGGAGTTCCAAGTCCTCGGATATCCGATTCTCTCCATTCGCTCGATCCCGCGCGATCCGGTGTGGCTCAACCGGTTCTTCGAGGAGGAGCTGAAGTCGGGGCGTATCGAGACGCCGCTCGAGGTGAATGACGTCTGGCCGGAGAACTACTCGGCCAACTCGGTGCAGAAGGTGTGGGCGGCGAAGTTCGCCGCGCGCCACCCGAACGTCGTCGTGCTCGACCTGTCGTCGTTCAAGTGCGGGCACGACGCGCCGACGTACGGCCTCATCGACTCGATCATCTCGTCGAGCGGGACGCCCTACTCGGCGCTGCACGACATCGACGCGAACAAGCCGGGCGGGTCGATCAAGATCCGCGTGAAGACGTATGCCCACAGCCTGAAGCTCCACGAGGAGCGGCTGGAGGACATCGCCAAGAAGAAGGAGGAGCTGCGCTTCCGCGTCGAGGAGAAGCGGCTCGAGTTGTTGGAGCTCAAACGAAAGCAGCTCGCCGAGCGCAAGGGGATGGACCCCACGCTCGAGCGCATGATCGAGGAGACGCGCGCCAAGGTCGCCGAGTACGGCAAGGTCCTGGCGGCGCGTCGCAAGCCGATCGATCCCGTCGAGGCGGCCAAGGAGGCGGGGCTGGTGCGGCTCGGGGTCAAGAAGTCGGTCAACGGCGAAGACAAGATCGCTCGCGTCTAGTTGAGGCCAGGAGGAGAACGCGTGGAGACGATTTCCGGTGGTGTGAAGAAGCTCCCGATCCTCGGGCAGCAGGCCAAGGTGAACGACCTCGACGTCGAGGCGGAGCTCAAGAAGTTCGAAGAGGAGCAGCTGGCGCTGCTCGGGCTCGAGCCGGGGCGTGAGCACTGGCGCGACGACAACCCGACGAAGTTCACGGCCGAGCAGCGCGCCCACACGACGATCCTCGTGTCGGGCCTCACGCAGGCGCACGACCTGTTCATTCAGGGCGCGCTGCGCGGGATCGGCTACAAGGTGAAGGCGATCGACTGCCCGGACACCGTCGCGCTCCAGTTCGGCAAGGAGTTCGGCAACCGCGGGCAGTGCAACCCGACCTACTTCACCGTCGGCAATCTGGTGAAGTACCTGGTCTGGCTGCGCGACGAGCAGAAGATCCCGACGAAGGAGATCATCTCCAACTATCTCTTCGTCACCGCGGGCGCGTGCGGCCCCTGCCGCTTCGGCACCTACGTGACCGAGTACCGCAAGGCGCTGCGCGACTCGGGCTTCGAGGGCTTCCGCGTGCTCCTGTTCCAGCAGCAGGGCGGCCTCAAGCAGGCGACGGGCGAGGCGGCCGGCCTCGAGATGAACCCGAAGTTCTTCGTGTCGCTGTTGAAGGCGATCCTCGTCGGTGACGTGCTGAACGCCATCGGCTATCGCATCCGGCCGTACGAGATCGTCGCGGGCTCGACGGACAAGGCGCTCGTCGAGGCGAAGGAGCTCATCCACGCGGCGCTCGAGCAGCCCGACAAGAAGTCGCTGGTGTGGGCGCTCGTCCAGGCGCGGCGCCTCCTCATGAACGTGAAGATCGACCGGACGATCGTGAAGCCGAAGGTGTCGGTCATCGGCGAGTTCTGGGCGATGACCACCGAGGGCGACGGGAACTACGGCCTGCAGCGCTTCCTCGAGCAGGAGGGCGCCGAGGTCGACATTCAGCTCGTCACCGCCTGGATCCTGTTCATGATCTGGGAGCAGCGCTGGGACACGCAGCAGCGCATGGTGCTGCGCAGCGAGGACAAGGCGCGCAAGGGCCTCGTCGGGGTGAACGTCCGCAAGAAGCTCGTGATGCTGTGGGCCGCCGAGAAGGCGGTGCGCGGGCTCTTCCAGCTGACGGCGCAGGTGATGGGCCTGCACGACTATCACCTGCCCGACATGGATGAGGTCGCGGCGACGGCGAACGACTACTACAACAACCACCTCCGCGGCGGCGAAGGCCACATGGAGGTCGGCAAGCTCATCATGAACGTCGCCAAGAAGAAGGCGACGATGACGCTGTCGGTGAAGCCGTTCGGCTGCATGCCGTCGTCGGGCGTGTCGGACGGGGTGCAGTCGCTGGTCACCGAGATGTACCCCGAGGCGATCTTCTGCCCGATCGAGACCAGCGGTGACGGGGCGGTGAACGTCTACTCGCGCGTCCAGATGATGCTCTTCAAGGCGCGGCTCGCGGCCAAGGAGGAGTACCGGAAGACGCTCGAGGAGGCGGGGCTCACCGTCGACGACCTCAAGCGCTACCTGGCCGCTGGCTGGTGGCGCGGCTCGTCGCTGTGGTACCCGCGCCACGGGACGGTGGCGTCGACGGCGGCGAACGTCGCGCAGCAGCTCGCGCCCGAGATGAAGATGTCGCGCGCCGAGAAGCTCGCGGCGACGGCGAAGCGGGCCCTGGCGGCGCCGCGCGCCCTCTTCGAGATGGTCCGCTACCGCAAGGCCGGCTCGGGCCAAAGCGCCCTCTCGCACTAGCGCCCCGTTTTTACGCCGCACACGTCGATTTCGTGCAAAGCAGCGCCTCGGTCGGTCTCTAGGGGATCGGAGGAGGCGCTGTCATGTCGTCGTTCGTTTGTCTGTCGATCGGGGTGGTTCTCGGGCTCGCCGTCGGTGGCGGGGTCGCGCGCGCGCAGAACGGCGCGGCGCTGTGCGGGCGCATCGGCTCGAACCAGCAGCTCACGGAGTGCACGATGATCGTCGCCGGCAAGCGCGTCGATCAGGCGGCGGTCGACGTCTGCGGGCGGATCGGCTCCAACCAGCAGATCGTCGGCTGCGCGCGCGCCGTCGCCGGGCGGGTCATGCCCGAGGGCGCGGTGTCGCTGTGCGGGCGGATCGGCTCCAACCAGCAGATCGTCGAGTGCGCGGCCGCCGTCGCTGGCCACACCCTCGAGCGCGGCGCGGTCGACGCCTGCGGGCGGATCGGCTCCAACCAGCAGATCGTCGAGTGCGCGCGCGCCATCGCCGACAAGAGCTACGCGCAGGAGGAGCTCGACCTGTGCAACCGCAACGGGTCGAACAGCGGCATCGTGCAGTGCATGCTGACGACGGGGCGCCGCCGCGCGCCCGCGTACTACCCGCCGACGCCGCCGCCGCCGTACAACCCGAATCCCTATTACGCCGCGCCGCCGCCGCCGCCGCCGCCCGCGCCTGGGTACTACAACGCCCCGACGGCGACGGTCACCTTCGACAACCTGACGCCGGGAGAGACGGTGGTGCGCTTCTACTATCGCCCCGCCGGACAGCGCGGCGCGTGGTCGGAGAACGTCCTGCGCGGGGCGCTCTACCCGGGCCAGAAGACGAGGCTGGTCGTGCCGCAGGGGCAGCTCGACCTCTGCGCCGAGCTCCCCGACGGGACCGCCGGCCACTGGGAGAACCGCACCGTCGGGCCCGACGGGATGAACCTCTGGGTCGAGGGCGACCGCAACGATCCCGGCAAGTGGGCGGTGCGCACCCCGTGCCGCGGCCGCGATCGCCGCTAGCGACGGCGACGATTTCGGTCAAGCAGGAACGTGGCACACGGCCTCGACGTTGTTCCCGTCGGGGTCGAGCACGAACGCGCCGTAGTAGTCGGGGTGGTAGATGGCCCGCGGGCCGGGCGGGCCGTTGTCGGGGGCGCCGGCCGCGCGCGCCGCGGCGTAGAAGGCGTCGACGGCGGCGCGGTCCTTGGCGACGAAGGCCACGTGGCGCGGCGACGCCGGCTCGCGCACCTCGATCACCCACAGGATCGGCCGCCCGCCCGGGCCGTAGGCGGCGAAGCGCTGCGTCGGCCACTCGGCGTTCCACGTCGCCACCATCTCGACGTTCTTCCCAAAGCCGAGCGGCGCGAGCGCGGCGTCGTAGAAGCGGCAGGTCGCGACGAAGTCAGTGGCGTAGGTGCTCAGGTGATCGATCATGCGCGTATCCTACGCGCGTGAGACGAGAAGTCGCCGTGGTCATCGCCCTCGCGGCGGTGTCGATCGCCAGCGCAGCGCGCGCGGAGCTCGGGGTCGTCGTCGCAGCGCCGGGCCAGTCGCTCGACGTCGGTGAGGGCGCCGGCGGGGTCGTGCTGCGCGCCGAGCGGGCGGTCTAAGACGGCGACGGCGGCGCGCTCGGCCTCGTCGCGCTGACGGGCGGCCCGCGCGCGCAACCGCTCCCGGCAGCGATGCGCGGGGCCGTCGATATCGTGCTAGACGAGAAAGGTGCGCCGGTCGCGGCGCTGGTCCTCCGCGACGGCTGGAAGCGTGTCGTCGGCGCCCGCGGCCCCCTCGCGCTGCCGACCGCGCCCTCGGTCGATGGCGTCATCCCGCAGGGGCCGGGCGCCGATGCGGCGGACCGAGCTGCCGGCCGGTCTCGATCTCGGCGCGATCGTCGCCACCCCCGAAGGCGTGCTGGTCGCCACCCGCAAGGACGGCATCGGCACCTTCGGCACCGTCGGGACGCTGCTCCTACCGCGCCGCGGAGGGACCGCGGTGGCGATCCCCATCCCCGAGGCGGCGGGCCTCAAGCCGCCGCAGCTCGCCCGCGCGCGCGACGGCGCGATCTGGGCGCTGGCGACGGTGAAGATCTCTCCCGAGCGAATGGGCCCGGCGCTCTACCGCTTCGTCGCGGGCGGCTGGTCGCCGGTCACGCTCCCCGCGCCGTATCGCGCCGAGCGGCTGGTCGTCGACGGCGCCGGGCGCGTCCTCGTGTTGGCGCGCGGCGAGGAGGAGGGGCGGTGGCTCCTCGGGGAGACGGGTGGCGCCGCTGCGGCGGAGCTGCCGGCGCGCTGATTGGTGGTAGGCTTCCCGGGTCGTGTTCGTCGACTTCCTCTACGAGCTGCGCCGTCGCGGCGTGAAGGTCGGGACGCAGGAGGCCGTGGCGCTCGCCCGCGCGCTCGAGCTCGACCTGCACCAGACGACGCTCGACGGCTTCTACGAGGTCGCGCGCTGCCTGCTCGTGCACCGCGAGCAGGATCTCGACGCCTTCGACACGGCGTTCGCGGTCTACTTCGAGGGGCTCGAGGTGCAGGCGCTGCAGGTCACCGAGGAGCTGCTCTCGTGGCTCTCGCAGAACGACGTCAAGAAGCGCGAGCTCACCGACGAGGAGCGGGCGCTCCTCGAGAAGCTCGACCTCGAGGAGGTGCGCCGCCGCATGGCTGAGCGGCTGCGCGAGCAGCGCGAGCGGCACGATCGCGGCAACCGCTGGGTCGGCACTGGCGGGACCTCGCCGCACGGCCGCGGCGGCACGCACCCGAGCGGCCTCTCCGTCGGGCAGGGCGGCCCCGCCGGCGGTCGCGGGGCGATCGCGCGCGCCGGGGCGCACAACTTCCGCGCGCTGCGCGGCGATCGCAACATCGACGTGCGCCAGATCGAGGTCGCGCTGCGCCGCCTGCGCCGCTTCGTGCGCGAGGGCGCTCCGACGGAGCTCGACATCGACGGGACCATCGACGCCACCGCCAAGAACGCCGGCGAGCTCGAGGTCATCATGCGCCCCGAGCGCCGCTCGAACATCAAGGTGGTGCTGCTCCTCGACGTGGGCGGGTCGATGGATCCGCACATCGACGTGAGCGAGCGCCTCTTCTCGGCGGCGAAGAACGCGCGCCACTGGAAGCAGCTCGAGGTCTACTACTTCCACAACTGCATCTACGGCTACGTCTACCCGACGACGCGCCTGCGCGACGGGATCTCGATCACCGAGCTCTTCAAGAAGTGCGACTCGACCTGGGTCTGCATCGTCGTCGGGGACGCGCTCATGCACCCCGCCGAGCTGATGCAGGGGGGCGGGAGCTGGTCGTACGAGGAGTGGAACGACACGCCCGGGATCGCCTGGATGGATCTCGTGGCGCGCCATTTCCGGAAAGCGGCGTGGCTGAACCCCGAGCCGGAGAGCTACTGGTCCGGCACCGCGGCGACGCTGCGCCGCCTCTTCCCGATGTTCCGCCTGTCCCTCGACGGGCTGCAGCAGATGGTCGCGTACCTCAGCGATCACGCGAAACGCGCCGCCGCTCACTGACACTCGCATCCACCAACCGAGGCCTCCCCCGATGACCCGAACGATCGTGCTCGCCGTCGTCACCGTCGCCCTATCCGCCACCTCCGCCGTCGCCCAAAAGGAGCAGAAGGCTCGCATGAAGGTCCCGGAGACCCGCGCCGTCGACGTGAAGGACGTCGTCCACGGCCTCACCATCGCCGATCCCTATCGCTGGCTCGAGGACGAGAAGGCGCCCGAGGTGAAGGCCTGGATGGCGGCGCAGGACAAGTACGCGCGCGACGCCATCGCCAAGCTGCCGGGGCGCGAGGCGCTCACCGCGCGGCTCAAGCAGCTCTACTACGTGGACTCGGTGTCGGCGCCGGCGCACCGCGGGACGCGCTTCTTCTACCGTCGGACGCACGCCGATCGCGAGAAGGCGGTCTACTACTGGCGCGAGGGCGAGAACGGCGCCGAGAAGGTGCTGCTCGATCCGAACACGATGTCGAAGGACGGCACGACCTCCGTCGGGATGGTGGTGCCGAGCTGGGACGGGAAGTTCGTCGCCTACACCACGAAGGCCAACAACAGCGACGAGGCGACGCTCCACGTGATGGAGGTGGCGACGGGGAAGGAGCGCCCCGGGGATCGCATCGAGGGCGCGAAGTATGCCTCGCCGTCGTGGGCGCCCGATGCGAGCGGCTTCTACTACACCTGGCTGCCGCCGCTGTCGAAGGAGGTCACCGTCGCCGATCGGCCGGGGTTCGCCGAGTTGCGCTTCCACCCGCTCGGGAAGGATCCCGAGAAGGATCGCCTGGTCCACCCGGCGACGAAGAACCCGCAGACGTTCCTCGGCGGCGGCGTCTCGCGCGACGGGCACTGGCTGTTCGTGTACGTGCAGCACGGGTGGAACTCGACCGACGTCTACTTCCGCGACGCGCGCGGCAAGGAGCTCGCCTGGAAGCCGCTCGCCGTCGGGGTCGACGCGCAGTTCGAGGTCGAGGCCTACCAGGATCGTTTTTATGTCAAAACGAATTGGAAGGCGCCGCGCTGGCGGCTCCTCTTGGCCGATCCGAAGAAGCCGGCGATGGCCGACTGGAAGGAGCTCGTGCCGGAGTCGCCCGAGGGCGCGGTGCTCGAGGGCGTGGACATCGTCGGCGGGCACCTCGCGCTGCAGTGGATGAAGAGCGCGGCCTCGGCGCTGGAGGTGCGGACGCTGGGCGGCAAGCTGGTGCGCGCGATCGCGCTGCCGACGGTGGGGACGGCGTCGTCGCTGTTCGGCCTGCCCGAGGACGACACCGCCTACTTCACCTTCGTGTCGTTCACGCAGCCGGCGCAGGTGTGGAAGACGTCGGTGAAGAGCGGCGACACGTCGCTGTGGGCGGAGGTCAAGCTGCCCATCGACACGACGCCGTACACCGTCGAGCAGGTGAAGTATTCGTCGAAGGACGGGACGCAGGTGACGATGTTCATCGTGCGGCGGAAGGACCTGAAGCGCGACGGCTCGACGCCGTTCCTCCTCGGCGGCTACGGCGGGTTCAACGTGTCGATCACGCCGAGCTTCTCGTCGGGGCTCTACCCGTGGCTGGAGGCGGGCGGGGCCTACGCGACGCCGAACCTGCGCGGCGGCGGCGAGTACGGCGAGGAGTGGCACAAGGCGGGGATGGGGGCGAAGAAGCAGAACGTCTTCGACGACTTCATCGCGGCGGCCGAGTACCTCGTGAAGGAGGGCTACACCAAGCCCGAGCGGCTGGCCATCCGCGGCGGCTCGAACGGCGGGCTCCTCGTCGGTGCGGCGCTCACGCAGCGGCCCGATCTCTTCCGCGCGGTGATCTGCGCGGTGCCGCTCCTCGACATGGTCCGCTATCACCTCTTCGGCAGCGGGAAGACCTGGATCCCCGAGTACGGCTCGTCGGAGGACGCGGCGCAGGCGAAGACGCTGTTCGCCTATTCGCCCTATCACCGCGTGAAGGGGGGGACGAAGTATCCGGCGGTGCTGATGATGTCGGCGGACGCCGACGATCGCGTCGACCCGATGCACGCGCGCAAGATGGCGGCGCTGCTGCAGGCGTCGTCGACGAGCGGGCTGCCGGTGCTCTTGCGCATCGAGCCGCACAGCGGGCACGGCGGCGCCGACCTCGTGAAGCAGGCGGTGGAGCAGTCGGCCGACAGCTACGCTTTTCTGATGGACATTTTAGGAATGAAGGCGCCGGCGCCCGCCGGCAAATGATCGAATTCACGGCAGGAATTCTTGTCAAATTTTCTTGCTTGACCGGGATCGCGCAAAAGATCAGATTGCCTTCGACGACACCTCGTCGGAGGCGACCATGCCGTCGAAGCAGACACGTCGATCCATCTCGGTGCGGGGCACGACCTACGTGGCCCTGCGCGAGTACTGCGAGACCCACCAGCGCTCGATGAGCGACATCGTCGAGGAGCTGCTGTCGGGGCTCCTCGGCGCCGATGCCGTCCCGCTCCCCACCCGTTCTCCGACGGCGCCCAAGGCGCCGAAGCTGACGTCCGTCCCCGCGACCAGCGTGAAGACGGCCCCTCGTCCGGCGGTCGCGGCCAAGGTCGTGCGCGCGGCGGCCCCCGAGCCGGTGGCCGTGAAGCCGGTCGCTCCGCCGCCGCCCGCGATCGCCGCGGTGCCGGTCGAGCCGGTGCTCAAGTCGGCCGGCCGCCCCGCGCCCACGCCGGCCGAGCAGGTGGTCGCGCCGCGCATCGTCGCGCCGAAGAACGACTACCGAAATATCCGTTTCTGATCTGATTCACGCGAGTTAGTCAGATATTTCAACAGCCGCCCGGGCCCGTTTTCGCGGACCGGGTGGCCGATGGCGCGACCTTGGGGCACGCTTGGATCCTCGGATGGACCAGGCGGACGGCAACGACACGAAGAGCTGCCCCTTCTGCGGCGAGACCATCAAAGCGGTCGCGATTCGCTGCAAGCACTGCCAGGCGGACCTCCGGACGGCGAGCGAGCCCGACTTCACGCGCGGGACCGCGCCGCCGCCGGACGTGCGCGCACGTGCGCAGGCCACGGAAGAGGAGCGCGCGCACGACTTCGAGCAGCGCTTCCTCGAGTTCGCCTACAAGACGACCGAGACCATCAACGCCGCGCGCGTCGCCTACGCGCTGCGGCTGCCGATCCGCGAGTGCGAGGAGCGGCTCGAGGATCTGGCGGCGCGCGACGTCCTCGTGCGCGAGATCGACGACGAGGGGCACGTCTGGTTCCGCCTGCCGGGGCGGCCGATGCCGCGGCCGATGCCCGCGTCGCCGTCGCTGGCGTCGCCGCCGTCGGTGGCGATGGTGCCGCGCGCGGCCCCCGGCCCGCTCGCGCCGCCGGGTGGTGTGCCGACCCCGACGCCGAACGCGGTGACGGGGCTGGTGCTCAATCTGGTGATGCCGGGGGTGGGCTCGATCGTCGCTGGGAAGACGAACGAGGGGGTCGCGCAGCTGGTGCTGTTCGTGGTGGGGATGCCGCTGTGCCTGCTGCTGATCGGGATCCCGATCGTGATCACCGCCTGGGCGTGGGCGCTGGCGACGGGGCTACGGACGGTCAGCGAGTCTTCGCGCTAGACATCAATTGGACGTGAAGGTGTCGTCGGGCATCGCCAGCGCCTCGGGGCCGGAGTCGCGCACCTGGCGCGCGCTCTCGGCGGCGGCCTCGACCAGGCGAGCGATGCGCTCGATCTGCTCGCGGCGATCGCCCGAGACGTACGACTGATAGCGCCGGTAGAAGAAGGCGGCGCGGTCGAAGTCGCCTGCGCGGCGGCACACCTCGGCCAGCTCGAACAGCGTCTCCGGGCGCGGGTCACGGAAGTAGGCCGCCTTGAGCTCGAGGATCGCGAGGCTCGGATCGCCGAGCGCCTCGGCCTTCTCGGCGGCGGCGAGGTGCATGCGCGCCTGGCGCGTCGCGGTGCGTGCCTGGTGTTGCGGGCCGGCGAAGGCGGGGACGGCGGTGAGGAGCAGGAACGACGCGATGAGGAAACGCATGCTCGCTCACCAAAGCACGGAGCGTGCCGGCGCGCGACAACGATGATCCGCGCAGTTCCGGCGCCCGCGAGCGGCTACCGCACTTGCCGTTGATCGGGTCAGCTGTGGACGGCGCCGCGGATCGTCGAGACGAGGAGCGTCACGCGCAGGCCGCCGTTCGTGAGGGCGTGGCGCTCGACGGGGTGAAGCCCCAGCGCGCGCTCGAGCGGTCCGCCGGGACGCGACTCGGGGACGAGCACCGCCACCCGCCAGCCGCGGAAGCGACGGCGGAGCGCGTCACCGAGCGCGCGGTAGGCGGCGGCCGCGCCGCGCACATCGTCGAGGCGGCGGCCGTAGGGCGGGTTGGCGACGACGAGCCCAGGGGCCGCGCCCGCGGGAGGCGCGGCGTCGGCGAGGCGGGCGACGGAGAAGGTCACGCGCTCGGCGACCCCCGCGCGCTCGGCGTTGCGGCGCGCGATGGCCACCGCGTCGCCGTCGGCGTCGCTCCCGACGAGCGGCGCCGTCGACGGGGGCGCGGCGTCGTCGGGGGCGGCGGGGGCGGGCGCCGCCAGCCAGGCGTCGCAGGCGAAGCGTCGGCCTCGTCCGGGCGCGCGCCCGAGCGCGAGGAGCGCGGCCTCGATCACGAAGGTGCCCGAGCCGCAGGTGGGGTCGACGAGCGGCGTCGACGGATCCCAGGCCGCGAGGCGCAGGATGCCGGCCGCCAGCGTCTCGCGGAGCGGCGCCTCGCCCGCCTCGGTGCGCCAGCCTCGACGGTGGAGGAGCGCCCCGCTGGTGTCGATGCTGAGCGTCCAGCGATCGGCGACGCCGCGCGCATAGATGGCGGCGATCGGCGCGCCCGGATCGGCCTCCAGCGCCGCCTCGGCCGCGGCGGGCTTCACCACCGGCAGCTCCTTCACGCCGAGGGCGTCGGCGACGGCGTGGCCCAGCGTCTCGGCGATCGCCCCGGTGTGGTAGAGGCGCGACTTCGTCTGCGTCACGTGGAAGGTGAGCCGCGCCGTCGGTGCGACCACCGCCGCGAAGGGCAGCTTGGCCGCCGCCCGTCGCAGCCGCGCGAACTCGCGTGACTCGATCTCGCCGAGGCGCAGCAGCACGCGCGTCGCCACCCGCAGCGACAGGTTCGCCGTGCGCGCGAGCGCGAGGTCGCCCTCGAAGGAGACCCCGCCACCGTCGACGCGCACGGCGGTCGCGCCGGGGAGCGCCGCCACCTCGTCGCGCACGACCTCCTCGAGCCCGGGCGCCGCGACGGCGAAGTAGCGCAGCCGCGCCGGCAGCCCCTTCCGCGCCGCGCCGCGCCCGCCGCCCTCGTCGCTGCGGCGCCGCTCGCCGGGCTTCGGCAGCTTGTCGGAGCGCCCCTCGAAGCGGAGGTGCGCGAGGATCTCGACGGTGCCGCTCCCGCCCGCGACGGGCGAGTCGGCGTGCCCCACCAGCATGAAGCCCAGCGACTCGGCGCGCTCGCGCACCGCCTCGAGCGCGCGCGCCCGCAGCTGGGGATCGGAGACGTCGCCGCCGCGCACCGCCTTGTCGGGCAGCTCGAATTGCGGCTTGACAAGAATGACCCCCTCCGCGCCGTCGCGCAGCCGGAAGGCCAGCCCGCGCAGCATGGTGCGCGCCGCCACGAAGCTGACGTCGACGGAGAAGAAGTCGTACGGCCCCGGCGCCACCCCGAGCGGCAGCTTGGCGAAGTGGACGCCGTCGATGGCCTCCACCCGCGCGTCGCGCTGCAGCGACGGGTGGAGCTGCCCGCGCCCGACGTCGATCGCCGTCACCCCCACGGCGCCGTGGCGCAGCATCGCCTCGGTGAAGCCGCCCGTCGACGACCCGACGTCGATGCAGCGCGCCCCCGCCAGCTTCGGCGCGAGCCCGAAGCGCGCGATCGCCGCCTCCAGCTTGAGGCCGCCTCGGCCGACGCGATCGTGATCGGTCACAGCGCGTCGGGGATCGGGAGGCGCAGGTCGACGACCGTCGTCGCGAGGTCCCGCTTCGCGAGGTCGGTCGTCTGCGCGACGGACAGATCGACGGAGAGATCGTGCGGCGGCGCGACGGCCGAGAGGTCGCGGATCGGCTTCGAGAGATCGTAGTCCGGCGGCTTCTCGAAGGTCTCGTCGGTGCACGCCGCCACGCCGGCCGAGATCGACACGGCGAGGGCGAGGAGGGCGACGCGAACCATTCCCGCAGCTTACGCCATCTCCGCGCGCTCTGGTACCCTCGGCGCCATGGCGAACCAGAACGACATCGAGGAGCGCATCGGCAAGGCCGTCGCCGAGATCGAGCACGCGCTCGCCGGCGAGCCCCACCTCCGCTGGGCGATCGTGCGCGGGCTCATCCACCGCGCGGTGCACCTGGCGACGGACAAGGGGGCGCACGTCGAGTTCTGCGCGCTCGCGACCTACCTCGCCGAGATGGTCGGACACGCGCACAAGCTCGCGCACGGCGACAACCCGCAGGCGCCCGCGCACAAGGACTTCGTGCATTGAGCCGCGCCGCCCTCGTCTCCCTCGGTGGCGCGCTGCTCCTCGCCGCCGCGTCGCCCGCCGTCGCCGGCGAGCTCACGCCCGTCGCCGCGCCGCCGCTCACCACCGCCTGTGACGACATCGAGCTCGACTCGCTCGTCGCTGCGCTGGTGAACGACATCAACGCGCTCCAGAAGAAGAGCGGCCCGCCGCTCAAGTTCGGCGCCAAGGCGGTCTCGCCGCTCGAGTACGCCAACCGGACCCTGCGGCCGCTCTACGAGCTGGCCAAGGCCGGCGACAAGGCGAAGCTGTGCGGCGCGCTCCAGCACGGCCACCTCTGGTTCAAGGCGGCGCCGACGCCGATCCTGTTCACCGCCTACCACACGCCGGTCGTGCGCGGGTCGCTGACGGCGGACGCGACCTATCGCTATCCGCTGTACAAGCGGCCGGCGGGCGCGCAGGCGGCGCTCTCGACGGCGCAGATCCTCGGCGGCGCGCTGAAGGGGCAGGAGCTCCTGTGGCTGGCCGACCCGTACGACGCGCTGGCGCTACACGTCGAGGGCGCGGCCAACATCCGCCTCCCCGACGGCAGCGCGATGGCCGTGGGCACCGACGGGCACAACGGGCAGCCCTACCAGAACGTGTCGAAGCTGCTGATCGCCGACGGCAAGCTGCCGGGCGGGCCGCCGCCCGCGGGGCCCGAGCTGACGATGCCGGGGAACCCCAAGGCGCGCCGCTACTTCGCGCAGCACCCGGCGGATCTCAACGTCTACTGGGCGCGGAACCCACATTTTGTCTACTTCAAAAAGGTGCAGAAGGCGGGCGGCGGCAAGCTGGGCGCGCTCACGCCGGGGCGCTCGATCGCCGTCGACACCGACACCGTGCCGATGGGCGCGCTCCTGTGGATCTCGACGAAGAAGCCCACCGTCGCCGACGGGCAGGTGACCGGCAGCGAGCCCTTCCAGCGCGTGGTCCTCGGGCAGGACACCGGCGCCGGCATCAAGGGCGCGCGCATCGACGTCTACTTCGGCGAGGACGACTACGCCCTCGCCGCGGCGCAGGCGATGTCGTCGAACGGCGACGCCTACGTCCTCCTGGCCAAATAAGCGCTAGACAAGATCGACGCAGGTCGCGGGGCGGCGGCGCTCGGTCGTCGCCTCGACGCTGGCGGCGATGGCCAGCGCCAGCGCGTCGGCGCCGCGCGGGGTGACGATCTGCATCCCGACGGGGAGCCCGGCCGCGGTGTAGCCGCAGGGGACGCTCGCCGCCGGCAGCCCGGTGAGGTTCGACGGAAAGGTGAAGTGGACCAGCGTCGCGATCTTCGCCTCGTCGAGCTCACCGTGGGCGAGCGCGTCGTCGAGGTAGGGCGGCGCCGCCATCCCGGTCGTCGGCGAGACCAGCGCGTCGCAGCGCCAGAGCGCCTCGTCGAAGTCGCGCACGACGAGCCCGCGCACCCGCTGCGTCTTCACGTACGACGGCGCCGAGACGCCCCGGATGCCGTCGAAGGCCAGGCGCACCGCCGGGGAGAAGGCGGCGTCGCCGTCGAGCCAGCGCTCGAGCGCCGCGGCCCCCTCGGCGAGGAAGGTGCACATCCCGACCGGCGTCGCGTAGTCGACGTAGGGCAGCGCCACCTCGACGAGCTCGGCGCGCCCGTCGCGCACCAGCCGATCGAGCGCCGCGTCCACCACCCGCACCAGCTCGGCGTCGGCGCCCTCCCACCAGGCGCGGCAGACGCCGAGGCGCGGCTTCGTCACCGACGGCAGCGTGAAGGGCTCGCCGGTGCAGATCTCGAAGGCGATCCGCACGTCCTCGACGGTGACGCCGAGCGGACCGGAGTGCTCGAGGCTCCAGCAGAGCATCGACACGCCGTCGGTGGGGAAGCGATCCCAGGTCCCCTTGAGGCCGGTCACGCCGCACAGCGCCGCCGGGATGCGGATCGAGCCGCCGCCGTCGTTGCCGAGCGCGATCGGGCACAGCCCGGCCGCCACCGCCGCGCCCGAGCCCGACGACGAGCCGCCGGTGTCGCGCCCGAGGTCCCACGGGTTGCGCGCGATCCCGTACGTCAGGTTGAGCCCCGTCGGGTGGACGCCCAGCTCGGCCATGTTGGTCCGGCCGAGGATGACCGCGCCCGCCTCCTTCAGGCGCGCCACCGCCAGCGCGTCGCGCGTCGCCGGCTCGCCGCCGAGGAACGAGGTCCCCGAGGTGGTCTTGAAGCCCGCGATGTCGAACTCGTCCTTCACGCCGATGGGCACCCCGTCGAGCGGCCCGCGCGGCGCGCCCGCCCTCCAGCGCGCCGTCGCGGCGTCGGCCTGCGCGCGCACCTCCGCCTCGTGGACGGCGATGAAGGCGCGCAGCGGCACCTCGCCGCGATCGAGCGAGGCGATCGCCGCCAGCGCGCGCTCGGCGACGTCGCGCGGCGTGGTGCGGCCCACGCGGTAGGCGGCCGTCAGCGACGAGGCGGGCGTCATCGCGCGCCCCCGCGCGGCCAGCGCGGCGGCATGTAGAAGGGCGCCGGCTCGCCGGCGGCGCCGAGGTCGAGCCCCGCGAGCTTCTTGTCGACGACCGCGGTCCCCAGCCAGCGACGGAGCGGCCCGCCGGCGCCGCTCTTCACGACGCGCGCCGCGACGTCGAGCGCGCGACCCACCATGCGCGGCGTCTTCGCCGCGACCCTCTTCGACTCAGCCACGTGAGCGTCCCCCGCCAGGATCAGATCAGGATCAGGACTGCGGACCGAAGGTCCGCGCGTCGATGCCGTAGCGCGTGAGCAGCCGTCGCAGCTGCGTGCGGTGCAGCCCGAGGGCGCGCGCCGCGCCGCTGATGTTGCCGCGCTCGGTGCGGAGCGCCGCCTCGATCTGCTCGCGCGAGACGTCGCGCGCCGCGCCCTCCGACACCGACGAGCTCGAGTCGTCGCGCAGCTCGCCGCTGTCGTCGCTGGCGAAGCTATCGGGCCCGAGCGGCAGATCGCGCGCCCGCACCGCGTCGGCCTGCGCCGCCGCCGCCGCGTCGGCCGCCACCTTCACGTCGGTGAGGAGCTCGCGGACGTTGCCCGGCCAGGCGCGCAGGAGCGCCGCCTCGACGAGCGAGACGTGCGCCTTCAGCTTGCCCGCCGAGGCCAGCGCGTGCGCGATCAGCCACGGGATGTCCTCGCGCCGATCGCGCAGCGGCGGCAGCCGCACCGACGGGCGCCCGAGGCGGAAGTAGAGGTCGGCGCGGAACTTCCCGGCGGACACGAGCGCGTGCAGGTCGGCGTGCGTCGCCGAGACCAGGCCGAAGTCGACGGTGCGCGGGCGCGCCGCGCCAAGCGGCAGCACCTCGTGCGTCTCGAGGACGCGCAGGAGCTTGGCCTGGACGCTCTGGTCGAGCTCGCCGAGCTCGTCGAGGAACAGCGTCCCGCCGTGCGCCGCCTGGATGTACCCCTCGGCGTCGGCCTCGGCGCCCGAGTAGGCGCCGCGCTTGGCGCCGAAGAAGAGGCGCTCGGCGATCTGCGACGGCACCGCCGCGCAGTTGACCGCCACGAAGGGGCCGCTCTTGCGCGCGCTCGAGGCGTGGAAGTGGCGCGCCGCCAGCTCCTTGCCCGAGCCGGTCTCGCCGGTCATGTGGAGCACCGAGCCGGCCGCCGCGTGGCGCGCGATCTCGGTCCAGGCCCGTCGCAGCGTCGGGCCGATCGCCATGTCCGCCGTCGACGACGGCTGGCTGGTGATGAAGGGCTGGACGTCCTTCACCGGCAGGAACAGCGTCTCGCCGAGCCGGATCACCCGCGGCTCGCCGACGAAGCTGGCGGTGAGCTGCACCCCGTCGACGGCGGTGCCGTTGCGGCTGCCGAGGTCCTTCACCGTCCAGGTGCGGTTGTCGAACGAGACCTCGGCGTGGCGACGGGAGATGCGCCCGTCCTGGACGTCGTAGGCCTCGGCGAGGAAGTCGCGCCCGAGCTCGATGCGCCCCTTCGTCAGCGCCAGCGTCGCGAGGCGCGGCACCCCTTGAGCGAAGATGAGGAGCAGCCCCGGGACCGGCCCGACGGCCGCCAGCTCCTGGTGGATGCTCGATCCGTCAAGCGTCTCCGACGACATGGCGCAGGTTCGACCGTACGGACCCTGCCCGGTCGCGTCAAGCGCCGCCTGTGCCAGATCGTGCCAGCCCGTGTGCCAGGAAAATCCGGCGGATCTGCCTGCGTGGCGCCGAGTTGGGTGCGCCGCACGCTGGCATCTCCCTCGCAAATGGGCGGACGGGGGCCATGCGAACGCTCGTCGGGCACATCGTCGCGATCGCGCTCACGTTCATCGTGGGCTGGGCGGTGCCCTCGTCGCTGCCGCTGGGGTCGGCGGCGGCCTCGGCCTCGGCGATCGCGCTCGATCGCGGCGGGCGCGCGCGGGAGCTCTCGGTGCGCGGCCACGCGATCTTCGCGGGCGAGGCGCTGCTGGCCGGGGATCGCGCGGCGGGCGCACGGGACGGCGTGGCGGGCGAGGCGCGCTTCGACGGCCCGGCGGCGCTGGCGCCCGGACCGCGCGGCCTGGTCTATGTGGCCGACGCGGACAACGGCATGATCCGCGCGGTCGCGCTCGAGAGCGGCGCGGTCTCGACGATCGCGGCGGGGCTTACCCGCCCGGCGACGCTGTCGTACGACGGGCCGAGCGAGACGCTCCTCGTCCGCGACGCCCACGGCCTCCTCTCGATCGACCTCCGCCGCGGCCTCGTCACGGCCCTCCCGGGCACGGAATGAGAAGCGGGGAAGAACGGCTGGGAAGATTGTGTAAAACTCCGGCGTTCCTGGAACGCACGACCCCCCACACGTGTCCAAGAGGATGGGATGAACCCGATCGTGCGCTTCGAGCGCGTCTCCAAGGTCTACGAGATGGGCGAGGTCGAGGTGCACGCGCTGCGTGGCATCGAGTTCGAGGTCCATCGCGGCGAGATGGTCGCCATCATGGGCGCCTCCGGCTCCGGCAAGTCGACGATGCTCAACATCCTCGGCACGCTCGACCGGCCGACCTCCGGCCACTACTTCCTCGACGGGGAGCCGGTCGAGGAGCTCGACGAGTACGAGCTCGCCTCGCTGCGCAACCGCAAGATCGGCTTCGTCTTCCAGAGCTTCAACCTCCTGCCGCGCGACACCGCGCTCGAGAACGTCGAGCTGCCGATGGTCTACGCCGCCGAGAGCGCGACCGCGCGCCGTCGACGGGCGCTGAAGGCGCTCGAGCGCGTGGGGCTCGCCGATCGCGTCGACCACCTGCCGAACCAGCTCTCGGGCGGGCAGCAGCAGCGCGTCTCGATCGCCCGCGCCATCGTCAACGAGCCGCTCATGCTGCTGGCCGACGAGCCGACGGGCGCGCTCGACTCGACGACGACGAAGCAGGTGATGGAGCTGTTCGTCGAGCTCCACAAGAAGGGCCTCACGGTCATCGTGGTCACGCACGATCCGGGGATCGCCGAGTACGCCGAGCGCGTGGTGCGGTTCCAGGACGGGCGCATCCTCTCCGACGAGCGGCGCGGGGCCGGGCACCCCTTCCGCGCCCCGCGCGAGCACACCTCGTGACCCGCGCAGCGACGGTGATCGCGACGCTGGTCGCGCTCTCGACCGTGGCAGGGGCGGCGCCGCCCGCGCGGCGGCTGTCGATGACCGACGCGGTGGAGCTGGCGCTGCGCAGCGATCCGACGCTGGCGGCGGCGCGCGTCGGCGTCGATCGCGCCGAGAACGCCGTCCTGCGCGCGCAGCTCGATCGCGTGAGCGTCCGCGTCGACGGCAGCCTCCAGGAGCTGTTCAACAAATCGAACATCGGCGGCCCGGCGGTCTACGCCTGCATGCTGGGGCCGACGACCTTCAACGCCGATCCCGACACCTGCACGTCGATGGGCGGCGTCTCGTCGCTGGCGGCCGACCAGTCGCCGCAGCGCGGCCTCGGCACCTTCAACCTCTCGGCGAACGTGAACGTCCCCATCTTCTCGGGGCTGCGCGTGGAGTCGACGGTGGCGCTGCGGCAGCGGCAGCGCGACTACGCCACGGTCAATATTCGTCAAACGAAAAAGGACACCGCGCTGGCGGTGGCGCGCGCCTACTGGGGCGTCAGGCGCCTGGGGCTGCTCCTCGAGGTGCAGGAGCACACCCTCGAGCGGCTGCGCGACGCCGAGCTGGTCACCGACGCGCGCGTGCGCGCCGGGCTGGCGGCGCCGATTGACAAGAATCGCGCGACGCTGCGGCGCCTGCAGCGCGCGGCGACGGCGGCCGATCAGCTGGGGCAGCTCCGCGAGACCAGCGCGCAGCTGGCGGTGGCGCTGGGGCTGCCGCCCGGCGAGGAGATCGTGCTCGTCGATCCGCCGCAGACGACGGTGGTGGTGCGCCCGCCGCCCGTCGAGGAGCTGCTGTCGGAGGCGCGCAGCGGCCGCACCGAGCTGCGCCTGGCGCGCCTGAACAGCGAGGCGCAGCGCCAAGCCGTGCGCATCGCGCAGAGCGGCTACTACCCGCAGCTCAACGGCACGCTCCTCTTCCAGCTCGGCAACAACCCCTACAACCCGGTGTCGGGCGCGCGCGGCATCAGCGATACGGCGAACCCCTTTTCCAACATCTCGGGGACGCTGACGACCGGCTTCTCGCTGTCGATGAACTTCTTCGACATGCTCAACACCTGGACCGCCTCGCGCGACGCGAAGTACGAGCTGTCGCGGCTGCGCGAGGAGGAGCGGCGCTTCGGGCGCGTCGTCGAGACCGACGTGCGCGCGGCCTGGGCGCGCATCGATCGACTGGTGGCGCGGCGCGAGGCCCTCGTTGCTGCGCTCGAGGTCGCGCGCGACAATCTGGGGATCCTCGAGGCGCGCTACAAGAACGGGGACGCGCTGGTGATCGAGTACCTCGACGGGCAGGTCGAGCTGGCGAACGCCGAGCTCGAGCTCGCCGACAACCTCGCGCAGCTGCAGCTCGCCTGGATCGAGCTGCACGCCGCGCTCGGCAAGATCGTGGGAGTGGAATCGTGAGTGAGCCTGCCGCCGCCGCAGTGATCGAGACCTCTCCCGAAGCCCCGGTTCGGTCGCCGCGGGCGCGCCGCCGCCGTCGCCGTCGCTGGCCGTGGATCCTCGCGCTCCTCGTGGTCGCCAGCGGCGTCTACTGGATGCGCGCGCGCGGCGCCAACAAGGGCAAGGAGCTCGACAAGGCGCTCCTCACCGACGTGAAGCGCGGCGATCTGCGCATCGAGGTCATCGAGACCGGCAAGGTGCAGCCGCGCGAGCGCGTCGAGATCAAGTCGAAGGTCGCCGGGCAGGTGGCGCGCGTCCTCGTCGACGAGGGGCAGCGGGTGAAGAAGGGGCAGCTGCTCCTGCGGCTCGACGCGACCGACTACCAGCGCGAGGTGGAGCGCTGCCAGGCGGACGTCGATCAGGCGCGCCTCGCCGTCGAGTACGCCGAGCTGATGCTCGAGCGGCGCAAGAAGGGGCTGGCCGACCGCGGCGTGCCGCAGGCCGACGTCGACTTCGCGGCCAACGACCTGGCGGCGAAGAAGGTGGCCCACGAGCGGGCGAAGGTGGCGCTGGTCGCGGCGCGCGATAAATTGCGCTATACGGAAATTCAGGCGCCGCTCGACGGGACGATCATCGAGAAGGGCATCCGCGTCGGCGAGGTGGTGACGCCGGGCGTGCAGGCGACGTTCGAGGGCAAGCCGCTGCTCACGGTGGCCGATCTGTCGACGATCATCGTGAAGGCCGACCTCAACCAGATCGACGTCGCGCGCGTGAAGCTGGGGCAGAAGGTGACGCTCACGCTCGACGCGCTGCCGGGCAAGACCTACGACGCCGAGATCACCAAGATCGCCCCCGCCTCGACGCTGCCGAAGGGCAAGGACGTCGACGTCTTCCCGGTGGAGGCGACGCTGAAGGCGCCCGACGGCGACATCAAGCCGGGCATGACCGCCGACGTGCGCGTCCACATCGAGACCAAGCCGAAGGTGCTGACGCTGCCGATCGAGGCGGTGGTCAAAGAGAAGGGCAAGAGCTTCGTCACGGTGGTGACCACCGACGAGAAGGGACGCCCCAAGACCGACAAGGCCGAGGTCACCACGGGGGCGCGCAACGATCGCGAGGTGGAGATCGTGACGGGCGTGAAGGAGGGGACGAAGATCCTCATCAAGCCCAACTCCGCGTCGGAGAACGAGTACAAGTCGTGATCTGGGAGTACCTGCGCATCGCGGCGCGGGTCCTGCGCGCGCACAAGTTCCGCTCGGCGCTCACGGTGCTGTCGATCACCATCGGGGCCTTCTCGATCGTGGTCATGTCGTCGCTGGCGGAGAGCGGGCTCACCACCCTCCGGAAGGGGCTGGAGGAGATCGGCGGCGCGCGCCTCCTCGACGTCGGGGCCAAGAAGGCGGAGCGCGGCGACGCCAAGCGGGCCAGCTATTTTCGCGGGCTCACCGTCGAGGATCGCGATCACCTGATCGCCACCCTGCCGCACGTCGTCGGGCGCGCGATGTGGGCCAGCTCGTGGCGCAAGGACATGGTCGCCGACACCGGGCGCTTCGCGCGCGCCGATCTGGTGGCCGGCGACGGCGGGTTCCTCGACCTGTTCAAGATGCGGCTCGAGCGCGGCCGCGGATTTACCGAAGACGAAAATCGCCAGCACGCCAAGGTCTGCGTGATCGGGCACAAGACGGCGAAGAACCTCTTCGACGGGGAGGCGCTGGGGCGCTGGATCACGGTGCGCGGGATCCGCTGCCGCGTGATCGGGCAGCTCGCCGATCAGCCGCGCTGGGGGATCAACTTCGGCTTCGACTGGCTCGACGTGCTGGTGGTGCCGCTCAACACGCTCGCCGACGTGGACCCGCTGGTGATGCAGACCGCCAGCATCACCATGAAGACCGACGACGCGGCGGCCAATGATATTGTCAAGCGGATATTGAACGCACTGCTCGTCGAGCGCCACCACGGCGTCGACGACTTCGAGATCTGGGACTTCGCCACCTTCATGAACAAGTTCGATCAGGTCTTCGCCATCATGAAGGCCATCGTCGGGTTCATCGCCGGGATCGCGCTCCTCGTCGGTGGTGTGGGCGTCATGAACATGATGCTGGTGTCGGTCTCGGAGCGCGTGCGCGAGATCGGCATCCGGAAGGCGCTCGGGGCCAGCCCGCGCGACATCGCGGCGCAGTTCCTCCTCGAGGCGGTGGTGCTGTCGGGCTCGGGCGGGCTCGTCGGGGTGAGCCTGGGGATCGGCGGCGCGGTGCTGGCGGGCGCGATCATCTCGCACTTCAACCACACCTGGGTGCCGGTCGTCGCCAAGGGCGCCGTCATCGCCGCGCTGTCGGTGTCGGCGGGCGTCGGGGTGCTGTTCGGCTTCTTCCCGGCGCGGCGGGCGGGGCGGCTGCCGGCGATCGAGGCGATGCGCCGATGAAAACGCTCGATCAGCTGAAGCAGGTGCGGCACACGTTCGCGTCGAACAAGGCGCGGGCGGCGCTGACGCTGCTCGGGATCGTGATCGGCGCGGGGTCGATCGTGCTGCTCGCGGGGCTCCTCCGCGCGGGGGAGGAGGCGCTGCTGTCGACGTCGCAGCGGGCCAACGAGGCCGACCTCATCCAGGTGCGCTCCGACGAGCCACCGGCCAAGCAGCTCTTGAAGACGCGGCGCAAGCTGAACCAGGGCGACGCCGAGCTCCTCGGCGACACGCCGCTCCTCGGCGGCGCGCCCGTCGCCACCGAGGCGCAGAAGGACACCTTCGCGACGCGGCCGGTGCGCAAGCGCGTGCGCCTGGTGGGGGCGCGGCCGGTGGCCAAGGAGCTCTATCGCCTGGAGGTGGCCAAGGGGCGCTTCCTCACCGACGAGGACATCGCCGATCGCAAGCACGTCTGCGTCGTCGGGCACGAGGTCTGGCGCGTGCTCCTCGAGGAGCGCGAGTCGATCGACGGCGCGGTGATCGTGCTCGAGGGGCAGGCGTGGGACGTGGTCGGCGTCCTCAAGGACAAGCCGATCCTCGGCGGTGGCGACGGGGTCTGGATGTGGAACCGCAAGGTGCTCATCCCGCAGACGACGTTCGACGCGCACTTCGCGCCCGCGCACGACGTGCAGCGGCTGTATGTGCGCCTCGGCGGGACGGGTCCCCTCAAAGATCGCATCCGCGCCGTCGAGGGCGTGGTGAAGGGGACGCTGCTCAGGCGCCACTACGGCGTCGAGAACTTCAAGGTCGAGGGCGAGGAGAGCGGGGTCAACCAGGAGCGGCTGGTGCTGACGATCATCAAGATGCTGCTCCTCGGGACGGGCCTCCTGTCGCTGTTCGTCGGCGGGATCAACATCATGAACATCATGCTGGTGACGGTCACCGAGCGGACGCGCGAGATCGGCGTCCGGCGGGCGATCGGGGCGCCGCCGGGGGCCATCCTGACCCAGTTCCTCCTCGAGGCGGCCTTCATTTCGCTCGTCGGTGGGGTGATCGGCGTCTTGGGCGGGATCGGGACGCTGGCGTTCCTGTCGTGGCTCCTCACCAAGCTCCTCGGGGCGTGGGCCTTCCACGTCGAGGCGTGGTCGGTCGCGCTGGGGCTCGGGCTGTCGCTGGCGACGGGCGTCGTCTTCGGGTGGCTGCCGGCGCGACGCGCCGCGCGGTTGGACCCCGTCGAGGCCCTCCGCTACGAATAAACACGCAACAACTGCCCGTCGGTCGCCGATAATCTCCTGATAGGACTCTGCGAGGGACCCGATGGCGAGCGGCGGCAACTTCGATCGGTCAAGGCTCCGCGACCAACGCGGCCAGGCCCCAGGGCTCGAGGAGGAAGAGGATCCGATGGCGCAGCTCAAGCTGCGCATGGCCCTCGACCGCCGGATCGTGGCCCGCAAGGCCGAGCGCGAGGCGCAGGGCGGCGCGAAGATCCCCGACGGCAGCGGCGCGGCGCTCGATGGCAGCGTGCGCAAGCGGATGGAGTCGCAGCTCGGGGCGGACCTCTCGGGGGCGCGCGTTCACACCGGGGCGGAGTCGGCGGCGGCGGCGCGGTCGTTCGGCGCGCGCGCCTTCACCGTCGGGAACGACGTCCACTTCAACGCGGGCGAGTTCAAGCCGGGGACGAAGGAGGGCGATCGGCTGCTCGCGCACGAGCTCACGCACGTCGTCCAGGGGCAGGGGGCGCCGGCGGTGGCGCGCAAGCCCGAGGACAAGGTCGAGGGCGGGATGCCCAGCCAGACCGAGGCCAAGGAGGGCGACGGCAAGACCGCCGAGGCCGAGGTGTCGCAGCCGGGCGACGCGGCGGAGAAGGAGGCGGACGCGGTCGCCGATCACGCCGCGGAGAACCTCCACGCCGACGGCAAGGAAGAGAAGGGCGACAAGGGCGCCAAGAAGAAGAGCGACAAGGGCGAGAAGGACAAGAAGGGCGCCGCCGCCAAGGGCGAAGAGAAGGGCGCCGCCGACGACAAGGGCGACAAGAAGGACGAAGGCGACAAGAAGGACGAAGGCGCCGAGGACAAGGGAGCAGAGGCCAAGGGCGAGGAGAAGGGCGAGGAGAAGGGCGAGGAGAAGGGCGGCGAGAAGGGCGAGAAAAAGGCCGGCGAGGAGAAGCAGGAGAAGCCCAAGATCGCGGCCAAGCTCGAGGGGGTCGGCCGCAAGGTCTACCGCCTCGCGGGCTCGACGCAGGGGGTGCAGGTCCAGCAGGGCCTCCCCGGCGCGGGCGGCAACTACCAGCAGGCGCTCGATCAGCAGGCACAGGCGGGCGGCTTCCAGCGCGACGCCAACCTGAACAACGCCGACAAGGTCGCTCTCGAGGGGGAGCTCTCGGGGGCGATCATGCGCAACGTACAGTCCGGCGCGGGCGCCGAGCCGGTCTACCAGGTGTCGCGCAACGTCCTTCGCTACGTCGAGGAGCGCGAGCGTCAGCTCAAGATCTCGATCACCCAGTCGCTGCAGAAGATGGTCGGCGAGCCGCCCTACTTCGGCCGCATGGGCGACGACCCGATGAAGGAGGGCGAGGTCTACGCCGCGACGCTGCAGCGCTTCCTGAAGACGGGGGCGGGGCCGATCGCGCAGCACATCGGCGCGCATGGCCAATTCCTCACGCAGATCTATGGCAAGGACGTCGCCGTCGACAAAACGAAGGGCGAGCAGCTCGTCAACACGCAGGGCGCGCAGATCCTCAAGTCGAAGACGGCGGGCTTCGAGGGCAACGTCGGGGCGGCGATGAACCCCGAGGAGCTCAAGCAGAAGAGCACCACCGTCGAGCTCGCGGGGACGCAGGGCGCGAACGGCTCGCCGATGACGATGCAGCCGTTCGCCGATCGTGGCCGCGACAAGGTGAACCCCAACGCGCAGCCGGTGGCGGGGACGCAGGGCATCGCGCCGGCCGGTAGCGGAGCGCAGGTCAACGTGGGCGCCGAGAACCAGCAGTCGCACCAGCGCGGCACCGACGTCTGGGCGACGCAGGAGAGCAACCTCTTCGTCCAGCACGCGCGCCT
>Ga0272446_1001278_pt1 | contig 36897 bp, 29 predicted proteins | sample YNPCB0061_FD_194587 | JGI IMG/M metagenome (GOLD analysis project Ga0272446, IMG submission 194587) | Hot spring microbial mat communities from Yellowstone National Park, WY, United States - YNP-CB-006-1 | ecosystem: Environmental > Aquatic > Thermal springs > Hot (42-90C) > Sediment | place...
GGGGCGGGGGGCGGGGCCGCCCCCCGCCCCGGGGGTGCGGGGGCGGCGCGCTCCGCACGCAGCGCAGGGGCTGTGGCTGTGCCCCGGGGGTGCCGGGGCCGGGCAGGCCCCCGGCGCGGGGGCGGCGCGCTCCGCACGCAGCGCAGGGGCTGTGGCTGTGCCCCAGGGGTGCCGGGGGCCGGCGCCGGCCCCCGGCCCGGGGGTGCGGGGGCGGCGCGCTCCGCCAGCCGCAATGAGGCAGGCCCCCGGCGCGGGGGCGGCGCGCCCCGCCAGCCGCAATGGGGCAGGCCCCCGGCGCGGGGGCGGCGCGCTCCGCACGCAGCGCAGGGGCTGTGGCTGTGCCCCGGGGGTGCCGGGGCCGGGTAGGCCCCCGGCCCGGGGGCACGGGGGCGGCGCCCTGCCGCCCCGTGACCGCCCCACGCGCCCCGCGTGGGCGCCCCGCCGCCCCGTGGTGGACCGCCGCCCCACGAGTTGTGGTTTTCCAACTTTTCCAAGCAAAAGGTTGTGAAATTCGGCTTGACCCCGTCCGGGGCTTCGCCTATACTGACTCGCACCTGGGCAAGTTTGTTCGCTTTGTCACACGGAAGCGGCTGGAAAGGACCCCCGCGTATGCGGATGCTTCGAGTTGCCCTGCTCATCCCGCTGCTGGCGCTGATCCTGGCCGCCTGTGGTGCTCAGCCTGGCGCGGCGCCGGCCGGCAGCCAGAAACTCGTCGTCTACTCGGGACGCAGCGAGAGCCTGGTCGCCCCGCTGTTCGCGCAGTTCAGCCAGGCTACCGGCATTGCCGTCGAGGCCCGCTACGGCGACACGGCTGAACTGGCCGCCACTATCCTCGAGGAGGGCCGCAACAGCCCGGCCGATCTCTTCTTCGCCCAGGATGCCGGCGCGCTCGGCGCGCTCAGTGCCGCCGGGCTGCTGGCCCCGCTGCCCCAGGCCAGCCGCGAGGCGGTCGAGCCCCGCTTCCGCTCCGCTAACGGCGACTGGGTCGGTATCAGTGGCCGGGCGCGCGTCGTCGTCTACAATACGACACGCCTGCAGGAGCAAGACCTGCCGGCCTCGATCACCGGCTTCGTCGCCCCCGAGTGGAAGGGGCGTATGGGCTGGGCGCCCACCAATGGCTCCTTCCAGGCCTTCGTGACGGGGATGCGCGTCCAGCTGGGCGAAGCGGCCGCCCGGCGCTGGCTCGAGGGCATGCTGGCCAACGAGACGAAGACCTATGAGAAGAATGCCGCTATTGTCCAGGCGGTTGCCGCAGGCGAGATCGACGTCGGCTTCGTCAACCACTACTACCTCTACCAGCTGCAGCGCGAGACCGGCGATACGCTGACGGCAGCCAACTACTACCCCCAGGATGGCGATGTTGGCGCACTGATCAACATCGCCGGCGTGGGCCTGCTCACGACGGCCACCAACGCGGCCGCGGCCCAGCAACTCGTCGACTACCTGCTCTCTGCCGATGGGCAGCGCTATTTCGCCGAACAGACCTTCGAGTACCCGCTTGCGGCCGGAGTGCAGGCTGACCCGCGGCTCAAGCCGCTGGCGGCGATCGAAACCCCCGCTCTCGACCTGAACCAGCTCAGCGACCTGCAGGGCACGCTCCAACTGCTCCAGGACGTTGGCGTGCTGTAGGGGCGGCCCGGCAGATTATGGCGACGGTCGACCACAGACTGACACTCAACCCGCCCGCGACGCGGCGGCGTACGGCGCGCCCCTGGCTGCTGCTCGCCCTCAGCACCCTGGTGGTGGCCCTGGTCGTGCTGCCAATCGGCTACCTGGCGCTCCGCGCGGCCAGTGCCGGCCCCGAGGCCTGGGGCGCCCTGCTTCGCCCGCGCACCCTGCGCGTGTTCACCGGGAGCGCTGCCCTGGCCCTCGGCACGGCGGCCCTGAGCACGCTGCTGGCTCTGCCGGTGGCCTGGCTCACCGTGGCCAGCGATCTGCCACTCCGGCGCTTCTGGGCCGTCGCGACGCTGCTCCCGCTGGCGGTGCCCTCCTACATCTTCGGCTTCGCTATGGTCGCGGTGCTTGGCCCGCGCGGGATGCTCCAGCAGGCCCTCGCACCGCTCGGGGTCGAGCGCCTGCCGTCGATCTACGGCTTTGGCGGCGCGCTGCTCACCCTGACGCTCTGTAGCTACCCCTACGTGCTGCTCACCGTGCGCGCGGCGCTCCGCCGCTGCGATCCGGCCGTCGAGGAGGCTGCCCGCAGTATGGGCGACGGCCCGCGCGCGGTCTTCCTGCGCGTGCTGCTGCCCCAGCTCCGCCCGGCGATCGCTGTCGGCGCCCTGCTCGTCGCCCTCTATGCGCTGAGCGATTTTGGCGTCGTCTCGCTGCTGCAGTTCGACTCGTTCACCCGGGCCATCTATATGCAGTACCGTGGCTCCTTCGACCGCAGCGGGGCCGCGGTGCTTGCCCTGATGCTGGTTCTGCTGACCCTCGGCTTGCTCTGGCTCGAACACCTGATCCGCGGCCGCCCGAGCATGAGCCGCACGACCTGCGCCGTGGCTCGCCCGCGACGCCCGGTGGCCCTGGGCCCCTGGCGCTGGCCCGCGGTGCTCTTCTGTGCCAGCCTGGTCCTGCTCGGTGTTGGCCTGCCGCTGTTCGCCCTGAGCTACTGGCTCATCCGCGGCCTCAGCAACGGCCAGGCGCTGGTCTCCCTCTGGCAGGCGAGCGCCAACTCGCTGCTCGCGGGCGCGCTGGCCGCTGCCCTCGCAGTCGTTTGTGCCCTGCCGATCGCCATCCTGGCCGTGCGCCATCCCGGTCGGCTCAGCCAGCTGCTGGAGCGCGGCGCCTACCTCGGCTATGCCCTGCCCGGCATCGTGGTAGCCCTGGCCCTGGTCTTCTTCGGTGCCAATGTTGTGCCGCTGCTCTACCAGACGCTGCCGATGCTGCTCATTGGTTACACGGTGCGCTTCCTGCCGCAGGCGGTTGGCAGTGTGCGCACCTCGCTCCAGCAGATGAACCCCCGGGTCGAGGAGGCCGCGCGTGCGCTCGGTCGACGGCCGCTCAGCGTGCTCACCAGCGTTACCACCCCGCTGGTTGCGCCCGGCCTGCTCGCTGGCGCAGCCCTGGTCTTCCTGACGACGATCAAAGAGCTGCCCACCACCCTGCTGCTCGGGCCCAGCGGCTTCCCGACGCTGGCAACGATGGTCTGGAGCGCCACCAGCGAGGCGCTCTTTACCCGTGCCGCCGCCCCGGCGCTGCTGCTGATGCTGCTCTCTGCGCTGGCAATGGCGCTCATGGTCGCCCAGGATCACGCCGCCGAGGAGCCGCTGCGGTATAATGGCCAGTATGAAGGCACGTCGCATCCAGCCACAGATGAGTAGCGCCGCCCTCGACATCCAGGGCCTCACCCGGCGCTACGGCCCGCTCACCGCCGTCGACAGCGTCGATCTGACTGTGGCGGCGGGCCAGTTCCTGGCGTTGCTTGGCCCCAGCGGCTGCGGCAAGACGACGCTGCTGCGCCTGGTCGCCGGCTTCGAGCAGCCGGATGCCGGGCTGATTAGCATCGGCGGGCGCGCGGTGGTCTCGCCCTGTGGGGTGGGCCTGCCCCCTGAGGAGCGCAGCATCGGCATGGTCTTCCAGGACTATGCGCTCTTTCCGCACCTGAGCGTCGAACAGAATGTGGCCTACGGCCTCGGGCGCGCTACGGGCCGGGCCGCCCGCGTCGCCGAACTGCTGGCCCTGGTGGGCCTGGAGGGCCTCGGACGGCGGATGCCCCACGCGCTCTCGGGCGGCCAGCAGCAACGGGTCGCGCTGGCCCGCGCGCTGGCACCGCGCCCGGCGCTGCTGCTGCTCGATGAACCCTTCTCCAACCTCGATGCGGGTCTGCGCCAGGCCGTGCGGGCCGACGTGCGCCGCATCCTGCGCCACGAGCAGGTGACCGCGATCTTCGTTACGCACGACCAGGAGGAGGCGCTGAGCCTGGCCGACGTGGTGGCGGTGATGCTCAAGGGCCGCATCGCCCAGGTGGCCCGCCCGCGCGAGCTCTACGAGCGCCCGCTCTCTCGCGACGTGGGCGCCTTCGTCGGCGCGGCCAACTTCCTCCCCGCCGAGGCCGATGGCTTCATCGCCAGCTGCGCCCTTGGCCGGCTGACGCTCGCCCGCCCGGCCCGCGGCGCCGTCGAGGTGCTTGTCCGCCCCGAGTTGATCGCGCTGACCCCCGATCCCCGCGCGCCCCACCAGGTCACCGAACGTAGCTACTACGGCGCCGACCAGCTGGTCGAACTGCGGCTGGCCGGCGGCGCCCGCGCCCGCGCCCGCGTCCCCGCCTGGCACGACTTCGCCCCCGGCGACCGTGTCGCCACCGCGGTGCACGGCCCCGTGGTGGCCTTCTGACGTCGCCTCACCCCGGGAGGCAGACGTTGCAGTGCACGCACGATTGTGATGGCTGAAACGCTGTGCTACAATCGACACACGCAGACCATCCCGACCCGGGTGATGAGTCGAGCACGCTGAGGAGGCGGTTATGGTACAGGTTGAGATCAACGACGAGGTGATGGAGGCGCAACTCGGTGAGCGCCTGCTCACCATCGCCAGGCGTAACGCGGCCCACATCGGCTTCTACTGCGACGGCAACGGGCTTTGCACCATGTGCGAGTGCCGCATTCTCAGCGGAGCCGACCAGCTCAATCCCCCCACCGATGCCGAGTATACCTGGCTGCCGGCAGCGCGCCTCGCCGATGGCTACCGCCTCGGCTGCCAGGCAGCCCTGCGCGGCACCGGCTATGTCCGGGCGCTGACCCGCGCTGAGGAACTGCGCCGGCAGCTCGGCGCCATCTTCAACCCGCCGCCGGGGACCAGCGCGACCGAGAACCTGCGCCCGTTCCTGGCCAATGTGGCCATGGTCAACTGGGAGCACATCGGCACCTTCCCCTTCAACCTGCTGCGCACCCTCAACCGCCTCGGGCCACTACGCTTCCTCTGGCCAGTCGAGGACCTCGGACTGTTTATTCGCGATACGACACGCATCACCCAGCGCATGCTGGGCGGCGGGCCATCCCCCTCGGTCCGCGTGGTGGACCCGACGGCCCTGCCGAAAGATGAGCAACTGGCGCCAGCGCCGGCGACGAAAACACCGCCACGCTAGCGTTTGATCCAGCAGACCGCTCACGTGGATAGGCGCGGGCCTTGTGGCTCGCGCCTCCGTTTTTCGTCAGCCGGGCGGGAGGTGACCGGCCTCAATAGTGCGGCCTTCACGGGCTAGACTGGCCGTAGGACAACGACCAGTCGACGCAAGCTGCGGAGGAGGCCAGCGATGACCCAGCAGATGATCGCCCTCGCCCCCGATGCCCATCCGGGCGCTGCCACCACGGTAGCAGGCGACCTCCGGCTGATGGATCTCAGCAGCCTGTCCCGTCAGGCACGGATCGAGAGCCGACGCTTCTATCAGCGCGAGGACTACGACCAGCGCTTCGCCTACGAACTGTTCCGCCGCGCCCTCGTCGAGCGTGACGAGGCGGCCTGGAGCCAGATCTTCGCGCAGTATACGCCCCTGGTGGAGCACTGGGTGCGCCGCACGGGCGCCTTTACCCTGAGCGGCGAGAGCAGCGACGCCTTCGTCGGTGAGGCCTTCACCCGGTTCTGGCGGGCCATCCCACCCGATCGCTTCGGCCGTTTCCCCTCCCTGGCCTCGCTGCTCCACTACCTGCGCCGCTGCGCCACCTGCGTGGTGATCGACGCGGTCCGCGCCCAATCCTACGCCGAACTGCTGCCTGAGGAGCGTGTCAACTGGAATGACCAGCGCCTCGGCTACGCCGACGAGGAGGCTACCGAGCAGGTGAGCCGCGAGGAGTTCTGGCGCCTGGTTGATGCGTTGCTGACCAGCGAGGCCGAGCGGCTGGTGGTGCGCTGCTCGTACCTGCTGGGCATGAAGCCTGGCGCAATCTACGCCCGCTGGCCCGCCCTGTTCAGCAGTATCGAGGAGGTCTACACCATCAAGCGGGGCATCCTGAGCCGGCTGCGCCGCAGCCCGGAGCTACAGCAGCTGTATTGAGGCCAGCTTCAGCGTTGGGGTAACCCCGCAAACCTGGATCGCTGGCGTCCCGCTCTCATCAGTGTTCGCGGGCACGCTGCCCTCGCTCCCAGGAGACGTGGGAACATGTACCTGCAGGGTTGCAGGCCCTGCGCACATGGGCCAGCCTCCACCACACAGCGTCTATCACGAGGGGCTGCTCTTGTACCGATTCTGCTTGATCGCATCACATTGGCTCATCTCCACACCTCCACACCTCCACAGCTCTACAAAGCCCTGTGTAGAGCTGTAGAGCTGTAGAGCTGTGGAACTGAGCGGGACAATGCGGGATTGCCAATTCCACCTGGTATTACGCTGTGCCGGTCGTGGCCGCCCCCGGCGCCGTCAGCCCGGCCAGCGCATCCTCCAGCGAGAGCCAGCCGCTGCCGGGGAAAAGTTTGCTGATCTGTGAGGAGAGCACTAGGCTCTCGCCGAGCACCTCGGCGGCCGGCCCCTCGACCACCAGTTCGCCATCGCCGAGTAGCGCCACCCGGTCGGCGCAGGCGGCCACCAGTTCCACATCGTGGGTAGCCATGACCACCGCGCGCCCGCGGGCGCAGAGCTCGCGCAGCAGCCGGGCGAGATTGGCCTTGGCCAGGTAGTCGAGGCCACGGGTCGGCTCGTCGAGTAGCAGGATGGGCGGATCGCTCACCAGGATGGCGGCCATAGCGGCGCGCTGTGCCTCGCCGCCGCTGAGCGCGCGCGGGTAGGCCGCGCCGAGGTGGGTGATGCCAAGCTCCGCCAGGGTCGCAGCGATCGCCGGCTCGGCCTGCGTGCCCCCACGGCCGGCGCCGCGCAGTGTGAAGGCCAGTTCTTCGTGCAGGGTGTCGTGGTAGAGGATCGAGCGCGGATCCTGCGGCACGTAGCCCACCTCACGGGCCAGATCCTCCACCGCCGTGCGGGCAATGTCACGGCCCGCCACCTCAACGCGCCCCTCAGCGGGGCGCACCAGGCCGATCAGGGTCTTGAGCAGGGTGCTCTTACCACTGCCATTGCGGCCCATCAGGGCCAGCAGTTCACCGGCGCGCAGGTCGAGGCTGACCCGGTAGAGGGCCTCGTCCTCGCCATAGCGCACCGTCACCGCGCGGAGACGGGCCACAAGCCCGCGGGGGCTGGCCGGGGCGCGCCGCGGCGGCAGTGGCCGCGCGGGCGCCACCCAGCACTGGCGGGTCCAGGCCCGGCCCTCCTTGATCGTCAGCGGCAACGGCGTCCAGCCCAGGGTTCGCCCGAGCGCCTGGAGCGGTGGCGCCAGCGGGATGGCTCCCAGCACCTCCCGTGGCGGCCCGACCACCAGCCGCGGCGCGTCGCCCGCAGCCGGCTCCCCCAGGAACAGCACCCGGTCGACGTACTGGACCACCCGTTCCAGGCGATGTTCACAGAGCACGATCGTGATCCCCAGGTCGGCGTTGAGCTTCTGCAGCGCGGTCAGCACCTCTTCGGCGCCATGGGGGTCGAGTTGACTGGTGGGCTCGTCGAGGACCAGCGCGCGCGGCTGGGCCGCCAGGGCGGCCGCGATCGCCACTCGCTGGCGCTCGCCACCACTCAGCGATGAGACGCGGCGCCGCCGCAGATGGGCGATGGCCAGCTGGTCGAGCATCTCCTCGACGCGCCGACGCATGATCGTCTGCGGCAGACCCAGGTTCTCCATAGCGAAGACAAGCTCGTCCTCCACCACATCGACGACGAACTGGCTCTCCGGATCCTGAAAGACAAAGCCGACCAGGTCGGCCAGTTCGCGCGGCTGGTGCTCCAGGGTGTCACGGCCCCAGACGCGCACCCGCCCGCCGAAGCGCCCACCGTAGAAATGGGGCACGAGACCATTCAGCAGGCGCAGCATGCTGCTCTTGCCGGCGCCGCTCGGCCCGCAGACCAGCAGAAACTCGCCCGCGTCGATCTGCAATGAGAGCTCGCGCAGGATCGGGCGCGCGCGGTCGGGATACCTGTAGCTCACGTGGTCGAGCTCAATCATAGCGGGACGGTAGCCCTGAGCGTAAAGATACCCCCTCCAGGGGGGGATACAGGAGGGGGTATCCGGGTCGGGCCACGTAGCTGGCGCTCCAGGCCAGTCCCCCGAAGGGGGAGAACGGACGACTGGCGGAGCGACACGTGACCGAAACCCGCGGCTGAGCTGTACCCGGCGCTGCATCCACCCCGGCGCCGGGCCACGCCAGAACTTCAATATCTGATATTCTATCGCAGGATAGCCACCGACACAAGGGGAATGCAGCTCGTACGTGTTCACATTTCTCCCGGGAGCGCGGGCAGCTTGCCCGCGGAGACGCGACGAGGGCGGGACGCCCTCGCTCCCAGGCGCGTGTATGACCCCGGGTGTGAACAGTTACTGCAACTCCCATCGCGGGCCAGAGCAACAACTATGGGGCAAAGCAAAGCCCCAGACATCGTGTCGGGCGGCGTAGTCGCCCATACGCATCAAGTTACGGGCTGCGGCCGTGCCGCTCACCCACACGGAAGAATGAAAGCTTTGTTGTGTTGGCAGTTTCTGCCAGCGAAGTGGGAATAAACTGCCAACACAACGACATGTTCGCCTGTCGCGTGGCAGCCGTCGCCCTGCCAGGGGCGTATCTTGATGCGTATGGGCGTAGTCGCCCCATACCCCACTGCAGGAGGCAGACGTTGCACGATCCTGCCGGCAAACCCGGGTACGCGCGCCGTGGGCAAAACGGCGTTTGCCAGCAGGATCGTTGCACAAGCCCTGGCTTGCACGATCCATACTGGGCGGATTTGCGGCTATACTATGCGCGTCGATCACTGGAGTCAGCGTGAGCTCACTGCGCATCGCCCTGTTGGATTCGTGGCTACAGCAGGTGGTTGAGGGCAGCGGCACCGCCGCGGCCATCGGCGGCCTGGGCGTGGCCCTGCGCGCCCGCGGCCATCACGTGGCCCGTATTGGCCCCATGACGCCCTGGCCTGCATCACTCACCGCCCGGCGGCTACTCTTCAACCTGCAACTGCCGGCACTGCTGCGTGCCCTGCGCTACGACCTGCTCGTCGGGTTCGATATCGACGGCTTCCTGGTGGCGCGCCGCGCGCCCGCACCCTATGTCTGCAGCGTCAAGGGCGTGATCGCCGAGGAGTTGCTCCACGAGCGCGGCCAGGTTCGCCGGCTGCTCTGGTCGCTCTCACGGCTCGAGCGGATCAACGCCCGCGGCGCCCCGCTGGTGCTCACCACCAGCGACTACTGCCGCCAGCGCATCGGCCACCACTACGGCGTGCCGGCCACGCGGGTGCGCCTCGTGCCCGAGGGCATCGACCTGGCCCGCTGGCGGCGCCTGCTCGACGCCCCCGGCGGGCCGACCCGCGGAGCGCAAACCATCCTGTGTGTCGCCCGCCAGTACCCGCGGAAGCATATCGCCGACCTGCTCCACGCCTTTGCCAGGCTGCGCTGCAACTTCCCGGACGCGCGCCTGGTGATCATTGGTGATGGGCCCGAGCACCTGCGCCTGCGCGCCCTCGCCACCGAGCTCGAGCTCGGCGCTGCGGTGTTGTTCCTCGGCGCGCTGCCCGACGACGACGCGGTGGTGGCCTGGTACCGGCGCGCCACGATCTTCTGCCTGCCGAGCGTACAGGAGGGCTTCGGTATTGTCTTTCTTGAGGCCATGGCTGCCGGCCTGCCGATCGTTGCTACGACGGCTGCCGCGGTGCCCGAGGTGGTGCCCCACGGCCAGGCCGGCACCCTCGTGCCGCCCGGCGACGTGCCAGCCCTCAGCGCCGCCCTGGCCGACCTGCTGGCGCGCCCGGCGCTCCGCGCCGCCTATGGCGCGTTCGGGCGCGAGTACGTTGGCCAGTACGACTGGAACCGCGTCGCCGATCAGTTCCTCGGCGCCGTCGCTGACCAGTTGACGAGCTGAGACGCCCCTGCCACGCGCCGCCCCATCACCCCGCTCTGGCGCATGGTGAAGCCTGATCGCAGCCCTGAGCGCCCCCGTGCCATCACACGTCGGGGCCGCCTGATAACGCGACATAAAATCCTTGACGCGCATCCGTTGCGTTGTTATAATGCACGCACCTGAAACATCAGGCACTCCTCACGAAGACTCCCAGAGATCCAAAGCTGTATAGTCGTCGCGCGGTGGGGGCAGCCCTGGCGTCGCCTCCAGGCAACCGCTATACACGGCCCGCGCGACCGCAGCACAGCCCGAGATCGCACGCCTGCACGTTAGCAACACCGCCCGCTGGCACCACGACCGATTGCACGCCAGGCCCACGGCGCACGTCGCGCGGCGGTCTATCTGCCCTATCACCCTGGCACGATGCCGGGATAGGCAGCGTCCCTCAGCAGGAGGAAAGTGTCCATGTCCACAGCTACCGGCACGGAGTTGATGCAGCTTCTCGGCGAGATCCACGATCGCAAGCAGTTCTTGCAACTTAACTGGCGCGGAACGTTTGCTGATTACCTGGATCTGGTTGCGCGTGACCCGAAGGTGACACGCAACGCCTTCCAGCGCATCTACGACATGATTATGTCGTATGGCACGGAAGAGTTCATTGACGCCAAGAAGCGCTTGATCCGCTACAAATTTTTTTCGGATCAGAGCTTCGATGGCGATGATGCGATCTTCGGGCTCGAAGTCCCGTTGATGCGCCTGGTTAACTTCTTCAAGGGCGCCGCCAAGGGCTATGGCACCGAGAAGCGCGTGCTGCTGCTCCACGGCCCGGTCGGCTCGTCGAAGTCGACGATTGTGCGCCGGCTCAAGAAGGGCCTCGAGCACTATTCGAAGACCGATGAGGGCGCGCTCTATACCTACGACTGGTATCTGGGCCAGATCGATGACCCGGCAAGCTTTGACTGGCGCCAGGTGCCCGAGAGCGAATGGGAGCGCTGCCCGATGCACGAGGAGCCGCTGCATCTGGTGCCAGCCGAGTACCGTGAGCGCTTCCTGGCCCAGCTCAATGCGGATCGCCCGCTGGAGGAGCAGGTGCGCATCGAGGGCGATCTCTGCCCGGTCTGCCGCTATCACTTCCGCGAGCTCATGCGCCGCTACGATGGCGACTGGGTCAGTGTGATGCGCCACGTGCGCGTGCGCCGCCTGGTCTTCAGCGAGCAGGATCGCGTCGGCATCGGTACGTTCCAGCCCAAGGATGAGAAGAACCAGGACTCCACCGAGCTTACCGGCGATATCAACTATCGCAAGATCGCCATCTATGGCTCCGACTCGGACCCCCGGGCCTTCAACTTCGACGGCGAATTCAATATTGCTAATCGTGGCATTATCGAGTTCGTTGAGATGCTCAAGCTCGATGTCGCATTCCTCTACGATTTGCTCGGCGCTTCCCAGGAGCATCGCATTAAGTCGAAGAAGTTTGCCCAGACCGATATCGATGAGGTGATTATCGGCCATACCAACGAGCCTGAGTATCGCCGCCTCGAGAACAATGAGTTCATGGAGGCGCTCAAGGACCGCACCGTCCGGATTGATATCCCCTATGTCACCCGCCTGCGCGACGAGGAGCGCATCTACCAGCGCGACTTTAACCGTAAGAAGGTGCGCGTCCATATCGCCCCCCATACCCTGGAGGTCGCTGCGATGTGGGCGGTGCTTACCCGCCTTGAGGATCCGAAGAAGCCTAATCTGACCTTGCTGCAGAAGCTCAAGCTCTACAATGGCAAGACCCTGCCGGGCTTCACCGAGGATAATATTAAGGAACTGCGCAAGGAGGCGGTGCGCGAAGGGATGGAGGGTATCTCCGCGCGCTATATCCAGGATAAGATCTCGAATGCGCTCGTCACCAATCAGGAAGAGGGCTATATCAACCCCTTCATGGTGATCAATGAGCTCGAGAGCGGGCTGAAGAACCACGCGCTGATTAACTCCGAGGACGACCGCAAACGCTATCGCGACCTGCTGGCGGTGGTGCGCGAGGAGTATACCGAGATCGTGAAGAACGAGGTGCAGCGCGCCATCTCCGCCGATGAGGAGGCGATCAAGCGCCTCTGCGGCAACTATATCGACAATATCAAGGCCTATACCCAGCGCGAGAAGGTGCGCAATCGCTACACCGGCCAGTATGAGGAGCCCGATGAGCGGCTGATGCGTAGCATCGAGGAGAAGATCGATATCCCCGAGAGCCGCAAGGACGATTTCCGTCGCGAGATCATGAACTATATCGGCGCGCTGGCGATCGAGGGCAAGACCTTCGATTATCGCACCAATGAGCGCTTGCATAAGGCGCTCGAATTGAAGCTGTTCGAGGACCAGAAGGATAGCATCAAGCTTACTTCGCTCGTCTCCCGCGTGATCGATAAGGATACGCAGGAGAAGATCGATGTGGTCAAGGCTCGCCTGATCCGCGACTTTGGCTACAATGAGCAGAGCGCCACCGATGTGCTCAACTACGTGGCCTCGATCTTCGCCCGCGGCGATACTAAGGGTAATTACTGATCTGAAGCAGTGCACCCCATAGCGACGATCCAGCGGATCGTCACTATGGGGCGTATCGAGACCCCTATGTCGATGAAACGCGTCGACCGCGACCTCGGGCGCTTTCGCCAGATTGTTCGCGGCAAGATCAAGAAAGACCTGCGCAAGTATATGTCGCAGGGCGAGATGATCGGGCGGCAGGGGAAACGCTTCGTCAGCATCCCTGTCCCCCAGATCGATATCCCCCAGTTCCGCTATGGCGCCAGACAGGGCGGCGGCGTTGGCCAGGGTGACGGCGATGTCGGCGACCCGATTGCGCAGGGCGATGGCCAGTCCGGCCAGGGCCAGGCCGGCTCGGAGCCCGGCCAGCACGTGCTCGAGGTCGATATCTCGCTTGAGGAGTTGGCGGCGATCCTCGGCGAGGAGTTGCAACTGCCCAATATTCAACCAAAGGGTAAGAAGAATATCGTTAGCGAGAAGGATAAGTATAGCGGCATCCGCCGCACCGGCCCGAATTCGCTGCGCCATTTCAAACGGACCTACCGCGAGGCGCTGCGCCGCCAGATCTCTGCCGGTGATTATGATGATGCCAACCCGATCGTTGTTCCGATCCGCGAGGATATGCGCTATCGCTCCTGGAAGGAGACGATGCTCCCCGAGAGCAATGCGGTGATCATCTATATGATGGACGTCTCTGGCTCGATGGGTACTGAGCAGAAGGAGCTGGTGCGTATTACTGCCTTCTGGATCGAGACCTGGCTGCGCTCACAGTATAAAGAGATCGATATTCGTTATATCGTGCACGATGCAGCGGCGAAAGAGGTCGACCAGGAAACGTTCTACCATATCCGCGAAGGCGGCGGTACGAAGATCTCGTCGGCCTATAAGCTCTGCAATCGCCTGATCGATGAACGCTATCCCGCCGATGAGTGGAATATCTATCCCTTCCACTTCTCTGATGGCGATAATTGGGGTGGCGGCGATACCCGTGAGTGTATCGAGTTGCTGAAGAAGGAACTGCTGCCCAAGGCGAATCTGTTCTGCTATGGGCAGGTGCGCTCGCTCTACGGCTCCGGCCGCTTCGCCCATGACCTCGAGGAGTACCTCGGGGGCGATGAGCGGATCGTGATCTCTGAGATCGCTGAACGCGACGATATCTACGATACGATCCGCGACTTCCTCGGTAAGGGTAAGTGATCTGCCCCTGGCGGGACCGGCCGCGGTGGCCGCCCGCCGCCCTCCCTGGGCAATTCGCCGCTCGCACCACGCGGCCCTCACGCGCAGAGGGCCGCCGTTGATCCAATGGTGCTGAAAGATACTGCTACCGCGATACCGGCGCCTCCGCAACGCCGCGCTGCTGGCGCGATGCGCGCCGGCTTCTTCGCGCGACGTAACGTTCCCGCCCTGCTCCTTGGCCTGCTGAGCCTGGCCCTCACCGTGGCCTACTATGCCACATCGTATCACGCCTACATCCGCGCCGATGACCGTATCCGTGGGCTCTTTGTTGGCTTTCAGTCGCTCGAAGGTGAGCGGACCGGCCAGCCCTATCGCTGGACGATGGGCGCAGGTACGCTCTGCCTCCCCGCCAGCGGGCTGACCAGGCCACGCGTGGCCCTGGACCTCCACCTGCTCGGCAGCGCTGTCACCGCCGGTAGTGCTGCGCAGCCCATCGACCACGCCACGCTCAATGTGGATACGCTGGCCCTGCCCTTCCGTGTCGCGCCTGAGAGCCGTACCTATCACCTGCTGCTCCCCCCGTCTGCCCGCGGTGGCCCGCTCTGCGTGACGCTCACGAGCGCCACCGTTGACCCGGCAGGAACCGGCCGGGTCGTGGGCGTCGGGTTCCGTTCGATCGGCCTGCGCGCGCTCGAACGCGGGAGCCTGCCGCCGCCTGGCCAGCTGCTCGTCAACCTCTGGCTGAGCGTGGGCGGCTACTGGCTGCTCCGCCGGAGTGGCCTGCCCCGCCAGCTGGCCTTCCCGCTCGTGCTCGGCCTGGCGGCCGTCCTTGGCGCCGGGCTGATCAGCGGCGCGATCCGCCTTGCCCCCGACCTGCCCTACTGGAGCGCCTTTGCGGCCATTACGCTCGCGCTGCTGCTCGCTGCGCTGCGCACCTACCAGTGGGCCGCCCTCCGCCTTGCCCCCTGGCAATGCGAATTGCTCGGCGTGACGCTCATTCTGGCCCTACTGAGCCTCGGCTGGTATGTGCTCGCCCAGCGCGACGGCTACCTCTGGCCCTTCCCGCTGATGGCGCGCGCCGGCAGCGCCTTCGGCTGGGGTGTGCTGCCCGCGACCTTGCTCTTCGCCGCCTTCGCCGCGATCGTCGTTGGCTGGCTGCGCGCCCCGGCGCCACCCCCCGCCTGGCAGGCCGTCGGCCTCAGTGGCCTCGCCGCCGCCAGCCTGCCCGCCAGCCTCAAGATCGGCCTGCGTGGCTATGAGACGCTCTTCCAGACCTTCGCCGCCCAGGAGGGCAACTATATTCAGGACGTGCCCCGCGTCGGCAATGATCCGCTGGGCTTCCTGCGCGCCTATGTGGCGCTTATGCCCGACCTGGCCCTGCATAACAAGACCCATCCGCCCGGCAGCACGCTGTTCCTCTGGCTGGTTGAGCGCCTGCTCGGCCCTGGCCCCGCACCTGCCGGCTGGGTGGTGATCACGCTGGCCGCCCTGGGCGTCTGGCCGACCTACCACCTGACCCGCGACCTGCTCGGCCCCCGCGCCGCCGCCCTGGCTGCCGCCCTCTACGCCCTGCTGCCGGCCTTTATGATCTATGCGGCCACCGCAATGGACGCGCTCTTCGCTACCGTGCTGGCCTGGGCGATCGCTGCTCTCTACCGCGCCCTGGTGATCCGTGACCAACCCGCGGCGCCCGTGGGACCGCAACTCCTCGCCGCCGCCGCGGCCGGCGCATGGATCGCCCTCGGGCTCATGGTTACCTTCACGACGCTGATGCTCGCCCTGCTGGCGCTGGCCCTCGTGGCCCGCCGCATCGCCGTGGGTCCGCGCCGCCGCGCCGATGCGCTGCGCTGGGCGGCGACCGGCGGCGTGATCGGTGGGACCGTGCTGCTGCTGCTCGGCGCCCTCTGGGCCGCGACGGGGTACAACAGTGTGGCCGCATTCTTCAGCGGCGTTGCCAACAACCGGCTCGACGTCACGGCCCGCATCTCGCCCCTGGGCCTGTCGAGCTACCTGTTCTTCCTGGCGGTGAATGCCGTCGCCTTCGGCTGGTTCCTGGGGCCATGGCTGATCTACCGGCTCGGCCGGAGCACCCGGCTGCATCTCAGCCGCATCAGCGCCGGGCAGGATCGGCCCGCCGATAGCCTCGCGATCGGCCTGGCCGCCCTGCTGCTGGGCATGCTCTTCTCGGGGCTCTTCTACCGCGAGATCGAGCGGGTGTGGCTCTTCAGCCATATCCTTGTCGCCGCCGTGCTCGCAGATGGTATGATGGATCAATCCGACCGGCGCAGCAGGCTCACGCTGGCGGCCGTGCTCATGACTGTTCTCTTTGTTCACAGTGTCATCTTCCGTGCCGCCCTGCGCGTCTCGTGGTAGGAGTAAGAAGCTATGAAAAACACTCGCCTTCCCGCTCAACTTGAAGCTGCTCGTGAAGAGATCGAGCGCATTGCCCGTGATTATGGCCTCGATTTCTTCCCGATCATCTATGAGGTGCTCGATTATCGCACGCTCTATGAGACGGCTGCCTTCGGCGGCTTCCCAACCCGCTACCCCCACTGGCGCTTCGGTATGGAGTTCGACCAGTTGCTTAAGGGCCACGTCTGGGCAGGCAGCACGATCTATGAGATGGTGATCAATACCAATCCCTCGTATGCCTATCTGCTCGAGGGTAATGAAGATGTGACCCAGAAGATGGTCATGGCCCACGTCACTGGCCATGTCGATTTCTTCAAGCACAATATGTGGTTTGCCCACACCAATCGCAAGATGCTGGACGCTATGGCTAATCACGCTACCCGCATCCAGCGCATCATCGATCGGGTAGGCTATGATATCGTCGAAGATTTCATCGATACCTGCCTCTCACTCGAGAATCTGATTGACTACCACTCGCCCTACATCCGGCGCCCTGAGGCCCAGAGCCATAAGCCCATTGTTGGCGACGATGACCCTGAGGTCGTTGAGGGGCTCAAGGTTGAGCGCGAGTATATGCGCGAGTTCATCAATCCGCCTGAGTACCTCGAAGCCCAGCGCCAGAAGCTCGAGAGCGAGCGCGCCCGACAGCGCCGCTTCCCCGAGAACCCGCAGAAGGATATCCTGCTCTTCCTCATGAACTACGCCCCCCTCGAGCGCTGGCAGCATACCGTGCTCGAGATTGTGCGCGATGAGGCCTACTACTTCGCCCCCCAGGGGATGACCAAAATACTGAACGAAGGATGGGCCTGTTTGACACCTCATTCCTTATTGTACTGCGGAAAAGGGCTTGTCACGATAGAAGAGATTGTAAAAAATAAAATCGCGACAACGGTCAGCGATGGTACAGAAGCGCAGCAGATCTACGACTGGGCGATCTTCAAGGATTACCCGACGGTGACGATCCGGACGCGGCGTGGCCTGAAGCTCGAGGGCTCGGTCAACCACCGGGTGCAGCTCCCCGATGGTAGCTGGCGCCGCCTTGATGAACTGCAGCCCGGCGACCGGGTGCGCATCAGTGGTGGACAGCGCCTCTGGGCCCGCGAGGTTGTGCGGCTGGATTGGCAGCCGCAGGCCCGCCGTACCCTCGCCGATATCGCCGCCCAGGCCGAGGTCTCCCCCACCATCGTCCAGCGCTTCCGCCAGGGCCAGCATACCCTCTTCGACGATACCCTGGCCCCGCTGGTCGCCGCCTACAGCGAGGCCCATGCCCTGCCTGGCACGCCCACCGGCCGTCGCACGCCGATCCGCGTCCCGGAGCTTGTCGATGAGCGCCTGGCCGCCTTCCTTGGCTACCTCTGCGGCGATGGCCATATCAGCGAGGTGAAACGTACGATCGGCCTGACGACTGGCGATGAGGAGCAGGCCCAGACCTTCGCCAATCTGGTCAGTTCGCTCTTTGGCCTCGAAGCCACCTGGCGCAAGGATGGCAACCGCTGGCGGATCAGCTTCTCCTCACGGGATGTCGAGGACTTCCTCAAGCACCTCGGCCTCAAGACCGGTGTGGCCGCCCGCGTCAAGTGCGTCCCCGACGTTATCCTGCGCTCGCCCGAGCCAGTGGTCGCCAGCTTCCTGCGTGCGCTCTACGACTGCGATGGCTACGCCGGCGACGCCGGCGTCATCCTCTCTACCAGCAGTGAGCGCATGGGCGAACTGGTCCAACTGCTCCTGCTTAACTTCGGCATCCTCTCCACCCGCCGCCTCCAGCGCGATGGCTGCTGGCATGTCCACACTGCGGGCCGCTCGACCGTCGACTTCTACATGCGCATCGGCTTTGGCCTTGAGCGCAAGCAGACCGCGCTCGGCCAGTACATCGAAGCCCGCCGCTGGTTCAAGGCCGAAGTATGGAGCGATGAGATCGTCGCTATCGAACATGGCCGTAGCGATGTCTACGACATCTCCGTGACCGACACCCATCGCTACGCCGCCCAGGGCTTCATCAACCACAATAGCTACTGGCACTCGACGATCATGACCCAGAAGGTCGCCTCGGCTGCCGAGATTGTCTCCTTCGCCGACCTGCACTCCGGCGTGGTCGCCACCGGCGGCGGGCGCCTCAACCCCTACAAACTCGGCCTCGAACTGCTGCGCGATGTCGAAGACCGCTGGAACAAAGGCAAGTTCGGCAAGGAGTACGAAGAGTGCGAGGACATCGCCGCTAAGCGGACCTGGGATCGGCAGCTCGGCCTCGGGCGCCAGAAGATCTTCGAGATCCGCAAACTCTACAACGACGTCACCTTCATCGATGAATTCCTCACCCCCGAGTTCGTCCTGGAGAATAAGCTCTTCACCTTCCGCTACAATCGTGATACCGATCTCTACGAGATCGCCTCGCGCGAGTTCCGTGAGATCAAGGAAAAGTTGCTCTTTCGCCTGACCAACTTCGGCCAGCCCTTCATCTACGTCGAAGACGGTAATTACAACAACCGCGGCGAAATGTATCTGCGCCACCGCCACGAAGGGGTGGACCTGAAGATGGACTACGCCCGCGATACGATGCGCAATCTGCACAAGATCTGGACTCGCCCCGTCCATCTCGAAACCGTTATCGATGACAAGAAGCGCCTGCTCTCCTTTGACGGCAGCGACTTCTCCGAGCGGCGGATCGACTAGAGCGCCCGAAGCGTATTCCGGCGACGCTCTGCGCGCGGCGAGGCGGCGAGGACGCAGTGACGACACCAACGATCGGCGAGTTGCTCACCTCGGCCACCCACGACCTGGCGGCAACTAGCCCGACGCCGCGCCTCGACGCCGAACTGCTGCTGGCCCACGTCCTCAACTGGCCGCGCGCGCGCCTGCTTGCCGAGTACCGCCACCGCCCCGACGCCGCTCAACGCAGCGCCTTCGACCAGTTACGTGCCCGTCGTCGCGCCGGCGAGCCCGTGGCCTACCTGGTTGGTCACAAAGAGTTCTACGGCCTGGACCTCGTGGTCACGCCCGCCACACTCATCCCCCGCCCGGAAACCGAACTCCTGGTCGAACTGGCCCTGGCCGAGGCGCAGCGTATCAGCGCGCAACGTTCCGCCCACCACACCGCGCCCGGCGCGCTGACGATCGCCGATATCGGCACCGGCAGCGGCGCGATTGCCATTGCCCTCGCGACCCATCTGCCGACGGCGCTGATCTACGCGGTGGATCTCTCACCGGCGGCCCTCGCGGTTGCCGCGGAAAACATTGCCCGTTACGGGCTTACCGCGCGGGTGCATCTCCTACAGGGCGATCTGCTGAGCCCGCTCCCCGCACCGGTCGACATAATCGTCAGTAACCCGCCCTACACCATCCTCGCCGACGTCGAGCCCCACGTCCGGGCCTACGAACCCCATCTCGCCCTCGACGGCGGCCCGAACGGCATGGACGTCTACCGGCGCCTCCTGGCGGCAGCGCCCGCCGCGCTGCGCCCCGGCGGGACAATCCTGCTCGAGATCGGCGCCTGGCAGGGCGCCGCGGTCGTCGCGTTGGCCCGGGCCACCGTTCCAGATGCTGACGTGCGCCTCCACCAGGATCTGGCGGGCCACGACCGGGTCGTCGTCGTCCGTAGCACGGGGGTGTAATCCAGCTGTCATCCCCCTCTCTGGATGCTGAGCGGACCGCCTTCTTATACTAACGACAGAAACAGGAGGCACCCGCATGACTGCACTATTCGTAACCCTTGGCATCGCCGTCATCACCCTGCTGGCCCTACTGCTCTGGTTCGTTCCGTACCTCCTGCACCAGCAAGCTGTGAACAACGCCAACGAGGCCGCCAGGCTCCGCGACATGCTGCTCGATATGCTCAACGAGCAGGAGGCGGTAACCATGCGCCAGTCGCAACTGAGCGCCTCGATCGCCTATCTGCAGGATCAGCTCGAGCAGGTGGTCGGAGCCGCCCAGCGTGCGCCAGCCCCTGGCCAGGGTTTGGCGGACCAGGAAGCCCTGCGGCAGATCGAGACACGTATCACCGCTATGCAGAGCCAGATCCAGGGCTGGCTCGACACCCGCACCCGCGCGCAGCGCCACGTGCAGGTCCAGGACAACGAAGCCTGGGCCCACCTGATGGGCCTGCTCGCCGCCATCCAGGAGCGGGTTGGCCAGCTCTCGACGGAGCGAACCGGCGTCGCCGCCGGCCTGCAAGCCCGGGTCCTGCTGGAGGAGCTTGAGCAGGAGCTTGCGCAACTTCGCTCGATCTCCGACGACATCGCCACCTTGCAATGGCGCCTGCGCCGTTCGCTGAACGAGCGCGAGTCCGGCGTCTCGGGATTACGGGCGCGTGCCGGGAGCGGTGCTGACTGATCGCCAGCATGGTAGCGCTGATGGCGGCGGGGTTTCGTGATACCACACGAAACCCCGCTTCGTTTGCCAGCCTGTGCGAATCCGTGGACAATTGTACGTTATCATGGCAGTGAGCGCTGCGCAGTGCCATCGCTGGCGACTGCAGTCAACCAGCAAGAACCGGCTGACGCCGTTGGGACCGTTGTTATGAGCATCGTCGTCATTGACAACCAGGTTGTGCATTACGAAGCCTTCGGTCGGGGCCAGCCCGTCCTCTTTCTCCACGGCTGGCTGGGCAGCTGGCGTTACTGGTTCCCGACCATGGAGGTCGTGGCGCAGCACTTCCGCACCTACTCCTTCGACTTCTGGGGCTTCGGCGACTCCCGGCGCAAGCGCACCCGGGAGAGTATTCAGGCCTACTCCGAGCAGGTCATCCGCTTCCTCGACGCGCTGGGCATCGAGAGCGTGATGCTGGTTGGCCACTCTATGGGCGGCATGGTTGCGCTCAAGACGGCGATCGCCTACCCCGAGCGCATCCAGCGTGTAGCCACGGTCGGTGCGCCGATCGACGGCAACTCACTCTCCTGGCTGCTCAAGCTCACCGACCGCCCCTTCTTCGCCGACACCTTCGCCCGTCTCCCGTTCCTGCGGCGTCAACTCTTCCGCTTCTTCCTCGGCAAGACGAACGACCCCGCGGTCAACGAAGTGATCGACGACTGCGTGAAATCAAGTGCCAACACCCTGCGCTACGCCGTCAGCTCGATGTGGCGCACCGACCTGCGCCCCGAACTGCCCCGGCTCCGCGTCCCGGCACTGATCGTCCACGGCGAACGCGACGACATCGTCGACCCGAATCAGGCCGACCTGTTCGCGCAGGTGCCGATGGCCGAGGTGTTCGTGATGCCGCGGAGCCGCCATTTCCCCTTCCTCGACGAAGCGCCCCTCTTCAACGACGCGCTGCTGCGCTTCCTCAAGCCCGAGACCTTCCCCTCCCTGCCGGTGATGCCCAGCCTCGTCCGCGGCATCCAGCCTGCCCAGGGGGCCTGAGCCGCACCTCCGCTCCAGCTGCCGCCGCGGCTGTGCTACAATGCACGCCGTGGACATCCGCCTGACAGTTGAGGGCGTGGCAGCGGGGTACGGCGCGCGAACCCTCTTCAGCGCGGTCGCGCTGGAGCTCCGCGCCGGCGAAGCGCTGGTCGTCAGCGGCCCCAACGGCAGCGGCAAGAGCACCTTCCTACGGCTCCTCGCCGGGCTGCAGCGGCCCGAAGCTGGCCAGATCAGCTACGCGACCGGCGGCGTCGCCTACACACCCCGTGAAGCCGCCCCACTGATCGGCTGGGTGGCCCCCGACCTGATGCTCTATCGCGACCTGACCGCCCGCGAGAACCTGCGCTTCTTCGCGGCAGTGCGCGGCCTGCGCCGTGACGACGCCGCCATCGACGCGCTCCTCGATCGCGTGGGCCTCGGCGGTCGTGGCGACGACCGGCTGGCCACCTACTCCTCCGGTATGGTCCAGCGCCTGCGCTATGCCTACGCGCTGCTCCACCGTCCTGCCGTGCTCCTGCTCGACGAGCCCACCGTCACGCTCGACGAGCGCGGCGCGGGCGTCGTTGAGAGCGTGATCGCTGCACAGCGGCGCGCAGGGATCGTCGTGATCGCGACCAACGACCCCCGCGAGTTGCGCCATGGCGACCTGGTGCTGCAGCTGGACGCCTGATCGCCGTGCCGGATCATCCTGCAACTCTATGAGCGTGCGCAGCGAGCAACCAGTAGCCGGGCCAGCCGTGCCAGCCCTGCGCACGATCCTGGTCGCGGCGTGGGCCGTTTTTGTCAAGGACCTGCGCACCGAACTGCGCACGCGCTACGCGCTGAACGCCATGGTCCTGTTTGCGGCCTGCACCGCGGTCATGGTCAGCATCGGCACCACCTTCATCGGGTTGCGCCGCAGCGAGGAAGCACTGCTCATCCAGGCCTCGCTGCTCTGGGTTGCCCTGCTCTTCGCCGCGATCACCGGCCTGTCGCGGGGCTTCGTGCACGAAGAGGAAACACGGACGCTGGCAGCACTGCGCCTCGCCGCACCACCGGCAGCCGTCTACCTGGGCAAATTCCTGCTCAACCTGGCCCTGCTGGCCGTCCTGGGGCTGATCACCAGCGTCCTGTTCATCATCCTGGTGCGCGTCCAGGTCGGCAGCCCGCTCGCCTTTCTGCTGATGATCGCCGCGGGGAGCCTCTGCCTGGCGGCGGCGACGACCATCCTTGCCGCGATCATCGCCAGAGCAAGCTTCAAGAGCGCGCTCTTCGCCGTGCTGGCCTTCCCCCTGCTCGTTCCTCCCCTGATCATCGCCATTCAGGGCACCGCCGTAAGCCTGGACAACGCCGGTCTCGACCCGGTGCGCGGCGCCTTGCAGTTTCTTGTCGCCTACAGCGTTGCCACCTTCGTCACGTCGCTCATGCTCTTTCGCTTCGTCTGGGAGGCGTGAACGGCCGACGCTCCCCTCGGTTAAGGGATCTATACCCGGGCGATCGCATAGCATGTGATGAAACGCCCATGCAGCAGAACACCTTCGTGATACAATGAGCAAACAATGCGGCACGGCACTTAGCAAGCTCTCATTCTTCATAAACACCATGCGTAGTATGATATGCACAAGCTCTGATGCCTCGACACGAGGTCTGGAAAGGGCAGCCCGATGGCAGAGCGCCTGGGCCAGATCGGCAAGCTGCTGATCGGCATCTGGATTGCCGGCATCGCCATCGCGATGTTCCTGGTCATACCCCAGTATGAGGGGCTCGGCAACGCCGGCCGCATTGTGATCATGCACGTACCGACCGCCTGGGTCAGCGTGCTGGCCTTTGCCGTGTCCGCGGTCTTCAGCGCCCTCTACCTCTGGCGTGGCCGCCCGGTCTACGACCACTACGCCCTTGCCGCGGCAGAGAGCGGCTTCCTCTTCACCGCCCTGGCCACCGTAACCGGCATGATCTTCTCGCAGGTGGTCTGGGGGATCTACTGGAACTGGGATCCGCGCCAGACCTCGATCTTCGTGCTCTTGCTGATCTACGCCGCACTCTTCGCCCTGCGCTCGGCCATCGACCAGCCGGCCCGGCGCCGCCAGCTCAGCGCGGTCTACTCACTCTTCGCCTTCGTGACCGTGCCCTTCCTGATCTTCGTCGCGCCCCGTATCGCCGACAGCACCCTTCACCCCAACTGCGCCTTCATCCAGGGCAGCGCCTGCGACGGCGTGACGCTTGAGGTGGGCAAGATCGGGCTGCTCGGCGACCGCAAGGTGCAGCTACTCGGCCTGGAGCGGCAGGGCGACATCATCACCGCCGCGGTGAAGGTCAGCGAGCCGGGGCTGAGCAGCGAGACCATCCTGCGGCCGAGCTACGACCTGGCGGCTGGCGACATGGTGGCCCGCCCCGAGTTCCCGGGGCTACGCTACCAGCTTGGGCTCGAGGCGGTTGACCTGACGGCGAACAGCGCCCTGCTCAACATCGAGGCGCCGGGCACCGGTCTGCTGGAGAACCAGCGCACCCTCGTCACCTTCCTGGCGGCGATCATCGGCTTCACCGCACTGTTCGTCTGGCTGCTCACGTTGCGTGCAACGCTCCTTGACGTGCAATGGGCCCTGGCTCAGCGAGAGGGATCGCGGCTATGAATGGCGCATTGGAGGCAGGCACGGCCATCTACGTGGCCCTGGCCGTCGCCCTATCGGTCTGGATCGGCATCTTCATCTACCTCTGGCGGATCGACGCGCAGGCCCGCGCGCTCAAACGTGAACTGGAGCGCGACCGTGAGCGCCAGGCCCGCGACGGGGCGTCGGGCGTGCCGCGGGCCAGCGTCACGCGGATGAGCCGGGCAGAGGGAGAGCCGGTCGAGCAGTAACGGACAGGCAGGCACACGGGTGCGGCGTGGCGCACCCGGCAGAGAGAAAGAACGGCAATGGCCACTGCAACACCCGTCACCCGGCGCAGCCTGAGCATCAAGCCGCTGCACCTGGTAGGCATCGCCATCATCCTGGTCGCCGTCATCTACGGCATCTTCGGCTTCCAGAGCGGCTTCCGTTCCTACACCCAGAGCGTGGACGAGGCGATCGCCGCCACGCGCAGCGTGCAGCTGGCCGGCTTCCTCGGCAGCACCGGCGCCTACGACGAGGCCGGACGCTTCACCTTCATGCTCCAGGACGAGAGCGGCAAGCTCCTCAAAGTCATCTCTGATGATCCGCGCCCGGCCAACTTCGAGCACGCGATCAGCATTGTTGCGGTCGGCCGCTACGACCAGGCCGAGCAGGCCTTCATGGCCGACGACCTGCTGGTCAAGTGCCCCTCCAAGTACCAGGAGCAGATGAGTCGCTAGAAAGCGCGCTATGTACCTCCTCGGCACGTTTCTGATCGTCACCGCGATCGCGATGGCCCTGCTGGCGGTAGGCAGCTATGCGGTCGTGACACGGGGGAACCAGCCCGCCCTGGCCTACGGCCGCTTCGGCGTCTACGCCACCCTGGGGGCCATGCTGATGGCATGGACGCTGCTGATCAGCCTGTTCCTGGCCCGGCGCTTCGATATCGAGTATGTCAACAACTACAGCTCGCGCGACCTCGACTTCTTCTTCAGCGTCGCGGCGAGTTGGGCCGGGCAGCCGGGCAGCTTTATGATCTGGGTGCTGTGGGGCTGTATCGCGTCGGTGCTCCTCATCCGGCGCAGCCGGCACTTCGAGCCCTACGTGCTGGCGCTGATGATGCTGGTACAGGCCGTCCTGCTGATCTTCGTGCTCGTGCTCAACCCCTTCAAGCCGCTGCTCGATGCCAGCAACGGCCTGCCGCTCAACCCAACCGACGGGCGCGGGCTCAACCCGCTGCTGCACAACTTCTGGATGATCATCCACCCGCCGGTGCTGTTCGTCGGCTACGCCCTCAGCACGGTCCCCTTTGCCTTTGCGATCAGCGCCCTGATCCGGCGCGACTATGACACCTGGGTCGCTCGCGCACTGCCCTGGACGATTGCAGCCTGGGCCTTTCTGGGCCTGGCCCTGCTGCTCGGCGGCTACTGGGCCTACGAGACGCTCGGCTGGGGCGGCTACTGGGGCTGGGACCCGGTGGAGAACTCCTCGCTCGTACCCTGGCTCCTGCTCACGGCGCTGATGCACGGCATGGTGCTGCAGCGCTCCCAGGGCGCACTGCGCAAAACCAACCTGCTGCTGGCCCTATCCGTCTATGTGCTGGTCTCCTACGCCACCTTCCTCACACGCAGCGGCGTCTACGCCAACTTCTCCGTCCACTCGTTCGTGGCCGAGGGCATCTTCGAGGGCCTGGTAGCCTTCCTGGTGTTGCTCTTCGTCGGCGCCCTCGCGCTGTTCCTCTGGCGCTGGCGCGACATCCCCTCGCGCCCACTGAGCGACCGCTTCTTCTCGCGCGACAGCTTCTTCGTGCTAGCGATCCTCTCGCTGGTGGTTGCCGCCCTGGTGGTGGGGGTGGGCACCTCGATGCCGGTCATCTCCGCCATCCCCGGGGTTGGCCATACGCTGCAGGGCTGGATGGGCGCCGCCTTCGAGCTCGATGACGGCACCCTGATGAACCCGCAGGCCCAGCCATTCGAGGACGGGCGCTTCAGCCTGGCCCCGAGCTTCTATCAGCAGACCACGCCACCCCTCGGCGTCGTGATCATCGTCCTGATGACGATCGGGCCGCTGCTTGGCTGGCGCGACAGCAACATGCGCCACCTGCTGCGCGTCCTGCGCTGGCCGGCGATCGCCGCCGTGGTCGCGACGATCATCGCCATGCTGATCAGTGTGCGCGACCTGCTTGCGCTCGGCTACGTGGCTGGCGGCACCTTCGCGATCGGCACCAACCTGGTGATGATCATCCGCACCCTCAAGGGCGGCTGGCTGCGCATCGGCGGCTACCTGGCCCACGTCGGCTTCGCGCTCATGCTCATCGGCATGGTTGGCTCCGGCGCCTATGCCACTCCCGAGACACGCCTGGCGCTGGCCCCCGGCGAGCGCGCGAAGCTGTATGGCTACGAGTTCATCTTCAACGGCTACAAGCTCGACGAGCAGCAGCACGGCGTCCTTGACTTCACCGTCAGCGACGGCAGAACGACCTTCAGCGCCCGGCCCTACCTCTACGAGAACCAGCGCATGGGCATGACCATGACCACGCCGTCCATCCACAGCTTCCTCTGGCAGGATCTCTACATCTCCCCCGCCGGCTACGACCCCGAGCGCGACGCTGCCCGTCCCGTGCTTGGCCAGAACGAGACGTTCACCATGGGGCCCTACACCCTCACCTTCCTTGGCTTCAACATCGACCGTGAAGCCATGATGGCCAGCAGCGGCGACTTGCGCGTGGGCGCCCGGGTAAAGGTCGTCTACGAGGGACAGGAGCACGAGCTCGAGCCCTACGTCCAGGTAATAACCGATCAGGCCAGCGGCGAGCAGCGCCTTGCGTACATCCCGGTTGACCTGCCGGGCGGCAACGGGCAGCAACTCAGCGTCGTCTCGCTTGACCCGAACACGCGCCGTGTCCTGCTGCAGGGCAGTGGTCCCGGCCTCGACGACCTGCCGGTGGTGCCGGCCAAGGGCGTAATCGCGGTGAGCGTCAAGCCCCTGGTCGTCCTGGTCTGGCTCGGCGTGTCGATCGGGGTGCTGGGCGGCTTGATCGCCCTGCTCCGCCGCTACCTGGAGGGCCGCGCCGTACTGGCAGGCAACCGTGTCCGGCTGCCGAAGGGGCTGCCGCTTGGCGGGCCACGGCTCGGCTCACGAGGTGCGGGACGTTGAAACGGCTGTCCGCGCGCTGCTGGCTGATCCGCGGCTGCCGCGCCGCGCCGGGAGCGAGTCCTGATCCAGGCTATGCAAGACTACTACGAGACCCTGCAGGTCCATCCACATGCCGACCCCGAGGCCATCGAGGCAGCCTATCTGCGCCTGCGTGAGCGCTACGATCCCGCGAAGCTCGAAGCAGCCGCCGACGAACTGCAGCTACTGGCGCGCCGGCGTCGCGACGAGATCGATCGCGCCTTCACCGTCCTGAGCGACCCGGTGCGGCGTGCGGCCTACGACCGCGAGCGGGCCGCGCACATCCTGGTGACCGGCGGCGACGATAGTGACGAGGAACTGGATTACCGGCCGCTGCCCCCGGCGCGCGGCCAGGAGCGGCCTGAGGGCTTCAACGCGCAGCCGACGCTCCGCCGGGCCAGCGCGCCGCGCAGCGGCGGGCGCCAGGTCGAGCGGCGCGGCCTCCCGGCGTGGCTTGCCCCGGCGCTGATCGTTGCCGCCGCGGTGTTCGCCATCGTCCTGGTGACGCTGGTCAGCACGGTGCTCAACGGGCCAGCGCCCACAACGCCCGCCGATGGCCCGCAGATCCTCGGCCAGGGCGGCCCGGCTGCGACGGTCGCACCCACGACGGACAGCGCCCAGCTGATCAACCAGTTCGAGGGCCAGATCGTGGCCGCGCGCCAGGTGGCCAACCGGGTGCCGGAGAACCCGAACGCCTGGATCGAACTGGGCAACGCGCTCTACGACAGCGTTGTGGTCGTCCGCGAGCGCCTGGCGAGTGGCGACGAGCGTATGCAGAGCATCTACATCGAGCGGCTGCCCCGCTGGCTCGAGGCCGCCGATGCCTACCGCAAAGCCACCGAACTGGCCCCGGGCGACCCGCTTGCGCGGGCCGACCTGGCGGCAAGCCTCTGCTTCTACGGCAAGGACACCAACGACCTATCCTACGTACGCCAGGGGCTGAGCGAGGCCGAGCAGGCGCTGCGTGACGGCCCGGAGGAGGGGCGCGCGCTGCTCAGCAAGGGCCTCTGCCTGGTCTTCAGCGACCCGCCGCAGACCGCACAGGCGCTCGAGCAGTGGCAGCAACTGATCGTCCTGCCCAACGCCGAGCCTGGTCTCGTCGTCCAGGCCCGCCAGCTGGTGGCCGAATACTCGCGCGCAAGCCCATAGGCGTAGCATCGCGCCGCGAACTGGTCGACCGTGCGCCGGTCATCCGGTTACTCACTTTTAACTATTGGAGATCAAAAAAGTTAAAAAGCATGCTACAATGAGCACGAAGCAAACCAGCGCGCCGGGCACGCACTACAGCCTGCTGGGCGTCGAGCCCGACGCCAGCCAGGAAATGATCGAGCGCGCCTATGCGCAGCAGCGGGAACGTTACAACCCGGAGCGGCTGAGCGAGCTTGACCCGGAGCTGCGCCAGGTAGCGATTGCGCGCAGCGCCGAACTGGAGCGGGCCTATCGCATCCTCTCCGAGCCAGCGCGCCGCCGCCAGTACGACGCCAGCCTTGGCGGCGCGCCGGGCGCGGCGCACGCAGCGCAGCGCGGTCTCAGCCGGCGCGAGTTGACCTTCGCCATGGCCGGGGCCGTGGTCGCCGTAGGGCTCATCGCTGCGATCTGGGTGCTCACTGGCCGTAGCAGCGAGCCCCAGGGCCAGGCGATGAGCGAAGTCAGTCGCCCGGCGCCGGGCTTCGTGAGCCCGGCGCTCGATGGTGGGAGCATCAACCTGGCGGACTACCGGGGCCAGGTGGTACTGCTGAACTTCTGGGGCACCTGGTGCGAGCCGTGCAAGCGCGAGTTGCCTGCGCTGCAGGCGGCACACGAGCAACTCGGCAGCCAGGGCCTGGCCGTCATCGGTGTCAACCTGACGGGCAACGAGGTGCTGCAGGGCGGCGACGACGCCAGCATCCGGGCCTTTCTGGACCAGTACGGCGTCACCTACCCGATCGCCCTGGACCGTGAAGGCACGATCAGCAACGACTACCGGGTGTTCCCCCTACCCACCAGCTTCTTCATCGACGCGGAGGGCGCCATTCGCTACGTGCACATTGGCGAACTGACCCTTGACGACGTGAAGGCCACCTTTGCCCGCTTGCGCCCCAGCACGTCGATGCAGACAAGCCACAAGCCGTGAGGCAAGCCGATGGACCAGCGCACCATCCTGGTAGTAGACGACGACGACGGTCTTCGTGAACTGATCCGCATCAACCTCGAGTACGAAGGCTACAGCGTCATCCAGGCGAGCAACGGCCTGCAGTGTGTGCAGAGCGTGCGCGAGCAGCGCCCCGACATGGTCATCCTCGACGTCATGATGCCTGAGATGGACGGCCTGGAGGCCTGCGGCAAGGTACGCGAATTCTCGCAGGTGCCCATCCTCATGCTCACGGCCAAGGTGCAATCCAACGATGTGATCACTGGCCTGGACCGGGGCGCCGACGACTACCTGCTCAAGCCATTCAACATGGACGAGTTGTCAGCGCGCATCCGCGCGCTGCTGCGCCGCGTCCCGCCCGCCTATCGGCCACTCAGCGCTGGCGAGGGCGAGATCGTGATCGACCAGCAGAAGCGCGAGGTGCGGGTGCGCGGCGAACTGGTCGATCTCACCCCCACCGAGTACCAGCTGCTGCTCATCCTGACCGAGCACGCCGGCAAGGTTGTCGAGCACGAGACCCTGCTGCGGGCCGTCTGGGGCCAGGAATACACCAAAGACAACGACTACCTCAAGGTCTACATCTGGCATCTGCGGCGCAAGATCGAGGTGGATCCGCGCAACCCCAGGCTGCTGCTCACCGAGTGGGGGATTGGCTACCGGCTGGTGCCATAGCAGCGTCCACGCCTGGGTGTGACGTACCATCGATACCGCTGGCAAACGCGGGTACGCGGGCCGCTGGCCCACGTGCCCGGCGTGGGCAAGACGGAAGCTGCCAGCAGGATCGTTACGACAGCCCCACCTCAACGTATCAACGAATCGGCACGTTGACAGTCGCAGTGGGCGATGCTATACTTGGGGTTGTCACGCACTACTCCTAGTGCAGTTCCAGGCGACCTGTTCGGGCATCAGCGCGACCTCGACCGTGTCCAGCTGCGCCGCGCCCAATCTACCATCGCAAATCTGCAATCTGCAATCGCACTAGGCGGGAGTAACTCAGTTGGTAGAGTACCTGCTTCCCAAGCAGGCTGTCGCGGGTTCGAGTCCCGTCTCCCGCTCCAATCGTAACCAGAAGACTGCACATGCCCCTGGATGTGCAGTCTTGTTTTATGCGCAATGCATGACGGGGGCGGCGGATTTGACGCCTGCTAGCGACACCCGTATAATCGGCGCTGTCCGGAGCGACGTGCAACCATGGCTGGCCCAGGCAGTGGCGCCTGTCCGCCCGTTCCCCTGATGCGCGAACCATCGTGCGAGCAAACTGAGCCCCAATCGCGTCGTGCACCCGTGATCGCGGTGTGCGGCAGTGGCGCCGAGGATGCGCACCTGAACGCCCTGGCCGAGGCCGTAGGCGCGCTGGTGGCGCGTCAGGGCGCGGTGCTGGTATGCGGCGGGCTTGGCGGGGTCATGGCGGCGGCGTGTCGTGGGGCAGCCGCGGCCGGCGGCCTGACGGTGGGCATCCTGCCGACGGCGTGCCCGGATGACGCCAACACCCACGTGGCAATCGCGATCGCGACCGGCATGGGTCACGCCCGCAACGTGGCGATCGTGCAGAGCGCCGACGTGGTGATCGCCGTGGGCGGCGAGTATGGCACCTTGAGCGAGATCGCCCTGGCCCGCAAAGCGGGGCGACCGGTCGTGGGCCTGGAGAGCTGGAACCTGGGCGAGCCGCACCTGGTCCGGGCGAGCAGCCCCGCCGAGGCGGTGGCCCTGGCGCTGCGTCTTGCCACCCGTAATCAACCGGTAACCGCCGGGTCAGAGCCGCATCAGGGAGGTATCAGCCCCTCCTGCTAGAATCGCTTGCAGGAGGCCCGCAGCCCGTTATCGCCTGACCCACAGCCTGAGGAGAACACAACATGGCCAGACGCATCATCGTCGCCCTGGTGCTGATCACGACGCTCGCCTCGCTCGTGGTGATGCCACGGCCGAGCAGCGCCCAGCCGCAGGTCGCCGACACCTTCCCGCCCTACCAGGCGCGCTTCTTCCCCGAGACCGGGCAGACCGCGGTCAACTGGTTCCTGGAGACCTGGAAGAATACGCCCAATTCGCTCTTTGTGCTCGGTTACCCCATCTCGCAACCATTTATTGAAGAAAGCTTCACCAACCCGGGCCAGTTCTACCGTGTGCAGTACTTCGAGCGGGCCGTGCTTGAGGAGCACCCGGAGAACTTCGGCCAGCAGGGTAACCGCTACTACATCCTGGGCCGGCTGATGGGCAAAGAACTGGCCAGGGGGCGCGAGAACGAGCCGAACTTCCAGCCGGTGGGCAACCCCGGCGACGGCACCTGGTTCGCCGAGACGGGCCACACGCTGCGCAACGGCCCGGCCCCCTTCCGCGACTTCTGGCTCAACAACGGCGGGCTTGAGGTCTTTGGCTACCCGCTGAGTGAGCAGTTCCAGGAGGTCAACTCCCAGGACGGCCAGACCTACTGGGTGCAGTACTTCGAGCGCCAGCGCATGGAGTGGCATCCCGAGCAGCCCGACCCCCGCTATCGCATCCTGCTCGGCTTGCTGGGCAACGAGTATCGCGACCGCGTCCATCGCAACAACCCGGCCTTCCGGGCGCGCAACGTCGCCGACGCGCTGCCCCGCCCGTTCGTCTACGGCTTCAATGCGCACCTCTACGGCCAGGGCTCAGCCTGGCAGGATCGAAACCGCGTGCTGACCCTCTCGAAGAACGCGGGCATCCAGTGGATCCGCCAGCAGATCCGCTGGCGCGACCTGCACGACCGTTCGGGGGCGATCTACTGGGCCGAGCTGGACGACATCGTGAACGACGCGAGCCGCCAGGGGGTAAACCTGCTGATCAGCGTGGTCTCGGCGCCTGACTGGGCCGGCGGGCCGGGCATGCCGCGCCGTGAAAACTTCGGCGACTTCGGCTCATTCTTGAGCCAGATGGCGGCGCGCTACCGGGGTCGCGTGCAGGCCTACCAGATCTGGAACGAGCAGAACCGCGCCTGCGAGAACGGCGGCGACTGCGCCCGTGACGGCGGCATCGGCGGGCGGGTGGCCAATGCCAACTACTATGTCGATATGCTCGAGGTGGCCTACCAGGCGATCAAGGCCAGCGACCCGATGGCGATCGTGGTCAGTGGCGCGCCGACCAGCACCGACACCAATCGCCAGGACATCGCCATCAGCGACCTGGAGTACGTACGCCAGATGGCGATCAACCCCAAGTTCCGCAGCAACGTTGACGCGATCGGCCTGCACCCGGGCGGCCAGTACAACCCACCCGACAGCCGCTGGCCCGAGCGGCCCGGCCCTGGCCCCAACTGGCGCAACAGCAACGAGTTCTACTTCCGGCGCATCGAAGACACCCGCGCCGTGCTGGCCGCCAACGGCATGGGTGACCGCCAGATCTGGATCACCGAGTTTGGCTGGGCCACGCGGAACAACACCCCCGGCTACGAATATGGCAACAGCATCTCGCCGGAGACGCAGGCCGCCTGGATCGCGCGTGCCATGGAGATCGGGCGCTACGAATGGGCGCCCTGGGTTGGCGGGATGTTCATCTGGAACCTGAACTTCGCCATCCCCTGGCGCTACTTCGGCAACGAGTTGCACGAGCAGGCCTCCTTCGGCGTCCTGAATGGCGACTGGAGCCCGCGCCCGGCCTTCAATGCCATCCAGCAGTTCCAGAAGCGCTAGTGCGATTGCAGATTGCAGATTTGCGATGGTAGATTGGGCGCGGCGCAGCTGGACACGGTCGAGGTCGCGCTGATGCCCGAACAGGTCGCCTGGAACTGCACCAGGCCGGACGGCAGGCTGATCGATACGGTGCGACAGGGGGCGGAACTCCGCCTCCTGTTCGCGCGTTCTATCTGGTATGTGGCGAGCGTTCACGGACTGCTCGCCGAGCGCGTTTGAAGCCTCGAGGAGCGATACAGATGAAATGGCACAGGCAGCACACGGGCCTCCTGCTGCTGCTGGCAATGACCCTTGCCCTGGCGGCCTGCAGCGGCGGCGGCGGCGCAACACCCGCCACCGGCGGCCAGGCAACGAGCGCCACCGGAATCGCGGCCCAGCCCACCAGCGTGCCGCCCACCAGCGGCGCCGCGGCCCAGCCCACCAGCGTGCCGCCCACCAGCGGCGCCGCGGCCCAGCCTACCCCGGCGCCGGCCGAGCCGACCGCGCGCCCGATCAACCCCGACTATCTCGAGTTCGGCGTGGTGAGTCACCTCTACTACACCGATCGGGCCCGCGTGATGCAGTTGACCCAGAACGCCGGCTTCGACTGGGTGCGCCAGCAGATCTACTGGCGCGACATTGAAGACCCCGAGAATGGCATCTGGGCCTGGGACGAGATCGACCAGATCGTCGAAGCGGTCAACGCCTACGATCGCAAGCTGCTGGTCAACGTCGTTCGCTCGCCCACCTTCTACAGTGCCACCAACGGCCTGCCAGACGATCCAAACAGCTTCGCCAACTTCATGGCCGTGCTGACCGAACGCTACAAGGGGCGCATTCACGCCTACGAGATCTGGAACGAGCCCAACCTGGCCCACGAGACCGGCGGCACCATCCGCCCGGCCGACGTGGGGCGCTACGTCGAGATGCTCAAGCTCGCCTACCAGCGCATCAAGGCGATCGACCCCGCGGCGCTGGTGCTCGCGGCAGCCTCCTCCTCGACCGGCGTGACCAACGAGAGCATCGCCCTCTCCGACGAGGACTTCTACCGCGCGATGTACACCTACAACGACGGCGAGGTGCGCAACTACTTCGACGTGCAGGCCGTACACCCCGGTGGCTCGGCCAACCCGCCCGACACCATGTGGCCCGACAACCCGAGCACCGCCCAGGGCTGGACCGATCACCCGACCTTCTACTTCCGCCACGTTGAGAATGTGCGTCGCTGGATGGAGCAGTACGGCATGGCGGACAAGGAGATCTGGATCACCGAGTATGGCTGGGCCACGGCCAACAACACCCCCGGCTACGAGTTCGGCAACCAGGTGAGCTTCGAGCAGCAGGCCGAGTACATCACCGGCGCCATCCGCCGCGCCTACGAGTTATATCCCTGGGTTGGCAACATGTTCCTCTGGAACATGAACTTCGCGGTCACCAAAGCCGAGAACGGCCTCGATACGATGCACGAGCAGGCCTCGTTCGGCATCCTCAACCCCGACTGGAGCCCACGCCCCTCCTATCTGGCAGTGCAGCAACTGATCGCCGAGCTCAAGCAGAAACAGGGGCGCTAGTGCGATTGCAGATTGCAGATTTGCGATGGTAGATTGGGCGCGGCGCAGCTGGACACGGTCGAGGTCGCGCTGCTGCCCGAACAGATCGCCTGGAACTGCGCTAGCACTGCGTCCGCGCAGCGATCAGGTGCGCAGGCGCAGGCCCAGGCGGGCGAGCAGCGCGCCGGCCAGGGGCGTGGCGCCGGCCGGGATGTGCCAGCCGGCCGCGGTGCGGGTAGCCAGGCGCCCGAGCAGCCGCCGATGCTCGGGGGGCAGGGGCAGATCGGGGAGCAGCCAGCCCTGGTCGGCGGCGGGGGTGGCGACGATGGATGCACCACCCTGGTCGGCAAGCCCGGCGTAGCCGAGGCGCAGCGCCGCGGCCTCGTCGAGCGGGGCGAGGCTGCCGCTGCTCACGCGGGAATAGCTGGCGGGGCCGCGGCCGCGGCGGCGGCGAATGATCCAGCCCTCGTGCAACTGCACGGACCCGGGGGGCACGGTGGGGGCCGGCTGCCAGCCGGGCGGCTCGGCAGCGAAATAGCTGATCCGCTCACCAGGGGCGAGCGCACGCACCAATGGCGTACCGGCGGCCGGCGCGGCAGGCAGGGCGGGCAGGGCAGCAATCTGATCGGCCAGGGTCAACACCACAAAGCCACGCGCCCGCAGGCGCGCGATCAGCCCATCGCGGCGCCAGCTGGTCAGCTGGAAGCGATCGCCCTCACGCGTACCCTCGCCGCGCAGGATCGGTGCCGCAGCGGGGTTGTGGACCACAAAGTGGTCAGGGCGCACCTCCTCGAGATCGGCGGGGGCGCCAGGGCGTCGTCTGGAGGGCATGGCGTAAGCCGATTGACAGAAGCCGGGACCCGGCGGGCCTAACCTTCGGTTATGAGCCGCTGCAGGGTCGGGCTGGTATAGGCATGGCAGATGGCGACCGCGAGCGCATCGGCGGCATCGTCGGGCCGTGGGGGGGCAGCGAGACCGAGCGTCAGGCGGACCATCTCCTGCATCTGCTTCTTATCGGCGCCGCCATAGCCGGCCACTGCCTGCTTAACCGCCACGGGCTTATACTCAGCAACCGGCAGGCCGGCCTGGGCAAGGGCCAGCAGGGCCACGCCGCGCGCCTGGCCCACGGAGAGCGCCGTATTGACATTCTTGCCGAAGAAGAGCTCCTCGATGGCGGCGGAGTCGGGGCGATAGCGAGCGATCAGCTCGCGCAGGCCGTCATAGAGCAGGCGCAGCCGCTCCGGCTGCGCCATACCGGCAGGGGTCGTCAGCGTGCCAACGGCGACAAGCGCGAGCTGGCCGGCGGCCGCCTCGACGACGCCCCAGCCCAGGATCGCCGTGCCGGGGTCAATGCCGAGCGTACGCATTGCAGCAGCCTCGCGCTGTCAGAGCTACTCAAACTTCGCGGCCAGGGCATCCGTGATCTGCAGATTGGAGTAGACCTTCTGAACATCATCGAGGTCCTCCAGTTTCTCGATCAGGCGCATCGCGGCAAGGGCCTCTTTCTCATCGGGCTCGATCGGAGTCTTGGGGCGCATCGTCTTCTCAGCGCCGGTGACGGGGAGGCCCTGGTCGAGCAGCGCCTGGCGCACGGCGTTGAGCTGGGTCCACTCGCAGTAGATCTCCAGGTCGTTGCCATCGACCTCGACATCCTCGGCGCCGGCATCGATTGCGGCCAGCTGCACCTCATCGGGATCGAGCCTGGTGCCGCTCAGGTCGACGCTGATCAGGCCCTTCAGTTCAAACATCCAGCTAACCGAGCCGGGCTCGCCGGGGCTCCCGCCGGCCTTATTGAGCGCGGCGCGCACATCGGAATTGGTGCGATTGCGGTTATCGGTGGCGGTCTCGATCAGCAGTGCAATACCGCCGGGGGCGTAGCCCTCGTAGTAGACCTCTTCGAGGGCCGCCTCATTACTCCGGCCCAGCCCGCGCTCGATCGCGCGCTGGATGCTATCGCTGGGCATATTATTGGCCTTCGCCTTGTCGATCGCGAGGCGCAGGCGGAAGTTCATATCCGGGTCGCCGCCGCCACCCTCCTTCACCGCGAGGGTGATATCGCGGGCCAGTTTGGTGAACAACTGGCCGCGGCGCTGGTCGGCAACACCCTTGGAGCGCCTGATCGTATGCCACTTCGAATGGCCGGACATAGCTCACTGCCTCCTGAAGACCGAATGCAATTCTTGGGGCATTATAGCACAGGGGCCATGCGGCCCGGGGCGTGACGATATGCGATAATGGTGCGCAAAGCCTCGGGCGCGGCGCGTTTACATTAGTACCCGCTGGACCGGGGCCGCCTCCCGGTCCGGCAAGCGACCCAGGTGCCCGTGAAAGGAAGTCCCTGATGCGTAGCGCGACCCCGCCGCCAGGCGCCTCAGAGCGGCTCCGCCCGTTGCCCAACTCGGTCACGGTCGTCACGACCCAGGCAGGCGACGTGCTGGTGAACTGCCCGCCCGAGACGCTCAAATTCCTGATCGCAAGCGCCATCACCCCACCCGCGACGATCCTGCTGCCGCCCGATGTGC
>Ga0272446_1001279_pt1 | contig 36893 bp, 32 predicted proteins | sample YNPCB0061_FD_194587 | JGI IMG/M metagenome (GOLD analysis project Ga0272446, IMG submission 194587) | Hot spring microbial mat communities from Yellowstone National Park, WY, United States - YNP-CB-006-1 | ecosystem: Environmental > Aquatic > Thermal springs > Hot (42-90C) > Sediment | place...
GTTCAATCTGAGCCAGGATCAAACTCTTCAGTTCAATCTTGTCACTCTATTCGTCTACCTAACAGATAAACCGCTAAATAGACCGCTCACTCAATCCAGAATCAACTGACTTGTGTAAGCATCAGGTTTCTCTTCGCTCCCTCTACCTACCTAAGCAGGTAAAAGTACACCCAACCCAATGCTCACACCTTAAGGCTGTAAGTAAACTGTTAAAGAACTGTTTTTACTGCACTTTTCGCTTTTTTCCGCGTTCGCGTCAGCAGCGAGAGACCGGCATTATAGAGATCGAAACCAGAGGGTCAAGCGTTTGTTGCAACTTTTTTTCACCCAACCGGACAATCCCAGCCATATCAGTGAGTTAGTCACGCCACAGTAACGCGGGCAAAGCGGCGTTTGCCCACTTGGGCGATCACGGTCACGCCTTTTTGCAGTACCAGACCTTTGTCATCCACCCTGGCACCATCAAGTTTGACGCCGCCGCCGGCGATGCTGCGCATGGCTTCGGAGGTGCTGGGCACCAGCCCCGCAGCCTTGAGCAGCTGGGTGATGGGCAGACCCGCCGCCGGCGCTTCCAGCCGGATCTCCGGCATGTCCTCCGGCAGCACTCCCTGACGGAAGCGCGCCTCGAAATCCACCAGAGCGGCTTCTGCCGCGGCGCGGCTATGGAAACGGGCCACGATCTCCTGGGCAAACATCACCTTGATATCCCTGGGATTACGCCCCTCGTCCACGTCCCGCTTCCATTGCCGGATGACGGACAGAGGCTCGAAGGACAACAGCTCGATATAGCGCCACATCAGCGTGTCGGACACGGACATCAGCTTGCCGAACTGCTCCGTGGCGGATTCCGTGATGCCCACGTAGTTGCCCAGGGATTTGGACATCTTGTTGATGCCGTCCAGTCCTTCCAGCAGGGGCATGGTGAGGATGCACTGGGGCTTCTGGCCGAAGTGCTTCTGCAGTTCCCGCCCCATGAGCAGGTTGAATTTCTGGTCCGTGCCGCCCAATTCCAGGTCGGCCTGGAGGGCCACCGAGTCGTAGCCCTGGATCAAGGGATAGAGGAACTCGTGGATGGCGATGGGCTGGCTGGCGCCGTAGCGCTTGGAAAAGTCGTCCCGTTCCAGCATGCGCGCCACCGTGTGGGTGGCTGCCAGCTTGATCATGTCCGCCGCGCTCATGCCTCCCATCCAGCGGGAGTTGAACTCCACCTCGGTCTTCTCCGGGTCCAGTATCTTGAACACCTGGGCCTGGTAGGTGCGGGCGTTCTCTTCCACCTGTTCCGCAGACAACGGCGGCCGGGTGGCGTTCTTGCCCGTGGGGTCGCCGATCATGCCGGTGAAATCGCCAATAAGGAACACGGCCTGGTGGCCCAGATCCTGTAACTGACGCATCTTGTTGAGCAGCACGGTATGGCCCAGGTGCAGATCCGGCGCGGTGGGGTCGAAGCCGGCCTTCACCCGCATGGGGCGACCCGTCTTGAGCTTCTCGATCAGCTCGGCTTCGACCAGCAACTCGTCGCAACCGCGCTTGATCACATCAAGGGCATCTTGCATTTCGGACATGGGATCGAGCGGGAAAGGTGGGTGGAGCGGGTGAAGGGAATCGAACCCTCGTATGCAGCTTGGGAAGCTGCCGTTCTACCATTGAACTACACCCGCGTTGTAAACTTGCGGGGCCGGATTGTACTTGATCCGCCAGCGTTAGCGGCCTTCCTTCAACTCCCCTTTATCGTGATTACCCTAAGAATCAACGGCGAAACCCACCCGTTTCCCGCCCCCCTTTCCATCACCGACCTCCTTACCGTGCTGGATCTCACCGGCAAACGCGTCGCCGTGGAAAAAAACGGCGAGATCGTGCCCAAGAGCCAACACGCCCAGGTGATGGCCGGTGACGGCGACCACCTGGAAATCGTCGTCGCCGTGGGTGGCGGCTGAATCGCCCGCCTCCCCCCTTTTCCCCAAGTTCGAGACACCATGGATTCACTCGTCATCGCCGGCAAGACCTATGCCTCCCGCCTCCTGGTGGGTACGGGCAAATACAAGGATTTCGCTGAAACCCGGGCGGCCATCGACGCCTCCGGCGCCGAAATCGTCACCGTGGCCATCCGCCGCACCAACATCGGCCAGGATGCCAGCCAGCCCAGCCTGCTGGACACCGTGCCTCCGAGCCGGTTCACCTACCTGCCCAACACCGCCGGCTGCTACACGGCCGAGGATGCCATCCGCACCCTGCGCCTGGCCCGGGAACTGCTGGACGGCCACGACCTGGTGAAGCTGGAGGTGCTGGGCGATCCCCAAAGCCTTTACCCCAACGTGGTGGAAACCCTGAAGGCTGCCGAGGTGCTGGTGAAAGACGGCTTCAAGGTCATGGTCTACACCAGCGACGACCCCATCATCGCCAAGCAGCTGGAGGACATCGGCTGCGTGGCCGTCATGCCCCTGGCCTCCCTCATCGGCTCCGGCATGGGCATCCTCAACCCCTGGAACCTGCGCATCATCATCGACCGCCTGTCCGTGCCGGTGATCGTGGATGCCGGGGTGGGCACGGCCTCGGATGCCACCATCGCCATGGAACTGGGCTGCGATGCCGTGCTTATGAATACCGCCATCGCCGGCGCCCAGAATCCCGTGCTCATGGCCGCCGCCATGAAGAAAGCGGTGGAGGCCGGGCGCGAGGCCTTCCTGGCCGGACGCATGCCCCGGAAGGTCTATCAGGCCAGCCCTTCCTCCCCTACTACTGGCATCATCGGCACTTGAAGCCGGACGCCCTCACGCCTGCCCCTCCGCCCGTGGACGAGGAGGATGAACGCCGCCGCCCAGTGCGTTCCTTCGTGCTGCGGGCCGGGCGCATGGGCACGGGCCAGATGCGGGCCTTGGCGGAACTGGGGCCCCGCTTCCTCATCCCCTACAGCAGTTCACCCCTGGACCTGGACACCGCCTTCGGCAGGGCAAGTCCCCGGGTGCTGGAGATCGGCTTCGGCATGGGCGCCGCCACGGCCGCCATCGCCCAAGCCCATCCGGAAACCGACTACTTGGGCGTGGAGGTCCATACCCCCGGGGTGGGGGCCTTGCTGAAGCGCATCGGCGAGCTGGGACTCACCAACCTGCGCATCATCCAGCACGACGCCGTGGAGGTGCTGGAGTACATGCTCCCGGACGCCAGCCTGGCCGGCGTGCACATCTTTTTCCCCGACCCCTGGCACAAGAAGCGGCACCACAAGCGCCGCCTGATCCAGCCAGCCTTCGTGGCCCTGCTGGCCGAGAAGCTCAAGCCTAGCGGTTACCTGCACCTGGCCACGGACTGGGCGGATTACGCCGAGCAGATGCTGGCAGTACTCAGCGCCCAGCCGAATCTGGCCAATACGGCGGACGGCTACGCCCCCCGCCCCGAGTACCGCCCCCTGACCAAGTTCGAGCAGCGGGGCATGCGCCTGGGCCATGGCGTCTGGGACCTGATCTTCCGCAAGGCCTGAGCCTCCCACCACTGCCGGGGTTTCGCCGCTACAATCCGGCAATTCCCTGATTCGCAAGCCGAAACCATGAAAAGCAGCGAAATACGCCGCCAATTCCTCGACTTTTTCGCCTCCAAGGGCCACACCATCGTGGCCTCGTCTTCCCTGGTGCCCCATGGCGACCCCACCCTGCTGTTCACCAACGCAGGCATGAACCAGTTCAAGGACGTTTTCCTGGGTTTCGACAAGCGCCCCTACACCCGGGCCGCCACTTCCCAAAAGTGCGTGCGGGCTGGCGGCAAGCACAACGACCTGGAAAACGTGGGCTACACCGCCCGGCACCACACCTTTTTCGAGATGCTGGGCAACTTCAGTTTCGGCGACTACTTCAAGCAGGATGCCATCGCCTACGCCTGGGAACTGCTCACCGAGGTATTCAAGCTCCCCCAGGACAGGCTGTGGGTGACGGTCTATGCCGAGGACGACGAGGCCTACGCCATCTGGACCCGGGACATGGGCCTGCCGCCCGAGCGCGTCATCCGCATCGGCGACAACAAGGGCGCCCGTTACGCCTCCGACAACTTCTGGATGATGGGGGACACCGGCCCCTGCGGCCCCTGCACCGAGATCTTCTACGACCACGGCCCGGAGATCCCCGGCGGCCTGCCCGGCACCCCCGAGGAAGACGGCGACCGCTACATCGAGATCTGGAACAACGTGTTCATGCAGTTCAACCGGGACGAGCAAGGCGTCATGCACCCCCTGCCCAAGCCCAGCGTGGATACGGGCATGGGCCTGGAGCGCATCTCCGCCGTGCTCCAGGGCGTGCACTCCAACTACGAGATCGACCTGTTCCAGGCCCTGATCCGGGCCGCCGCCCGGGAGACCTCCGATGCCGACATGGACAGTCCCAGCCTCAAGGTACTGGCGGACCACATCCGTGCCTGTAGTTTCCTCATCGCAGACGGGGTCATCCCCGGCAACGAGGGCCGGGGCTACGTGCTGCGCCGCATCATCCGCCGGGCCATCCGCCACGGCTGGAAGCTGGGGGCCCGGGCCGCCTTCTTCCACCGCATGGTGCCCGACCTGGTGGAACAGATGGGGGATGCCTATGCGGAACTGGCCGCCAACCAAGCCAAGATCATGGACACCTTGCGCCAGGAAGAGGATCGCTTCTTCGCCACCATCGAACACGGCATGGCCATCCTGGAAGCCGAGCTGGCGGACATGGCCCAGACCGGCGCCCCGGTGTTCAACGGTCAGACCGCCTTCAAGCTCCACGACACCTACGGCTTTCCCCTGGATCTCACCGCCGACATCTGCCGCGAACGGGGCGTGGCCGTGGATGAAGCTGCTTTCAACGCCGCCATGGCCCACCAGAAGGAACAAGCCCGGGCCGCCGGCAAGTTCCGGATGGCCCTGAGCCTGGAATACGACGGCACCGCCACCACCTTCCACGGCTACGACACCCTGGAGCATGCCGCCACGGTGCAGGCCCTATACAAGGACGGCAGCCCGGTCAACGAACTGCATGAAGGCGACCTGGGGGTGGTGGTGCTGGACCACACCCCCTTCTACGCCGAGTCCGGCGGCCAGGTGGGGGACCGGGGCGAGCTGCGCGCCGGCAATGGCATCTTCGCCGTGGAAGACACCCAGAAGATCCAGGCCAACGTCTTCGGCCACCACGGCGTGCTCAAGACCGGCAGGCTGGCGGTGGGCGACTCTGTTTCCGCCCGCGTGGACATGGCCCTGCGCCAGGCCACCATGCGCAACCACTCCGCCACCCACCTCATGCACAAGGCCCTGCGGGAAGTGCTGGGGGAGCATGTGCAGCAAAAGGGGTCCCAGGTGGACGCGGACAAGACCCGCTTCGACTTTGCCCACACCCAGCCCATGACAGCAGCGGAAATCCGCCGGGTGGAGCAGATCGTCAACAGCGAGATCCTCGCCAACACCGCCACCCAGGCCCGGGTCATGCCCATCGAGGAAGCCCAGAAGACCGGCGCCATGATGTTGTTCGGCGAGAAGTACGGCGACGAAGTGCGGGTGCTGGACATCGGCACCAGCCGGGAGTTGTGCGGTGGCACCCACGTGGCCCGCACCGGTGACATCGGCCTGTTCAAGATCGTGGCGGAGAGCGGCGTGGCTGCCGGCGTGCGGCGGGTGGAAGCAGTCACCGGCATGGGCGCCGTGGCCCATATCCAGCGCCTGGAAGACACCCTGCTGGAGGCCGCGGAACGGCTCAAGGCCCAACCGGCGGACGTACCCGCGCGCATCGGCCAGCTCCAAGACCAGGTGAAGGGCCTGGAGAAAGCGCTCGACCGCTACAAGTCCAGGCTGGCCGCCAGCCAGGGAAATGACCTGGCCGACCAGGCGGTGGAAATCCGGGGCATCAAGGTCCTGGCCACCCGCGTTGATGGCGCCGATGCTAAAGCTTTACGAGAACTGGCCGATAAACTCAGGGACAAACTGAAGTCCTGTGTCCTGGCCCTGGGCAGCGGACTGGAAGGAAAAGTCACCCTCATCGCCGCGGTCACGCCCGATTTGACGGACCGGATCAAGGCCGGTGAGCTGGTCAATTTCCTTGCCGCCCAGGTGGGTGGCAAGGGTGGTGGCAAGCCGGACCTGGCTCAAGCGGGCGGCAGCCAGCCTGAGCATCTGCCGAGGGCCTTGCAAGGGGTTGCCACCTGGGTGGACACCAAACTTAACGGGTAGGGTTTACACATATGTTCGGGTTTTTCAAACGCAAAAAAACTGACAAGAGTGAGGATCCGCTGAGCGACCTGAAAACGGTTTCGCGCTGGATGGAGAACCTGCCCGCCGGAGACATTTATTCCGCCCAGGAACAGGTGGTGCAGAACCTGATCCAGTTCAACCACGCCGGCCTGCCCATGTCCAAGGAGCGGCTGCAAGTGCTGATGCACCTGGATGAACATGCCCGGGACATGCAGTACTCCATGTGCCTCCAGTACCTGCGCAACCCCCGCATGTCCAAGGTCGTCGAATCCCGCCTGTGGACCGCCATCCATGCCTTCTATTGGGAGATCACCCGGGGCTACCACGCCTTCCTCATGGATTTCGTGGCCAATCCCGGGGGCAGCAAGATCCAGCAACACATCCCCCTCATTGCCGCCCGCGCCTTGCGCGGCTTTGCCGATATCTTCAAGTGGCGCTATTTCCGCTATGAACGGGCGGAGGAAAAGCTCTGGCTGCGCATGCACAACATTTACAGGATCGCGGAGTTCGACAGTTTCCAGAACAACCGCTTCAAGCTTTACGAGCAGGAAGCAAAACCTTCCAGCTGCAGGGAGGAATACGTGCGCGCTCTGCTCCTCTCGCCACTGGGGGCCGGCAGTCTCACCGCACGCCAGATCGAGATGGTGGACAAATGGCTGTTTAACTGGTCCGAACTCACCCCGCTGGATGCCGCCTACGTGCCCGAACGCCACTTTTTCATGGTCGATACCGCCCACGGCCAGGGTTTGCGCCGCATCCGCACCCAAACCTCGACGGAGCCCACCTATCGATTCATCAGCACGGAACGCCTGCTGGCTCAGCTGAACGACACAGAACGCGCGCTCAAATCAGGCGCCGTCGCCGCTTCCCTGGGCTTGGGTGAGGATTTCCGATTGCCCGAAGGCTATGACCTGATCAACTACGTCCGCAACGAATGGGAACCCACCAATGAACGGGAGCGCCGGATCAGTCCCCGGGAACCCGCCGAAGGGCGTTGCGAAGTGGTGCACGACCTGGCCAACATCTGCCACCGCATGCAGGTGGAACAGGAAATCGCCACGGGGGTGCACGCCTCCCAGTCCCTCTCCCCCGAGGAGATCCTGGACATCAAACTGTATGGTTTCGTCACGGAACGCACGAAAGCCACCGTGGCCCAGCGCACCCTGGGGCGCGGCGACCAAGGGGTGGAACGCTGGGCCATGCGTGACCGAAGCGAATCCGGCATCGGCATCACCCTGAAAAACGAACAAAGCGAATGGGTTCGCGTGGGCAAGCTGCTGGCCCTGCGCATCGACCCCACCTCGCCATGGCGCATCGGTGTGGTGCGCCGTATCACCCGCCAGGAAGACGATTGGCGCAAGATCGGCTTGAGCGTCATGGATGGAATCCCGGAACTGGGTAGACTCGAGGTCACATTGGATCATGCCAGCGTGACCTATTCCGTGGATGACTCGGCCTATGGTGACGAAGAGGCGCCCGGCGCCGTGCTGGTCCTTCCCCTTCATGAGGAGGGGCCGGCATTGATCCTCGAAGCCGCCAAATACGCCTATGGCCGCCAATACAGACTCCGGCTGCCGGACCGGGTCACCCTCATCCAGCTGGAAACCGTCATGGACAAAGGCGATGGCTGGCTGATGACCTCTTACATACCGGTCAACTAGACCGCCCCATCTCGATAACGACAGCCATTCCAAGGCCATCAACGTGAACACGAAGAAAAAGCCGGGCCTTCTGATCGTCGACGATGACCCGCTCATTACCGACACCCTGCATTTCGTGCTGTCCCAGGATTTCGAGGTCTACGTGGCGGAGACCCGCAAGCAGGTCAAAAGCCTGCTCACGCAACTGGATGCCCCCCCACCCCTCGCCCTGGTGGACTTGGGCCTGCCCCCCACCCAGCACAAGCCGGATGAAGGTTTTGCCCTGATTTCCGACCTCTTGGGCCACTCCAACCGCATCAAGATCCTGGTGCTGTCCGGCCAGAACGACGAGGCCAATGCCCGCCACGCCCGCGCCCTGGGGGCCATGGACTTCATCGCCAAGCCCGCCGAGCCGGAAAAGATCAAGGAGGCCCTGCTTTCCGCCCTGCGTTTCGACCAGGGTGCCGCCGACCAGGCCACGACACGGGCGGAAGCGGAAGCCACAGGGGGCATCATCGGCGCCAGTTTCGCCATGGACAAGCTGCGCAACCAGATCAAACTGTATGCCGATGCGCCCTTCCCCGTATTGATCGAAGGCGAATCCGGCAGCGGCAAGGAACTGGTGGCCACCAGCCTGCACCAGTGGTCCAAGCGCAGCGCCAAGCCCTACCTTGCCCTCAACTGCGCGGCCATCTCCCCCACCCTGGTGGAGCCCACCCTGTTCGGCTATGCCAAGGGGGCCTTCACCGGCGCCACCCAGGCCCATTCGGGCTACTTTGAAGACGCCCGGGACGGCACCCTGTTCCTGGACGAGATAGGCGAGTTGCCTCTGGAACTCCAGGCCAAGCTGTTGCGCGTGCTGGAAAACGGCGAGTTCCAGCGGGTAGGCGAGACCACCAGCCGCTTCTCCAACGCCCGCATCGTCGCCGCCACCAACCGGGACCTGCGCAAGGAAGTGCGGGAGGGACGTTTCCGGGGCGATCTCTACCACCGCCTGTCCGTGTTTTCCGTCCACGTGCCACCCCTGCGCGAACAGGATGAAGACAAGGTGCTCCTGCTGGAACATTTCCGCACCCTGTATGCCCGCGAAGTGGGCACGCCCCCCTTCACGCTCAGCCCGGAAGCCAGAAAACTGTGGGAGGAATACCATTTCCCCGGCAACGTGCGGGAACTGCGCAACATCGTCATCCGCCTCACCACCAAGTACGCCGGCAAGACGGTCAGCCCGGAGGAGCTGGAAGGGGAGTTCGACCTGGATCTGGTCAACCCGGCCAGCATCCCCCTGCCCACGGATGCCCAGACCCTGCAGGAGTATGCCAAGTTCCATCTGCGCGGCGTGCACAACTTCGACCTGGACAAGGTCATGAAGCAGTGGGAAAAAAGCTACGTGGAGGCGGCCCTGTCCATGACCCACGGCAACCTGTCCCAGGCCGCCAAGATCCTGGGCGTCAACCGCACCACGCTCTACAGCCGCATGCAGACCTACCAGAGCGAATAGCGGAGCTTCTGGTCAACCGCACTCACAAACCCGCCCGGACACCTTCGCCTCAGTTGGCCTTGCAGGCCGTGGGCGCCAAGCCCGCCGGCCAGGCAGACGCCATGGCAGCGCGCAGCGCCGGCGTATCCCGCACCACCACCAGTCGCACGGCCCCGGCCCCTGGCCGAGGGGCGAAACGCACATTCCGCAGGCCTTTCCTCGTCATTTCCTGGGCATGCTGGCGTGCCTTTTCCAGACTGGGGAAGCTTCCCAGCGCCAAGGCATTCGCCATGTCGCCCCCGCGCACCGGCGCCATATCGCGGACACCCTTGGCGCGCGCATCCTCCATGACCACCTGCAAGGCTGTGGGACTCTCCAGCGGGGGAAGATAAACCCACCACCCCAACCTCATCTCCACCTGCAGGTCATAGTCCGCGTCCGCCACCCCCGCCTGGCGCAGGTGGGCCTGGACTTGGGCAACCCCATCCGCGTCCAGGCTTGCCCATGCCGGGCAGGCCGCCATGTCCCGAGTGCTGGCCACCCGCTCGGGCACAGGCGCCCCAGCCGTCGGCTCGGCCGTTTTTTCCGGCACCACGTCCGCCAACAATCGGATCTTGTCCGCGTTGAAGGTCACCAGGGGCGTGCCCTGCCCTCGCCAAAAGACACCACCCCACCCGGCCAGCAGCACCCCCAGGTTCAGCAACACCAGCAATGCCGTCAGGCGTCGTAACCCAGATCCCGGGCTATGCATGCCAATCCCTCCAGAACCAGTTCATCCACCTCAATCACTTCACTCATCAGGAAGGGTCTCAGGAAACCGCGTGCTCCGCCAGACAACACTATGCATGGCTTCCGCCCTACGGCTTGGGAAAGCTGACGGGTCATGCCTTCGACCACCCCCCATAAAGCCCAGGCGATGCCCTGCCCTACCGCGGATGGTGTGTCATTTGGCAAGGCTATGCCCGCTGTCAGTACGCTTACGTGAACACCCGCTGTCCCCTGCTCCAGCGCATCCCTCATCAATGCTGGCCCCGGCACGATGCCCCCCCCCAGAAACTGTCCATCCGCAGTCAACATATCAACCGTCATGGCGGTTCCCACATTCACCACAACCCAGTCAATGGCCTGGCGACGGCGCGCGGCCACCAAGGCGACAAAGCGGTCCACGCCAAGGGACGTCGCAGGCTCGTAATGGCTGGAAATACCATGGGCTTGCGCCGCGGAAGCCAGCCAATGCTGCCTGTTTCCCGCCTCTTCCAGCACCTGCGCCAGTCCATCACTGATCGCCTGATTGGCCATGTCGCCCGCCACGCTGCTGATAAATGCGGCCTGGGCTCGGATCCCACTCCACGACTTGACGAGTTCATGGCAGGAAGCTGTCGCTACCCCCCCGGCGGACAGATACTCACCCCGCTGCTGAAGGCGCCATTTGATCCGGCTGTTGCCCGCATCCACCAACAGGATCACGTCTCCACCCCGCGCAGGCTGACCTCTCCGGAATGGAAACGCCGAAGTCCATCCCGGGTATCGAGCAATAAGGCGCCCAATTCATCAACCCCTTTTGCCAGCCCCGTTATCCGTTCGCCCTGGCCGGTTATGACGTCCACAGTGCGCTCATGGTAGGCGTGGCAATGGTTCCACTCCTCCTGGAAAGCGACAAACCCCACGCGCTCGAACCTCGCCAGGCCCTCATCCAAGGCTGTCAGCAGTGCGACGAAGACTTCATTGCGATCCACCAGGCCCAGATGGGAGGACAAATCCGTCACTGGCTGTCCAATGGACTGACCCAACTCATTCCCCCCTTGCAGGTTGATACCCACGCCGATCACCGCCGCACTGGGCCCCAGCATGTCTCCGGACAATTCGATGAGCACCCCGGCCAGTTTTTCCCCCTGCACCACGATGTCATTGGGCCATTTCACATTCGCCTGCATCAAACCCAAGCGTTGCAGGGCCCCGACAAGCGCCACGCCCACGGCCAAGGATAATCCCGATAATTCAGCCGCCGGACGTCCGGAACGCCAAAGCAGCGAGAAGGCCAGGCCATTCCCCAATGGCGCCAGCCAGGTACGTCCTCTGCGCCCACGCCCCTGGGTCTGCCACTCCGCAATGGCCACCGTTCGATGGGGAGCCCCCTTGCGGGACTCGTCCAGAAGATAGGAATTCGTGGAGGGGAGGCTCTCGAAATAGTGGAAATGAAAACCGGCGGCCTTCAGTCGTTCCGTGAAAGATGCTGGCCTCAGCCAATCCAGCGGACCTGCCAGTCTATAGCCACGCCCTTGCACCGCATGGACCACAACCCCGACCTCATTGGCCGCTTGAATGGCATTGTGGATGGTGGCACGCGAGCACCCCAGGCGACGGGCAATTTGCTCGCCGGATACAAAATCTTGATGAGAAAGCAGCCGGAGCACATCCAATAACACCTTGTTCACTCCGCCGCGAATATCCTACCGGACGCAAAGCCGTTGGATATTTGAATTATTACTGCCAGCAACGCGCCACTGTGGCACCGGGGCCGGTAACCCCCCTTCTGCCGCCATGGTCCAGCAACAGGCTTCCACATTCATCAGGCTCCGCAGGAACGGCCTGCAAGGTGAACGTTGACTCACCCGCTGCGGGAAAAGTTGATTGGGGGTCACTGGCAAGCACCGGCTGAACCGCCATCGAGATGCGGTATTTGGATTCCGCATCATTCGTGGTCCAGCCCTGGGGCAGCATCGCAGCGTAATTCGGTTGTGTCGCATATTGATGATGCAGCCACTCCGCCACCTCCTCCAACCTTTGGATGGCGTGCCGCTTGGTCTTGTGGGATTGATGGTCATAATAAGAGGCCACGGCGACCACGATAAGAAGACAGAGGATCACCAGGGCCAAACCCAGCTCCAAAATGGTGAAGCCCCCCATTCGCGCGGATCGATGCCCATGGATGGCATACATTGCATTTCTCACTTTCTGAGCACCCACTCACTCAACTTGCACCAGTGTGCCAAATTTCCTACACATTGTTATCGGAGCATCCCGCTCAAAAGCATTCGGGCCGCCATAGCGTCACCCAAGAGCGGATCAGGCGAATCTTATCTTTGAGGCTCTCCCCCTGCTGGCTCAGTGGCTCCAACACTCATCCACGCTAAGTCCTCCTGTAACCCCTTTAATGCCTTGCTGGTTATACGTGAAAGCACCGCAGCCATCGCCGTCCATGGCTCCACCTACGACTGGCGTGGCAGACAACTCAAACTGAGTAGCTGACAAAATGGTTGCCGAAATCGTGTAAATTGCCGTGCCCGCCTTTGGGGACTGGGTAATGGGCAGACTGATGGCATTGCCAGCGCTGTCTTGATGGTATTTATTCGACAACGTGAAGTTTCGCTCCATGAACTGAACGTCCTCCATCAACACCGCCTTGGCATCCGCCCTGTGGCCCCTGGCCACGTATTCCCGGTAGCTGGGCAGGGCAATCGACGCAAGTATCCCCACGATAACCAGGGTCACCAACAGCTCAATCAGGGTGATGCCCCATTGGTATTGACGTTTCATATTCATCCTTCCCGTTACCGTATCTGCATCCAGTACACCCGCTCAACCGAACCACCGCCAGCGCCCCCGCCCTTGTTCTTCGGGCCCATGAAGCCGCCACTTGTCCCGGTCATGATCTTGAATGATATGGTAGGGCTCTTATTCAGCCACACTGGCGTCTTGCTGATCCCCACGGTGGATTTGATGCCGGCAACAACACTGCCAGAAACCTCATCAGCAGCATCAAACACATCATCGTTATTGAAATCGAACACCGATGTGGGCGGAGCCCCACCAGACATCAGGTCAAGCTCCATCAGCCAGCTGTCACCGCCGGGCGAACATGCATCCGTACTGGGGATGACAGTGACGAAAATCGCACGATTGAACTTGATCAATGGCTTCGACACTACCCGTTCTCCCGGCGAATCCGGCAGATCCAGATACCATCCCCATTGGCTGGCCCAGTTGACGCTGTTGGTGGATACGGAGCGAACATCGTTACCAAAAGCCGTCGTTTGCAGAGTGACCGTTTGCTGCAGCAGGTGAGATCTATCCGCAATGACGTGGGTGCCATCGTCCCGGATCCCATAAAAACTCTGGGTTGCCGGATCGGACAAATCACCAAAGGTGATGTAGCGCCCCGTCCCGAAGATGATGAAGTTGCCGCCCAAGGCATGCTTGGCGACCTGAGGCTGGGAGGTAATCGGCTGCCACTCGTTGGGCGTGCCGGATTCGCAATACACCGCATTTCCATTGTCATCCCTGCAGGCACGATAGAGGGGTGTGCCGGAAAAAGCCACTGCCCAACCGGCTGGACTGGGCGCAGACAAATCAAACTTCCACATATTCCCCAGCAGATCCCCTGCGTAAGCCACATCGATCAGACCATCCCCATCCGAATCGAACAAGACCGGTGTGGACAATCCGTTGTTATCGTCAACACCTGGGGTATCCATGGCCTTGATGGTCTTGAGCAGGCTGCCGGTTTCCAGGTCCACCACATACAGATAGGCTCCGCCCTCGGTGCTGCCATAACCATTACCGAACACCGCAACCCATTGGCCGCTTTCAAGAATACCGATCTGAGGCTGGCTATAGCTGAACCCCATGTTCGTATCCGTGAACTCCCACAGCACATTAGTGCTGCTGAAAGCGGTGGGGTGGGTGACATCCAGGGCATAAACCGACTTGCCCCCAGCATTGAGGCCACCGACCAATACTGTACGCCAGCCACTGCTTAGATAAGCATCGCTGACCGTTGGGGCGCCATCCACAAAATACTTGTGGGAGTAGGCCGGGTCCGTCAGGTTGCTCAGGTTTCCGTAGACTCCAGCGGGCACATAGGCAAAAACCTCAGCACCCGTATTGGCATTGATGCCTTCCAGGAGCCCGCCATTGGTCCCCACGTACACCATGGCCTGGCGCGTGGCGTTGCCGCTGACGAACGTCGCATAGGTCGACTGCCCCGGCGTACCCAGGGGAAGTCCGCCATATCCGTAATCCGTGTCTTTTACGTAGACGGGATCCGAGTTGATGATGTCGGCCATGACGGTCGTGCTGCGCTTGCGCAGGTTTCCGGCAGGCTGCTCCTTGCTCGCATCGCCCCGTAGCCAGCCAAGCCGATCCGCGCAGGGCACCCCACCCTGGGCCAACAACGCCTGCTGGGCGGCACTCAGGTTGGCACAGTTGTTGAAGACCACGCCAGATGTGCCGTTATGGGTGAATATATTGCGAGCAGCATGGGGGGGAATAAGCTGACTCGCATCCCAATCTGGCGACCCCACGTTGCCGTTGATATCGACAGGCAAAGCAAGCAGGGTGCCGCTCCAGTCCGCGCTGTTGAATTTTGCCTGGTACACCACGGTGCCCGCCTGCAGGCTGGTGGAGTTGGCAGACAAGGCCGCGCTGGAACCAATCTTCGACAGAATGCTGGAGAAAGCGCTTTGCAGGCCTTTCACCAACTTGTTGGGCTGGGTGGCGAGCACGTAGTTGTCGGGCAGGCCGTCACCGTCCGCATCCCATTCGGCGGTGGCGCTGCCGGACAAGGATGAATTGGGATTGCCATCGCCATTGGTGTCCTCAAAACCGCCGTATTTGCCTGCCAGCCACAGCATGTTCTTGGGACCGTCCAGGGGGTTGGTGTTGTATTCCTGGGTATCGATCATGTAGGTGGCGATGGTCTGCTTGTTGGGCAGGTCGCTACGGATATCCGTTGTGTGGGCGTAGTAGGCCAGGCCGGCAATGTAGTAGGAGTTTTGTTTAGGTGGGTAAGGGCAAGTCCCCATGACCTCCCCCAGGGCGGGAATAGTCTTGCTAGCATCGCACTGTCCCGGGTTGGCGTCGCCCAGGAAGTACCCCACCGTATCATTGGTGCCGGAGCTCGAGCCGCTGTACCACAGGCCGGTATTGGGCCAGGCCACGCCATTGAGTCCTTCCAGCGCCCCCACCTTGTTCGTCAGGGTGGTGACATTGATGCTGGTGTCCGGGTTGCTGGGCTCGCCGCAGTCACCGGCGGTATAGGTGGCCGGCAGGCCGGCCATGCCGGCCTTGTCACAGGTAAAAAACGTGCCCGGCAGCTTCTTGTCCAGCCAGGGGTTGGCGTCGTTGATGCCGACGATGAAGTTCTTCTGGCACCACTCCTGGATGGGGTCATCCCAGGAGGTGATGACCGGAAAATCATCCTTCATGGCAGCGGTCAGGCCACTGGAATACTCCGGCGTGGGCCCCAGATGCTTGAAGTAGCGCAAGGCTTCATAGTAGAGCTCACCGGCCGGGTCGTAGCTCTTGTAGCCGCTGTCGCCGAACTTGTTGATGTAGTTGATGACCCCGCTGTTGGCCACGCCGCTGGCGCTGGCATCCGCGGGGTCCGGATTGGTGATGAAGGTGCCGTCCGTCTCACTCCACTCCTTGTTGGCATTGCTGACCAAGCCAGAACCCGCCACATACTTGTAAGGCCCGGTGTATTTCATCCTGGATCGCAGCACGCCCCCGTCCCGGGACTGGTTGTTATCCGCCAGGTAGCTGACCAGGGCAAACCGTAGCTGATGCGCATTGGTCTGGATCAGTCCCTCGGGCTTGTAGCTGGTGCCGTAGGCCTTGCAATTGGCTTCCAATCCCACCGCGCTGTCACATACCTTTACCCGGACATTGCGGTTGGTGAACTTCTCGCTGGCGGCCGTCGACGTTCCCACATCCAGTTGCACACCGTGGTTGTACACATACAACTTCGGATCCGAATAAGGCGTGACCGTGCTGGTGGCCACGAATCCGGGCCCAATCGCGGCGCCGATCTTCTTCAAGGGAAACCAGCTATGCCCCTTGCCCAGGGTCTGGTTGGCCCGCTCCAACACAGTCAAGGTGGAAGTATCCGAACTGCGGCGCCCACCCGTCATCGCATATCGAAATTCATCGATGGCGGTCATGGTGGCCCAGTTGAGGAAGTTGCCACTCCAGTCGCCGGAACAGGTGGCCGCAGGGCCAATGACATAAGTCTTACCCGAGACCGGATTGAAGCGCTTATCACTAGTACTGTATGTGTAGCACTTGGTGGGGTCAAAATAACCAATGTAGGTACGGGTCTTGAAATAGCAGGTACCTATGCTGTTACCCCCCTCATTGGCCGGGCGACCGGTACAGTTTCCCCCGGGGTCCGTGTCCGGCTCGTCGTTGTAGGCCGCGCCGATCATGGGACTTTCAATGGACAGGTCGATCATTACATTGGGATCCACCCGATACTTCAGGAACAGGGGGGAATCATCAGGACTCACCGCGGCAAAGGTGAACCTGCCGAAGAGGGCCAATACGGCCAACAAGACCAGTTTGATATAGGCGTTTCTCATTTCAGTTCTCCTTCCCCCCCGTCCTACTGCCGCATTTCCAGCACCTGGATGCGGATTGCCACGCCATTGCGCAAGGTGACGCGCGCCTTGTCGATATACCCCACTCCCGCCAGGGTCCCGCAGGTCGTGCGCTCCTTTGCCCAGCACTCCGTGGCTGTGGGGTACCTGGCCCGCATGTCGTTGGAGACACCATTGAACAAGGGGTAGGACTCACCCCTGATTTCCACATAGTCCGTGGTGATCTTGGAGACATAGCCAACAACTTCAGAATCCGCCCAGGCCAGGCAAGCCCCGCACAAGGTCCAGGCGGAGAACAGGATTTTCAGAGATGCGCGCATTTTTCTCTCCTTGGGCCCCTCAAGCCCCTCAAGCACTGACCCAGCATGGGGTGAGTGGACTCATGTCTCATGCCAAGCTTCTTCATAGCATCGTCAAATCAAATTCGGCTTGCAGGATGACTGTCGTGTCCTCGCTTGCCCCCACGCCCCGTGCCGTGACCCTATACCGCCAAGTGCTGCCCGTCGGCGGACATCCTGCCCCCGTCTTCCACTCAATATAAAACTCCGGAGGGAAGGCCACTCTGCCGGTGCCCGTGGCGGGCAAGGCGAGCGCAGGCGTGAAGCAGTTGGCGCAGGGGGTCCCATCCACAGGGCCGAAAACACCATCCCAAGCAGTTCCACTGTTGCCATTTGAAGGTACATAGGCTTGGACCTTGGCATTGGAGCAATAGGTCGCCAGGTTTTGCTCCGCGTCTTTGAGTGCGGCCTCAGCCGCCTGCAGGGCAATGTTCCTATCCCGGGTATGACCCGCCATGCGTTCCTGCTGGGTGGCAACGGTGGCGGCGGTCACCCCCAGCATGGCCAGGATGATCAGGAACACCAGCGCCACGATGAGGCTGAGCCCCTGTTGGCGTTGGGGATGAATGGCGGTTTTCATCGATTCCTCAACTTGATGACGTGGGTGAACACCTTCCGCAGGCGGCGGTCTGCCGGATGGACCGTGGCGCCATTGAAGGTATAGGTCTGGGGAGCAGGCACGACACCGTCCTCGCTGGTGCGCATCAGCAGACTGACTCTGACGCTGATCACACGCCGCCACCGTTCATCATTGTTGAGGCCCGGCACGGCCACGGACTCCACCTGGGCGGCGGTGAGATAGGGGTCTCCATCACCATCCGGATCGACGAAATCCACCTCGCCATCGGCGGGCACCGTTGTGTCCACACCGTAGGTGATTTGCATGTCTTCCACGCCCTCCACCAGCTCTTCCGCCGTGAGCGTCGCACTGGCCCCTTGGGGCACCAGACGATACAAGGCTGGTTCGCCTGCGGGATTGGTGCCGATGTAGTACGTCGCCGCCTTAAGGGGGTACACCCGCGACCCCAGGGCGTAGCCGTACACCGCGCCGCCCACCCCGAGATTGACCGTGGAGTTGCCCGGAGTGCCTGAAGCGGCATGATCCACCACGGCACCCGTTACACCGGTCGCCTGGAATACCGCGGCATGGCTGCAATCCGTCGCCACCAGCAGTTGGCCGGCGCTGAGTCCCGCGCCGGTATCCAGGGTAATCTGGGGCAGCGGCCCGCTCGTGTTGTGGCTCTGCACGATGTGCTCCTGGGAAATGTCCGCCAGCAGGACTGTAACGGTGTCCCGTCCAAGCCAGCACGGTGTGCCCCAGGCAGTACAGGCGTCACCAGCCAAGGTGTCATTCGTGCCCTGCAACGGCCGGCCAAACAAATCCTTGTACCAGTCCGTCGGCGTATTGAGCGCATTGGCGCTGGTGCTGAACGCACATCCCGAGGCGCCAGCCATGCGCAGATCCTTGCCCAGAAACTCGAAGGCGTAGCGGGCGCCCTCCTGCAAACGAGACAGGGCCCCCTGGGTACGATAGGCCTGCAGGCTGCTGATGTAGACGTACCCCACCGCCGCCGTGATCAGGAGGGAAATGGTCAGCGCGATGAGCAGTTCCAGCAGGGAAAAACCCCGCATGGGCGCGACATCGGTCATGGGGGGAAATCGGCAGGCATTCATAGCTGGGAGGTCGTTGTAAAGGCCAACACATCACTGGCATTGACCGTTCCATCCTGGTTTTCATCCAGGCCGGAGGCCCACCGGATAGTGATGGTGACATCCCGGTTGATGCCGATTAGCACGGCGGCGGCACCGCCAGGCAACTCGTTTTCGACCCTTGCTTTCCATTCCGCGCAGTCAAACCCCGGAACCGTGGTAACGGCAGCCGGGCAAGTCCCGCCGATGGCCAGTGAATACTGGCCAGCCAGGGCAGCCGTCTTGTTGGCACGGATACGGTCCAGGATATCGTCCGCCAGCACGGTCGCCTGGCTCCGGTAACTGGCGGTATGGTTGTTCTTGATGCCCGTGGCGACCAAGCCCGCCATGCCCAGCAAGCCAATGGACAGGATCACGATGGAGATGAGCACTTCCAGCAGGGTGAAACCCGATGCCTGACGTTTCATGCTTTCGTCCTCATGGATTCACACAGTCGGCGGCGCCTTCCCCCACACGTACTCGCAACCGGGTCAGGATGGCTGTCCGGGCCGAGGCCGCATCACCGTTGTGGCAAAAGACGAAGGTACCGTTCTGGTTGGCGCTGCCATCCGCGCCGAAGGTGACGTAGTTCTTGTAGTTGCTATTGCCATTCAGGGTGTACCCACTGGACAAGGCTTCATGCACCTTGATTACAGGCCCACTGGGAGCGGTGGTGGCGGGATTTACATTGGCCGTATTCACCACCACCAGCCAGCCATTGCTCCATGCCCCTCCCACACAACTGGTGTCGGAAGCCCGCTTGCATACCGAAACAGTCGTCCCTCGCCGGACGGCCTCGCTTCTGGCTATGGCCAACGCGGCGACAAACTCGTTGTTGTAGGAGTTCAGTCGGTTCCTGATCATGAAATCAATAAAGCTGGGCACCGCCAGCCCCATGATGACCGCTGCGAGCGCGATGGCGGTCAGCAACTCGATCATGGTAAATCCGCGACTGTGCATTTCCGAGGTCATGGCAATGTCCGATGCTCTCACGCAGCCCCTCATGTTGGTGTTGTCTTATCCGGCTCTCGGAACATAGCCCGAACTCTCTTTGCTGGCAGCACGGAGGCCGATGAACGGTAGGCTTGTACGAATGAGTGGAGACTTTCCACCCCCTCCAACGGTGCATACCACATGCCAAGCCTCATGAGTTGGCCGTTTACAATGGTCCCAGATTGTCCATTAGGCGGCCCTACGGGCCTACGCACGCCCTGGCGGTCGCTTTGCGGGGTCTTCGCCCCCGTGCGCGAATCCACTCGCAAACCGCCACGCCATCTTCGCGCGTCCTAATGGACAATCTGGGATGATGCCGCTTTCTTTCCGCACCATGACCATGTCGACAGATGTTCTCATCATTGGCGCCGGTATCAATGGCCTCCTTGGCGCGCTTACGCTGGTGCGGGCGGACATCTCCGTCACCGTGGTGGACCAGGGGGATTTCGCCCGGGAGTCAACCTGGGCTGGGGCGGGCATCCTGTCCCCGCTGATGCCCTGGGATTACGGCGAAGAGGTCAATGTCCTGGCCGAGCGCGGGCGGGCTCTATGGCCAGGACTAGCGATGACGCTGCAAACCAGCACCGGCCTGGACCCGGAATACTGGGCCTGCGGCATGCTGGCAGCGGGCGATTTCGATCTGGAAGTCGCCACGGCCTGGTGTGACGCCCACGGCTGGGCCTGTTCCACATCCCTGCCGGAAACGGAAGCCAAACTGCACATGGGGGAGTCGCGATTGTGGCTGCCAGAAGTGGCCCAGGCCAGAAATCCGAGGATTGCCAAGGCACTGGTGGCCGCCTGCCAGCAAGCCGGGGTGCGGCTCCTGGGCCAGTCAGAAGTATTGGGCTTTGACTTTCAAGCGGGTCATGTGACTTCCGTCCGCACACGTACCGGACAGATACATGCGGATACCTACGTGGTGTGTGCAGGCGCCTGGAGCAAGCCCCTGCTGGGCAAAACCGCCCTGGGGGTGGAGATTGTTCCGGTACGGGGCCAGATATTGCTGTTCAAATCCGCGCCAGGCACGTTGAGGCACATTTTGTACCGTCAGGGTCAGTATCTGGTGCCGCGCATGGATGGCCACATCCTCGCAGGCAGTACACTGGAATACGCAGGCTTTGATAAAACCGCCACGCATGAAGCGCGGGACAGCTTGCTGATGTTTGCGCTGGAGAGTCTGCCGGCCCTGGCCCAGGCTGAATTGGTGCAACAGTGGGCCGGGCTGCGCCCGGGCTCGCCAGGCAACGTACCTACTATCTCCCGACATCCGGAGGTGGACAATCTTTTCCTCAATAGCGGTCACTTCCGCTATGGGGTGACCATGGCCCCCGCCTCTGCGGAATTATTGTCCCAGCTCGTGCTGGGCCAGCCTACCACTCTGAACGCCCAGCCCTATGAATGGCGACGCCCCTAGCCGCACTAGGCCCGCTGGATTGACACCGGATTTCCGCAATCTGGGGGTCGTGCTTCGGGCGCTGTTGCTGGCCGAGACCAGCAAGTTTGTTTTTCTCCTGACTCAGCATGGTCATCTCATCTTAGCCATATCAGCCATGGCAGAAGGTGCTCCCGTATTTGAAAGCGCTTTGCTGACTACGCTCCTGGTGTTATTCATCTTGGCCCCCTGGTTGTCCCGCCTGTCATTTCGCAACTGCACACTTGCCAGCATCGCACTGGCCTCCATGATTGCCATGGGTACCCAGGCCGCCTTTTCTCTGACCCTGGCCGGAGCCAGCCATCACGGCATACCTATCGCGGGCATATTGGCCGCCCTGTTGACCGGGACAACATTCTTCTACCTCCACTGGCGCCAGCTCGTACTGTCTCCCGCCCTGTCCGATGCCCGGCTGATGGCCCTGCAGGCGCGCATCCGCCCCCATTTCCTTTACAACAGCCTCAACACGGTGCTAGGCCTGATCCGCCAGGACCCGAAACGGGCCGAGTCCGTGCTGGAGAACCTGGCGGACCTGTTCCGGGCCCTCATGGCGGAAGCCCGCATCCTGGTGCCCCTGGAGCGGGAGCTGGAACTGGCCAGGGCCTACGTGGAGGTGGAAAGCATCCGTCTGGGCGACCGGTTGCGGGTGGTCTGGCATTGCGATGGCGCCCCGCTTCAGGCGGAAGTCCCCCAACTCATGCTCCAGCCCCTGATCGAAAACGCGGTCATCCATGGCATCGAGCCCAATCCCGAAGGCGGAGAGGTCCACATCAACATCTTCGTGAAAGGGGGGCGCATGCTGCTGGTGGTGCGCAATCCCCTCCTGCCCACCAGCCCTCGCCGTCCGGGCAACCGCATGGCCCTGGCCAACATCCGTGAACGCCTGGATCTGCATTTCGACGCCGAGGCCCGCATGACCCACTACACGGCGGGGGATGAATTCGTGGTGCAGGTGGAAATCCCCCTGCATGGGGCGACCGCCGCCAGCAAAGGTTAGACGCTGTTTAATTTGGCCACTAAAATCAGCTTAACTGTCTGAGTGGACAAGACTTTATGTTGACCGCGCCTGAACTGCCCATGCCTGCCTGCCCCCTGTTTCGTTCGGACATCACGGACCGTCTGCGCGCCCACGGCATCGCCCCCACCCACCAGCGGGTGGAGATCGCCAACGTGCTGTTTTCCCGCTGCGAGCACCTTTCTGCGGACCAGATCCTGGCCGCCGTGAACGTGCGTCATAGCGAGACCTCCAAGGCCACGGTGTACAACACCCTGAAACTGTTCCTGGAAAAGGGGCTGGTGCGGGAGGTGATCGTGGACCCCACCAAGGTGTTCTACGATCCCAACATCCACCCCCATCATCATTTCTACAACACCGAGAGCGGGGAGCTGACCGATATTCCCGCCGATTCGCTGCAACTGGCCGGCATCCCCCAGATACCCGCCGGCATGGTGGCGGAACGCATCGACGTGATCGTGCGCATCAGGCCACAGTAAACCGGTTCACCCCCGCCCACCTTCATCCAACGGAAACTTCCCTATGCAAAGACGCGCATTCCTCAAGGGCGCCGGGGCCGGCATGGCCACCACGGCCGCCCTGGCCCTGCCCGGCTGCGGCAAGCAGGCCGCCACCCCCCAAACTGGCGAGATGCCCACCATCCACTGGCGCCTGGCCTCCAGCTTCCCCAAGAGCCTGGACACCATCTATGGCGCCGCCGAGGTACTAGCCGACCGCCTGGCCAAGATCACCCACGGCAGGTTCCAGCTCAAGGTCCACGCCGGCGGCGAACTGGTGCCGGGATTGCAGGTGCTGGACGCAGTGCAGAACGGCACGGTGGAATGCGGCCACTCCGCCAGCTACTACTACGTGGGCAAGAACATGGCCTTCGCCTTCGATTGCGCCCTCCCCTTCGGCCTCACCGCCCGACAGCAGAACGCGTGGATGTACCACGGCGGCGGCATCGAACTGATGCGGGCGCTGTTCAAGAAGTACAACATCGTGCAGTTTCCCGGCGGCAACACGGGTGTGCAGATGGGGGGCTGGTTCCGCAAGGAGATCCATTCCCTGGCGGACCTCCAGGGCCTGAAGATGCGCATTCCCGGCATCGGCGGCCAGATCATGGCCCGGCTGGGGGCCGTGCCCCAGACGCTGGCGGGCGGTGACATCTACCCCGCCCTGGAGCGGGGCGCCATCGACGCCGCCGAATGGGTGGGCCCCTACGACGACGAGAAACTGGGCTTTCACAAGATCGCCCCCCACTACTACTACCCCGGCTGGTGGGAGGGCGGGCCCCAGCTCTCCTTCTTCGTCAACCTGGCCAAGTGGAACGAACTGCCGCAGGCCTACCAGCAGGCCTTCGAGACCGCCTGCGTGGAGGCCAATGTGGGCATGCTGGCGAAATACGACGCCCAGAACCCCCAGGCCCTCATGCGCCTGGTGCAACAAGGGGTGAAGCTGCACGCCTACCCGAAGGACATCCTGGAAGCCGCGCAGAAAGCCGCCTTTGCGCTGTATGACGAGGAGGCCGCGAAGAACCCGGATTTCGCCCGCATCTACGAGCCCTGGAAGGCCTTCCGCAATGCGGAACTGCAGTGGTTCAAGGTGGCGGAGGCCAGCTATGCCAATTTCCTCTACTACAGCCGTTGATGAAAGCAAGCACCCTCATGGTTGCCCTGCCCAGCCCCTGAGCGGGGAAGACATTGACGCCCTGGCCGCCTACATGGCCGGCTTCTGCGGCTGAAAGCGCGACAGCACGAAAAAGGCCCGGATTTGCCGGGCCTTTTTTGCGGGGCCTTTCTCCCATCCACTTCCTCGGGGCGACTCACATCACCGCCAGCAGCTCCACCTCGAACACCAGGGTCGCATGGGGCGGAATCACGCCGCCGGCGCCATAGGCCCCATAGCCCAGGTGGGGCGGAATGGTGAGCTTGCGCTTACCCCCCACCTTCATGCCCGCCACGCCCTCGTCCCAGCCGGGAATCACATGGCCCCGGCCCAGGGGGAAATCGAAGGGATCGTTGCGATCCACGCTGGAATCGAACTTGCTGCCATCGGTCAGCCAGCCGGTGTAGTGGACGCTGACCCGGTTGCCCTTGACGGCCTCGGCCCCCTCCCCCACCACCAAATCTTCAAAAATTAGACCGCTCGATGTTGTCACTTCAGACATGGAAACACTCCAAAAGAAACGGCGCGGAGTGGCCCCACTCCGCGCCGCGGTTTAGGGAAGTGCTGAATAACTCCCCTCCCCCTCGGGGGGAGGGGTGGGGGAGAGGGAGGGTGTCCGAGAAAAATCAATCAGTTGCCCTCTCCCCACCCTCTCCCCGCGGGAGAGGGGGCAATAAATCAGCGTTTCCTTAGAAGCAGGTCATTGCAGCACCACCAGCACGACGCGGCGGTTCTGGCTGCGGCCTTCGCGGTTCATGTTGCTGGCCACGGGCTCGCTCTCGCCGTAGGAAATGGCCGCCATGCGGTGCAGGGGAATGCCCCCCTTCATGTTCAGGTAACGGCGCACCGCCTCGGCCCGAGCCTCGCCGATACGCAGATTGGTGGCGGCATCGCCCCGGCTGTCGGTATGGCCTTGGATCTCGATGAACACGTTCTTGTTCTCACTCTTGAGCCTGGCGGCGAAGGCATCCAGGGCGGCCATGGCCTCGGCGCTCAACTTGGCGCTGTCCGACTTGAACCTGAGGGTGTCATCCTTGAGGGCCACCTCGTACATCAGCTTGCCTTCCGCCAGCTTGCCCGCAGCGGCGGCCCGGTCCAGGGCTTCCCGCGCGGTCTTGGAAAGCTGGGCGATATCCGCCTCGTTCTTGGCGATGCGGCCGGCGTGGCCCTCCAGGGAAGACTTGAGCTCGGCGTTGGTGGCGGCCTGGGCGGTGGTCAGGTTCTTGAGGGCCACGGCGGTGCGGTCCACCCGGTTGTCCACGTTCTTGACCTCCTCCTTCACCGGTCCCACCTGGCCCTGCACATATTCATGCACGTATTCCTTGGTGGCACATCCCGTAGTCACAACGGTGACCAGAGCGGCGACAAGCAAGCGCTTTTTCATACTTCACCTCATGCAAAAAATATAAGTCACTGATTCCAGTGTAACTTATCGTCCATCCCCGAAAAAACTTAAATTTTTCCTTCGTCGCATATCAACGGGGAGGCAACAGATAACCCGGATCGGGGGCCTCCAGCCGGAATTCCACCGGCCCGTTTTTTTCCGCCCTGGTCTGTTCCGTCAGCACCAGGTTCGGGAAATTCAGCACTACCGCCACCATGGCGACCTGGATCATCAGGAAGGGGATGGCGCCCCAATAGATATCCGTGGTCTTCACTTCCCGGGGCGCCACGCTGCGCAGGTAGAACAGGGCGAAACCGAAGGGCGGATGCATGAAGGAGGTCTGCATGTTGATGCCCAGCAGCACGCCGAACCAGATCAGATCAATGCCCAACGCCGAAGCCACTGGCACCAGCAAGGGCACGATGATGAAGGCGATCTCGAAGAAGTCCAGGAAGAAGGCCAGAGCGAACACCAGCAGGTTCACCACGATGAGGAAACCCAGTTCGCCTCCCGGCAGGCCGGTAAGCAGCCCCTCCACCCAGGTATCCCCGTCCAGCAACCGGAACACGAGGGAGAACACGGTGGAGCCGATGAGGATGAACATGACGAAGCTGGTGAGGCGTAGGGTGGAATCCATGGCCTGGCGCAGCAGCTCCAGGCTCAGGCGTCGTTTCAGCAAGGCCAGGACCAGCGCGCCCGTGGCCCCCATGGCGCCTCCTTCCGTGGGCGTGGCGATGCCCAGGAAGATGGTGCCCAGCACCAGGAAGATCAGCACCAGGGGCGGGGCCATGGCCACCAGGGCCTTGCCCCACAAGGCAGGTCCGTGCAGGGTGCGGGCCGTCCTGGGCAAGGCGGGGGCGGCCCCGGGCCGGACCAGGCTCAGCGCCAGCACGTAAACGAGGTAAAGCCCCATGAGCATCAGGGCCGGCACCAGGGCGCCCCGGTACATGTCCCCCACCGACACCCCCAGTTGGTCCGCCAGCACGATGAGCACCAGGGAGGGGGGGATGATCTGGGCCAGGGTGCCGGAGGCGGCGATGACGCCCGTGGCCAGGCGTTTGTCGTAGCCGTAGCGCAGCATGATGGGCAGGGAGATGAGGCCCATGGCGATGACCGAAGCCGCCACCACGCCGGTGGTGGCGGCCAGCAGGGCCCCCACGCAGACCACGGCAAAGGCCAGGCCGCCGCGGAGGGGCCCGAACAACTGGCCCAGGCTGTCCAGCAAATCCTCTGCCATGCCGCTGCGTTCCAGGATCAAGCCCATGAAGGTGAAAAAGGGGATGGCCAGCAGGGTGGCGTTGGACATGATGCCGAATACCCGATCCGGCAGGGCCTGCAACTGGTCGAAGCCCATGAAGCCCAACTGGCTGCCGATGAAGGCGAACAGCAGGCCGTTGGCCGCCAGGGAGAAGGCCACCGGGTAGCCCAGCAGCAGGAACACCACCAGGCCGCAGAACATCAGGGGCGCCATGAGCTCGAAGCTCATACCACCTCCTCCGCCCGCTCTTCCTCGGCGGCCACGCCGCCCCACAGCACCCCGGCCCGTTTGATGACCTCGGACACGCCCTGGAGCCACAGCAGGGCGAACCCCAGAGGCACCGCCAGCTTGATGGGCCAGCGCGCCAGGCCGCCGGCGTCGGGCGAACCCTCGTTCACGGCATAGGAGGCCAGGAAGAAGTCCCAGCCCAGCCAGGCGATGATGCCGCTCATGGGCAGCAGAAACAGCAGCCCCCCCAGCAGGTCCACCCAGGCCTTGCCCCGGGCGCCGAAGCGTCCGTAAAGCACGTCGATGCGCACGTGGCCGTTGTGCTTCAGGGTATAGCCCGCCCCCAGCAGGAAGATCAGGCCGAAGAGGTACCACTGGACCTCCAGCCAGGCATTGGAACTGGCGTTGAAGCCATAGCGCATGACCGCATTGCCGGCGGAGATGAGGGTGGCCGCCAGCACCAGCCAGAGCAGCAGCCGCCCCACCCGCTCGTTGAGCGCGTCGATCCCCCTGGAAACCCAAAGCAATGCCTTCATTTCGACGCGACTCCGACCAGGGCTGCGCACCGTGGGCAAATGGGGACCGACACGCTCACTCCCCGGCCACGGTCATGCGTTCGACCAGGATGGACCCCACCTGACGGGAACCCCGGGTTTCCACATCGGTGCCAATGGCGACGATGTCCTGGAACATGTCCTTGAGGTTGCCGGCGATGGTGATCTCCTCCACCGGGTAGGCGATGTGGCCGTTTTCAACCCAAAAGCCGGCGGCGCCCCGGGAATAATCGCCGGTCACCATGTTGAGACCATGGCCCAGCAGTTCCGTCACCAGCAAGCCCGTGCCCATCCTGGCCAGCAAGGCAGCGAAATCCTCGCCGGTGGCGGGCACGATGAGGTTGTGGTTGCCGCCGGCGTTGCCCGTGCTTTGCATGCCCAGCTTGCGGGCGCTGTAGCTGGACAGGAAATAGCCTTCCACCACCCCGTTGCGCACCACGTCCCGGTCCCGGGTGGCCACGCCCTCGGAGTCGAAGGGGGACGAGGCCAGGCCCCGGGGCAGGAAGGGGCGTTCCTGGATGTGCAGGAAAGGCGGGAAGACCTGTTGGCCCAGGCTGTCCAGCAGGAAAGAGGACTTGCGGTACAAGTGGCCGCCAGACACCGCCGAGACGAAGCTGGCGATGAGACCGGTGGCGATGGGGGCCTCGAACAGCACGGGGCACTGGCGGGTGGACAGGCGCCGGCCGCCCAGGCGGCGCACGGTGCGCTCCCCGGCCCGGCGGCCCACGGCCTCTACCGGATCCAGGTCCGCCGCGGCCCGGGCCGTGGTGTACCAATAGTCCCGCTGCATGGCCCCGTTCTCCTCGGCGATGACGGCGCAGGAGAGGGTCTGCCGGCTGGTGGGGTAGCCCCCCGCGAAACCCAGGTTGTTGGCATAGACGAACTGGGAGTTCTGGCTGGAGAAGGAGCCCCCCTCGGAGTTGTTGATGCGGGGATCCACCGCCAGGGCCGACGCCTCGCAGGACCGGGCCAGATCGGTGGCCTCCTCCACGCCGATGCGCCAGGGATGGAACAGGTCCAGGTCCGGCGGATCCCGGGCCAGCAGCGCCGGGTCCGCCAGCCCCGCGCAATCATCCTCGGCGGTGAAGCGGGCGATGGAGAGGGCCTTCTCCACCGTGCGCGCCAAGGCATCGGCGGAGAAATCCGAGGTGGAGGCATGGCCCCGCCGCTGCCCCAGATAAACCGTCACGCCGATGCCCTTGTCCCGGTTGTGTTCGATGGTCTCCACCTGACCGTGGCGTACGGAGACGGACAGGCCGCTGCCCTCGGACACCTCGGCCTCCGCAGCGCTCGCCCCGCCCTTTCGGGCCAGTTCAAGCACCTGCTGGGCCAGCTCGGCCAGGGTCTGGGACGAGAAGCTGAAGGGGCTTTCAGACACGGTGGTATCCGGGGTGCTATGAGAGGGCCGTTATCATCCCAGATAATCCATCAGGACGTGCGATGATGGCGAGGCGATTTTTGGATGGATTTGCGCACACGCGACAAGCCCATGGCGGGGACTATGGGCGCGAAGCGGGGGGTGCCAAAGACGCCATGATCTGGAATCACACCAACCCGCATTCACAGCCTTCACGTTGCCCCCACCATGGATGAAGAAGATTTCCAGGAACACACCGGCCCCAGCAAGAGCCAGCGCAAGCGGGAGGCCAACGCCTTGCAGGACATGGGGAAGACGCTGGTCAGCCTGTCCAGGGACCGGCTGGAGAAGATGAATCTGCCCGATGCCCTGCGGGCCGAGGTATTGGAGGCCAAGCGCATCACCAGCCACGGCGCCATCCGCCGCCAGATGCAGCTGATCGGCAAGCTCATGCGTGACGTGGACGCGGAGGCCATCGCCGAGCAGCTGGCCGAGATCCGGGGCGAATCCAACGCCGCGAAGGCCGCCTTCCACGCCTTGGAGCAATGGCGGGACCGGCTGCTGCAGGATGACACGGCCGCCACCGACTGGCTGGCCCGCCACCCGGCCACGGATGCCCAGCAACTGCGCCAGCTCATCCGCAACGCCCGCCGGGAAGCGGCGGAAAACAAGCCCCCGAAATCCAGCCGCGCCCTGTTCCGCATGCTGCGGGAAATCACGGCAACCTGATGATCCCGGATACCCGACAAAGTTGTCGCGATTCTTTACACACCCTGCCCCGCCATCAGGAACACCAGACTAACCCATTGTTCCCATTGCCTTTTGTGGAGACATCCATAAGGCACGAAGCTTGCTTATCCGTTAAAACCACCCATCTCTTTTTGATACTCACATGGCCCGATCACAAAACAAGCTCCAAGGCGGCGCTTCGCCTACGGTCGAGCTTGGTTGTGTCAGCCATCCCGGGGTGGTGGCCCAACTGTTGATCGGCCTGGGGGGCAGCCAGACCCTGGACGGACATCTCCGGCGCCTGGTGTTCCTGGATCCGGCCCTGGGCCTCCATACCCTCCGCGCCATCGCCGGCCTCCATCCCAATGCCCTGCTGGCGGAAATGGACCTGCCACGGGTGCTGGAACAACTGGGCAGCCATGCCCTGAAGCAACTGGCCCTGGACGGGGCCGTGGGGCAACTCATCGCCGGCGGCGACAAGGGCGACAGCCTGGATACGGTCTGGCAGCAGGCCGTCACCACGGCCGCGCTGAGCCGGGCCCTGGCCGAGGCACAGGGCTACCGCAACCCCGAGGAGGCCTGGCTGGCGGGCCTGCTCAGCCACCTGCCCGCCTTCGTGCGCAACGCCGCATCCCCCGAAGACGCGCGGCTGGCCTGCCTGGCCCAGCTGGAGCGTATTCCCCTGCGCAGTTTCCTGCCCGACGTGTTGCGCTACCTGCACGAGCCCGCCGAGCGGCTGCGGGATGCCGCCCCCCTGGTGAGGTGCGCGCTGGCAGCCCACAGATTGCTGCCGGGGCTCAGTCGTGACCCCGTTTCGCCCCCGGCCGATGGGGTATTCTTGTCCCAGCCCATGCCCACGGAAAGGCTCAGGGAAATGCTGCAAGACGCCAAAAAAAGCTCGGAAGAACTCACCCGGACCATCCATACCATCCCCCCCCACGCAGTGGCCACGGAAATCATGCGTTTCGGACGACTCGAAGTGACCGCCGCCACCCACGGCAACACCCCGGAGGCGGCCATCGCCGCCCTAGCCAGCAGCCTGGCGGCGGAGGAGGGGCTGTACGACCCCATCTACCTGAAGGTGGACAAGCGCACCAGCAGCCTGGTGTCCCAGGCCCTGGGGGACAGCATTCCCCCCGCCATCAGCCTGCGCATGGAAGGCAGCAACACCGCCGCGGTGCGCGCCCTTTTCACCCGCAGCTGCGTGGTGGCCTACAGCGACGCCAGCGACACGGCCCTGCTGGACCAGCAACTCATGCGCCAGGCCAATGCGGATGGCCTGGCGGCCCTGCCCGTGGGGGAAGGCGGCAGTCGCGGTGTGCTGCTGGTGTGCGGCGACCGGGATGCCCTGGAAAAGCTGGCCGCCGACCCGTGGCACTACACCCGCCTGGGAGAACTGGCAGGCCAGGCCCCGGCCCCCCAGATCGTACTGGAGCCCGCCGGCGGCGAGGGGGATGTATTCGCCGGACGGGTGCGGAGGGCGGCCCACGAGGTGAACAACCCCCTGGGCATCATCAAAAACTACCTGGCCATCCTCAAGGTCAAGCTGGGGGACGACGCCCCCATTGCGGACGAGCTGCGCATCATCCACGAGGAACTGGACCGCATCGTGCGCATCGTGCGCGGCATGCTGCATGAAGACGTGGAACTGGGCGACCTGCGGGAGGACACGGACATCAACGTCCTGATCGAGGACATGGTCAAGGTCACCGCCCCCACCTGGCATGCCAAAGGGGTGCGGGTGAACACCCTGCTGGCCCCCGGCCTGCCCCGCCTCGCCCATGACCGGGACAAACTCAAGCAGATCATCATCAACCTGCTGCTCAACGCCCTGGAGGCCACCCCGGACGGCGGTACGGTGCGCCTGGAGACGGCGGCGGTCACCAACCAGCGCAAGGAGCGCTTCCTGGAAATCCTGGTGGCGGACTCGGGCCCCGGCATCCCACCGGAGCGCATGGATGCGCTGTTCGAGCCGGTGGAAACGGACAAGGGGGAAGGCCATGCCGGACTGGGGCTGTCCATCGTCAAGAACCTGACCGAATCCCTTAATGGGTTTATCACCTACAAGAGCAACACTTCCGGCACTACATTCCAGATATCATTGCCGTTGAGCGATCCTCATCCCACCGCGCACTTGGCTTGAAGTCTCACGCAACCATCCTGAGAGCCCGATGCAAGATTCGTCAGCCACGCAGAAGCACCACCCCCTGGTGAGCATGCTCATCGTGGAGGACGAACCGCGCTATCTGGACAGCACCCGCCTGCTGCTTTCCCCGGTGGTGGACAGTATCGACACCGCCCTCAATGGCGCCCAGGCCTTCGCCAAGCTGGGCAAGCGGGAGTACGACCTAGCCCTGCTGGATCTGCACCTGCCCGACGCCAACGGCCACGAGATCATGGCCTGGCTGCGCGCCCACCAGCCCCACTGCCGGGTCATCATCGCCAGCGGCGACGACCAGATCGAGTCCGCCATCAAATCCCTGCGCATGGGGGCCTACGACTATCTGCGCAAGCCCTACGAGCCGGAAGAACTCGTCCAGACCATGCGCAACGTCGTCAGCCGCATCCGGCTGGAGCGGGACAACCAGCGATTGCAGAGCCAGATCGAACATTCCGAGGAGTGGTATCGCCTGCTGGTGAACATCTCCCCGGACATCATCTACACCCTGGACGCGGAGGGCACCTTCACCTTCCTGAACGACAGCGTGCGGCGGACCCTGGGCTACAGCCCCGAGGAACTCATCGGCCAGGACTATCTGGTGCTGGTGCCCCCCGGTGAGGTGGACAACGCACGCGGTCACCTCAACGAACGCCGTACCGGCGACCGGGCCACGCACAACCACGAACTGCGCCTGCTGCGCAAGGACGACCTGCTCACCGGACTGGGCGCCAACGGCGACAACCTGGTCACCGTGGAGTTGTCCGCCATGGGTATGTACCGGGGGCTGCCGGACGGCAATCAGGAATTCGTGGGGACCTACGGTGTGGCCCGGGACGTGAGCAAACGCAAGCAGGCGGAGGCCACCATCACCTATCAGGCCTACCACGACCAGCTCACCGGCCTGCCCAACCGTACCCTGTTCCATGACCGCCTGGGTCAGGCCATGGTCCAGGCCAAGCGTCACGGCCAGAGCATGGCGGTGATGTTCCTGGACCTGGACCGTTTCAAGGTGGTGAACGACACCCTGGGCCACCAGGTCGGCGACGCCCTGCTCCAGGCGGTGGCCCAGCGCCTCAAGGCCTGCCTGCGGGAGGGCGATACCCTGTCCCGTATCGGTGGCGACGAGTTCATGCTGCTGCTACCCCAAATCCGCAGCCGCGACAGCGTCATCTTCATCGCCGAAAAGATCCTGGCGGCCCTCAAGGCCCCCTTCAACATCGAAGGCAACGAAATCTTCATCGGCGTGAGCATTGGCATTGCCCTCTACCCCGAGGACGGGGACAGCCGGGAAACCCTCATCAAGCATGCCGACATCGCCATGTATCACGCCAAGGACCATGGCCGGAACAACTTCAAGTTCTTCACCCACGAGCTGAACAAGGCCCTGTCCGGCCGCCTGTCGGTGGAAAACGACATGCGCCACGCCCTGCAGGAAGGCCAGTTCCAGGTCTACTACCAGCCCCAGGTGGACATGGAGAGCCAGCGCATCCGCGGCATGGAGGCCCTCATCCGCTGGAACCATCCCCGCAGGGGCCTGGTGCTGCCGGACGACTTCATCTCCGTGGCCGAGGATTGCGGCCTCATCAACCCCATCAGCGACTGGGTGCTGAACACCGTCTGCCGCCAGTCCAACCTGTGGTCGGCCGCCGGCCTGCCCACCCCCACCCTGGCGGTGAACATTTCCGCCCGGCAGATCGAGCATCCCCGCTTCGTGGACCGCTTCATGGAAAACCTGCTGGGGGGCTGCGCCCGGGGTGAGGGCATCGAGGTGGAGATCACCGAAAGCGCCCTCATGCGCGACGTGGAAGGCGCCATCAGCAAACTGCGCAAGCTGGCGGACCAGGGCGTGGACATCTCCATCGACGACTTCGGCACCGGCTACTCCTCCCTGTCCTACCTGAAGAAACTGCCAGTTCACACCCTCAAGATCGACCGCAGCTTCATCCATGATCTCTCCAGCCACCAGAGCGGCGCCACCATCGTGGCCGGCATCACCGCCATGGCCAAGGGCCTGAAGCTCAACGTGGTGGCGGAAGGCGTGGAAACCCAGGAGCAGCTCACCTACCTGAAGGATCTGGGCTGCGACGCCTACCAGGGCTTTCTCTACAGCCGCCCCGTGGCCGCCGACAAGGCCACCGAGCTGCTGGCCGGTCAGAAAATCCTCTGATAGCACCGTAGCACCCCGGCGGTGGGTTAACCTCGCGGCATTGTTTGCTGATTTCGTCCCGCCATGGCCCATGACCGCATCCGCACCGACACCATGGGGCCCCGCATCACCCTGAGCCAGTGGCGCGCGGCCTTGGCCCTGTTCCCCTACGTGTGGCAGTACAAGGGCCGGGTGCTGGCGGCCTTCGCCCTGCTCATCGGCGCCAAGCTGGCCAACGTGGCCGTGCCCCTGGTGCTGAAGGACATCGTGGACGGCCTGCAGCACCCGGATACCGCCCTGATGCTGCCCCTCTTCCTGGTGCTGCTCTACGGACTGCTGCGTTTTGGCAACACCGCCTTCACCGAGATCCGCGACGGCCTCTTTGCCCGGGTGTTGCAGCGGGCCATGCGGGGGGTGATCCACGACGTGTTCCAGAAGCTCCACGCCCAGTCCCTGCGCTTCCACCTGGAGCGGCGCACCGGCGGCGTGGCGGCGGAGATCGACCGGGGTGGCCGTTCCATCCGCTTCCTCATCAATTTCTCCCTGTTCAACATCGTCCCCACCCTGCTGGAGATCCTCATGGTGGCCGGGGTGCTGTTCGTGAAATACGACCCCTGGTTCGGCGCCATCACCCTCATGACCCTGGGGGTGTACATCTTCTTCACGGTGACGGTGACCAACTGGCGCCTCAAGCACCGCCGCGCCATGAACGAGACCGACGCCCTGGCCCAGGCCCGGGCCGTGGACAGCCTGCTCAACTACGAGACCGTGAAATATTTCAACAACGAGGCCTACGAGGCCGATCGTCTCAGGCACGACCTCAAGGCCGCGGAAGAGGCGGCGGTGCGCTCGGAAATCTCCCTGGCCTGGCTCAACGGCGGCCAGGCCTTCATCATCGCCTGCGGCGTCACCGCCATGATGGCCCTGGCGGCCCGGGGCGTGACGGACGGGACCATGACCATCGGCGACCTGGTGCTGGTGAATGCCTACCTGCTCCAGCTCTTCATCCCCCTGAACTTCCTGGGCACCGTGTATCGGGAGATCCGCAACGCGCTGACCGACATGGAGAAGCTGTTCGGCATCCTGCACAAAACCCCGGAGATCGTGGACGCCCCCGATGCGAAACCCCTGGTGGTCAGCCGTGGCGAGGTGCGCTTCGAGGCCGTTCACTTCGCCTACGACGAACGCCGCCCCATCCTGCACGGCATCGACTTCACCATCCCCGCCGGGCACAAGGTGGCGGTGGTGGGCAGCAGCGGCGCTGGCAAGTCCACCCTGTCCCGTCTGCTGTTCCGTTTCTACGACGTGACGGGAGGCCGTATCCTCATCGACGGCCAGGACATCCGCCAGGTCACCCAGGCATCCCTGCGGGCGGCCATCGGCATGGTTCCCCAGGACACGGTGCTATTCAACGACACCCTCTATCACAACCTGGCCTACGGCCGCCCCCACGCCCGCCGGGAGGAGGTGCTGGAAGCGGCCCGGGCCGCCCACCTGGACGCCTTCATCGCCGCCCTGCCGGATGGCTACGACACGGTGGTGGGGGAACGGGGCCTGAAACTCTCCGGAGGCGAGAAGCAACGGGTGGCCATCGCCCGGGCCATCCTCAAGAACCCGCCCATCCTGGTGTTCGACGAAGCCACCTCCTCCCTGGACACGGCCACGGAAAAGGCCATCCAGCAGGAGCTGGCCCGCATCTCGGAAAACCGCACCACCCTGGTCATCGCCCACCGCCTGTCCACCGTGGTGGACGCGGACGAGATCCTGGTACTGGAGGCCGGCCGCATCGTCGAGCGGGGCAGCCATGATGCCCTGCTGGCCCGGGAGGGCCATTACGCCGACATGTGGCGGTTACAACTGCGCGAGGCCCACGAAGCCGCCTAGGATTGGCACCCCCACATGAACGACGGCGCTCGGCCGGGGGCTCCCAGCGCCCTCGGCATCGTCGCTAGCCCCGGCGGTGGACGATGGGGACGGGCGTAACCCACGTCATGCCCGGTCAATCAGGGCAAATCGATGCTGGGTACTTCCAGGTCCACGCCGAGCCTGGCGCCCGACGATGCAGCGACAGCGGATGTCCCGGGGATGTCCTCCTCGGTGCTGTCCGCCAGCAGGTGCAGTTGCCGGGGCGAATCGGAATTGGCCTTGGCCTCGTCGAAGTCGATCCGGCCCTGGCGATAGAGCTGGATGAGGGCATAGTCGAAGCTCTGCAACTCGTCCGTGCGCCCCTTCTCGATGATCTCCCGGATCTCCCCCAGCTTGCCTTCCCGGATCAGCTCCCGCATGTGGTAGTTGACCACGAAGACCTCCACCGCCGGCACCCGCACGCCGGACTTGGTGCGCACCAAGCGCTGGGCGACGATGCCCACCAGGCAGGAGGCCAGGTCGAACAGCACTGCGTTGCGGGTCTCCAAGGGGAAGAAACTGATGATGCGGGTAAGGGCCTGGTAGCTGTTGATGGCATGCAGGGTGGAGAGGCAGAAATGGCCGGTATTGGCGAAGCCGATCACCTGTTCCATGGTGTTCCGTTCGCGGATCTCGCCGATCATGATCATGTCCGGCGACTCCCGCAGGGCGTTCATCAGGGCCAGGTCGTAGGAGTCGGTATCGGTGCCCACCTCCCGCTGGTTGACCAGGGACTTCTTGTGGCTGAACACATATTCCACCGGGTCCTCCACGGTGAGGATGTGGCCGTCCATGCGCTGGTTGCGATGTTCGATCATGGCGGCCATGGTGGAGGTCTTGCCGGAGCCGGCGGCCCCCACCACCAGCACCAGGCCCCGTCGCTCCAGGGCCAGGCGTTCCAGCACCGGGGGCAGACCCAAGTCGACGATGGCGGGGATGTTGGAGGGCAGGTGCCGCGCCACCAGAGCCACCGCGCCCCGCTGGCGGAAAACGTTGATGCGGAAGCGCCCCACCCCGGAGATGCCGTAGCCGAAATTCATCTCCCGAGTCTCCTCGAAGCGCTGGATCTGCTCCGGGCTCATGAGTTCGTAGGCCAGTTCCCGGGCGGCCTCGGGGCTCAGTTCCGGCAGGGAGGTGGGCAGCAGTCGGCCGTCGATTTTGAGACTGATGCGGGCCCCCGCCGTGATGTACAGATCGGATGCCTTTTTCTGCACCATGCTGTGCAGCAGCTGGACAATGCTTGCCACGGTCGTCAGCCCACCTTGTTGAACACCCTGGAATTATCCTAAAAACCTCAGTTGACCGCTGGGTGGCCATTGAGAAGGCGCATGGATTGTGACGTTTGTGGCTGTGTTCACGCTCACCCGGAAGGTGAGC
>Ga0272446_1001280_pt1 | contig 36876 bp, 35 predicted proteins | sample YNPCB0061_FD_194587 | JGI IMG/M metagenome (GOLD analysis project Ga0272446, IMG submission 194587) | Hot spring microbial mat communities from Yellowstone National Park, WY, United States - YNP-CB-006-1 | ecosystem: Environmental > Aquatic > Thermal springs > Hot (42-90C) > Sediment | place...
GTCGGCTGTCTTTTGCCGCTCCATTGCTGAGATTCCGGACTCGATCGGGAAAACCCTCGCCACCATCGATTCGCATTACAGCGTCAGCCTGGAAGCGCCCGAACGTGCGGGCAAGAGCGTGGAAGTCCAGTTGGAGCTGGCCAAGTCGGGCAACGGGAACGGCCGGAATCTCACTTATCGCACCCGCTTTGTGTTCAAGTAGGAGACATATCAGCATGCCAAAGCTCAAGACCGCGCTAGGGGTGATCGCCGGCGTGGCGCTGCTGTGCGCGGTGGTGGTTGCCGTATGGCAGTGGAAGGCGGCAATGGCCGGAGAGGCGGCCCTCGGACGCCTGGCAGCCGAAAACCGGGCGCTCAAAACCAAGCTGGATGAAGTCACCCGCGAGCGCGACGCGCTGCGGGAGGCGCAGGGGGCTTTGCCCCTGTCCCGGCCTGCCGGTGCGGAGCGGAACCTGCCGGACAAAGAGGCGCTGGCCAAAGCCGCCGCCGACGCGCTGACCATCAGGCAGCTCCGCGAAGAGCTCGCCGCGGCACACAGCAACGTGAGCAATCTGGAAGAGCGCGTAGCCCAGTTGGAAGGCGAGCTCAAGGACCTGACCCAGGAGAACCAGCGCCGGGCCCAATCCCAGCAGGAGCTGGGAGAGAAAATCGCCGGGCTGAACCGCATCATCAGCGCCATGGAGCGCGAGACCAGGAGCCGGGATGAGCGGCTGGCTCAGCTCGAGCTGGCTAACAAACGCCTGCGCGAAGAGAATGCCATAGCGACCCGAAAAACCGCGGAAGCGGCTCGCATGGCCGCGGATCTTCAGGATCTTTACCGCCGGCGGGAGACCTACCTGAGCAGCATCCTGAACCGGTATCGCGAGGTGACCGAGCAGTTTCGTGCTTTCGCCGGAATGCTGGAGAATCGGGGACGCCAGGAGGGGACCTCGGGCGGCTCGGCCGAGCTGGCCCGCATCCAAAACAGCATCCAGATGACCGAGGAAGACCTGCGCCAGTTGAGCAGCCTGAATGCCCAGGCGATCCAGTTGCAGCGCAAGATCTTCGGGAAATAGCCGGCGCGGACGAGGAACTTTTTCCCGGCCGCCGGTGTCTACTTTGCTGTTAGGATAGAAGTGAGATCCGCTAGAGGCTGAAGCCGTGGCAGATTCGCTTGTGTTCGAACCGAACCCGGAGACGCGCCAGGAAGGCCCGGCAACTTCCGAAGACGCTGCCCTCATCGAGGGGCTGCGAACGTTTTCCGAGGAAGCTTACGAGACCCTGGTTTCCCGGTTCCAGGAACCAGTCTACAACCTGGTTTACCGCTTGCTGGGCAACAGCCCGGACGCCTGTGACGTGGTGCAGGAAGTCTTCCTGAAGGTGTTTCGCAACATCAAGCATTTCCGCGGGGGCAGCACTCTGAAGACCTGGATTTACCGGATTGCGGTGAACGAAGCCCACAACCACCGCCGGTGGTTTTTCCGGCACCGCCGCCAGGAGGTCGGGCTGGAGGACGAGCGGGAAGGGTGCAACCGGATCAGCGATACTTTAGCCGCGCGGGATGTCTCACCGTTTGACTATGTTTTCGATCGGGAGAAGCACGTCATGATCGAGAGAGCGCTGGCGCACCTCAATCCGACCTTCCGGGAAGCCGTCGTGCTGCGGGATATTTCCGATCTGAGCTATGAAGAGATTGCCGAGGTCCTCCAGGTATCCCTCGGAACCGTAAAATCTCGCATCCTGCGGGGCAGGGAAGCGATGCGCCAGCAGTTGGCGGGCCGGTTGCAGCCGGAACCGGCCCTGGAATGGTCGCCCCAGCCGGCTGAATGGAGGCATGCATGAGCTGCCAGTCGGTGCGGAAGCTCTTGTCCGCCTACGTCGATGACCGTCTCCCCACAGCGGACCGTGCGTGGGTTTCCGCACATCTTGCGCAATGTTGTGAGTGTGGTGGAATAGTGGAAGAATACACCGGGGTCCGTACCGGGTTGCGGAGATTGCCTTCGATAGCCGTGCCGAGGGAGCTGGCCACCCAGCTCCAGGTGCTGGCATCCCGGGAGCGAGTCCGGCAACAGGTCTACAGCTCGTGGAGCCGGATCCTGGAGCACTGGCAGGGGCGGATGCGGCTGGTCGTCGACAACCTGATGCGTCCCCTGGCCTTGCCGTTTGCCGGAGGTCTGCTTTCGGCGCTGTGCATGTTCAGCATGCTGGTGCCGTCGCTGCAATTCTTCCCCGGACCGCTGAGCACAGCGCCCACGGCGCTGTATACCGAGGCTACCGTCGCCTCGGCCTCCCCCTTCGGAGTCAGCAACGATATTCTGGTGGAATTGGTGATTAACGAAGAGGGCCGCATCGTGGATTATACGGTGCGTGACCGGGAGGTGAACCGGGAATTGATTACCCAGCTCGGGAATATGATTCTGTTTACCACCTTCAACCCGGCCACCTCTTTCGGTCAGCCGACGGCCGGCCGCCTGTTAGTGTCTTTTCGGCGCAGCCAGATCAACGTGAAAGGCTGAGCGGGCGCGGCGCGTGGCTCGCCAAAGACTCGGCCAGCACTTTCTCGTCAGGGCTTCTGTTCTGGAACGGATCGCCCGGGCTGCGTGCGGGGAGTTCGAGCCCCTGGTGATCGAGATTGGCGCTGGAAGAGGGGCGCTCACCCAACGTTTGCTGGCCCGCGCCGCCCGGGTCATCGCCATCGAGTTGGACTCCGGCCTGGTGGAGTACCTGCGGAGGAAATTCGCGGGTGAACCGCGGGTGGAGATCGTGTGTGCCGACGCTCTCGGCATCGGCCTGGACCAGTGGGGTCCTGCCCCCGTTGCGGGGAACCTGCCCTACTACGCAGCCACTCCCATCATTGAGAGGGTCCTGTCCGGGTTCCGGCGGGCGGCCTTCCTGGTCCAAAAGGAGGTGGCCGAACGCCTGACCGCCCGGCCCGGGGGGCGGGAGTATGGGTATCTGAGCGTTCAAACCTGGCTCTATGCGGATGCGGAGGTGCTGTTCGAGGTGAAGCCTGCGGCGTTCCAGCCGCCTCCTAAAGTGGACTCCGCCCTGGTCCTCTTCCAGCCCCGCCACCGTGCCGAGGAGTTTTCGTTGTCCGATCCGGCCGCTTTTCTGCGCTTCGCCGGGGAGTGTTTCCGCCAGAAGCGCAAGACCATCCGGAACAACCTGGCGCCGGTCTATGGCCCGAGCGTGGGAGCCTGGCCCGAGGCCGGATTGCGGGCCGAACAGATTCCGCCCGAACAGCTTGCCGCCATGTACCGCAGGGTTGTAGCATGACCCGAGGAGGATCCACCGGATGACACCGGAACAGGCGAAGTTACTGGCGGAAGTGTTCGTCAACCAACTGGAAGACGAATTCAAGACGACCAAGCGGGTTCTTGCGGCTATGCCCGAGGACCGGCTCGACTACAAGCTGGGCGAGAAGGGGCGCACGGCCCGGGAACTGATGTGGCACATCGTGGGATCCGAGATCTGGTTCGGCTCCGGTTTGGCCGCCGGCGAATTCGCGGCCCCAGGGGAGGAAGAGCCCGCGCCACCCACTGTCGCGGAGATGGTGGCGGTCTTCGAAACTCAGGTGCCGCCCGTCATTGAGAAAGTGAAAGCTCTGACTGGCGAGAGGCTGGCCACACCAATGAATTTCTTCAACGTGATGAACGTGCCTGCCGTTCTCTACCTGCCCTTCTGGGCCAGCCACACCATTCACCACCGGGGCCAGTTGAGCACCTATCTGCGAGCCATGAACGCGCGGGTCCCCGGCATCTATGGCGGCAGCGCGGACGAGCCTTTCCAGATGCCCGCCACGGCGCCTTAAGGCGCGGCCCGGGAACCGGGTTTCATCCACATCTCATAGAGCGGCACAACGATAAAGACCGCGAAGAGCAGTCCCATGACCGCGCCGGACAGCATCATCAGATACACGATTCCGGGGTAGTACCGGGCCAGGAACCGGCTGCCGAAGTCCACCACCAGGGCCGCAAAGGGGAGCACGAGAAGCACGATCTTGCGCGGCTGCGGAGTCGAGGTGAACGAGAATACTCCGCCCAAGACGAGGAAGATCAAGGCGATGGATTGCAGATGGGTGTGGGCCACGCGCGCCCACAGGTTGAGAGGTTCTCCACGGTCAACCTGGGTCACCGCCATCACCTGGTCGTAGTTGGTCAGCGGTGCGAAACGCTGAAGACCGCTGGGATTGTGACAGCGTACGCAGTTTTCTGTAAGGATGGGCCGGACGATTTTCTCGTAACCGGCCTGATCCGCGCCGTCCTGGATCCAGGAAAGGATCCGCTCTTTATCGCCGGGCCGGGGCAGGAACTGCATCATGCTGCCGCCATCGATCTTGGCCGCCAGTTTGGTGTTTTCGCGGTTGCCGTAAAACGCCCGCCTCAGATCCGATACGCTGAGTCCGGGAGTGCCGTCGGTGAGGTTGTAGGTCAGATAAAGGTTGCACAGCGCAACCATGTAGCCGGCGCCCAGCACCGCCAGCGTCAGGCTCAGCACCACTTTCAGTGGCGCAGGAAAATCGCGAAGCGCGGGGAACCCGTTTGCGGGGTTCCCCGGTGATTTGGCTTCAGGCATTGGATTCCCGGGCGGTTACGCCTTCTGTGGCTTGGGCGTCCTGGCCGTGCTCTTGGGAAGCACCGGCGGCTTGATGTAGTCGGCCGGAAGCTCCCCGGTCAGGGCCTTCAGGAAGGTCACGATGGAGGCCACCTCTTCCGGTTTCAATTCCTTACCCAACTGGTAGGAGCCCATCTTGGTCACCGCGTCTTCGAGGGTCTTCACCGATCCATCATGATAGTAGGGCGCCGTTTTCTCGACGTTGCGCAGCGAGGGCACCTTGAACACCAACTTGTCGGGCTCCTGCTTGGTGACGGCGAAGCGGCCGGCGTCGTGGGAGTCCTCCCAGGGCTTTACGGCGCCCAGTTTCTGGAACATGCTGCCGCCCAGATAGACACCACTGTGGCAGGTCTGGCAGCCCGCATCCAGAAACTTGTTCAGACCAGCCTTCTCTTCATCGGTGAGGGCGGCCTGATCGCCCGCCAGAAACCGGTCCCAGCGGGAAGCGGTCACCAGCTTGCGCTCGAAGGCGCCGATGGCCTTGGCCATGTTGTCGTACGTCACCGGATCCTTGTCGCCCGGGAAGGCTTTCTTGAACAAGTCTACATACTCGGGTATCGACTTGAGCACCAGCAGGGCCTGTTTCTGATTCGGCATTGCCATTTCCACCGGATTCAGCACCGGGCCCTTGGCCTGCTCCTCGATGGTGGGCGCGCGGCCATCCCAGAACTGCACGAAGTGGCCTGCGGCGTTGTACACCGTGGGTGCGTTGCGGGTGCCTTTCTGACCTTTGTGGCCGGTGGAGACGGCTTCGTGTTCCACTCCGTACTTGTCCAGGGGGTGACAAGTGTTGCAGGAGATGTCCTGACCCTTGGAGAGCCGCGGGTCGTAATACAGCATGCGGCCCAGCGCCACCTTCTCTTCCGTAATCGGGTTTTCCGCGGACTCCATCTGAGCGGGCAGCACTTTGAAAACCTGGAGTCTGGCGGCCTCTACTACGACTTTGGGTTTGCCGGTGCTGCACGCCGCCAGCCCGATCAGCGCCGCACAAGCCAGGCTGATTCCGAATTGTCTTCGTGTTTTCATCAGACCCTCCGTAAGTGAACCGAACCAATCATGATATTCGGAACCGTTGTACCAGGCAAGCGGCGCAGCGTTGCGACGCGGTTAATGGATAGAATGAAAAATGAACTGGCATCCGCGAACATGCATACTTCCGTGCCCCGCTCGCTAGACGAGCAGATTGAGTACCTGAAACGAGGCCTGGTGGACCTGATCCGCGAGGAGGACCTCAGGGAGCGCCTGGCCGAATCGGCCCGCACCGGGCGCCCTCTGCGGGTCAAAGCCGGCTTTGACCCGACGGCTCCGGATCTGCACCTCGGGCACACAGTCCTGCTCCGTAAAATGAAGCATTTTCAGGACTTGGGGCACACCGTGATCTTTGTGATCGGCGACATGACAGCGCTGATCGGAGACCCTTCGGGCCGTAACGCCACCCGTCCGCCGATGACCCGCGAGCAGATCGAGCAGAACGCCGAGACCTACAAGGCTCAGGTCTTCAAGATTCTGGATCGCGACCGGACCGAAGTGCGGTTCAACAGCCACTGGCTGGGAGCGCTGGATTTCGAGAAGGTGGTCCGGCTGGCCTCGCACTACACGGTGGCGCGCCTGTTGGAACGCGACGATTTCGCCAAGCGCTACCGGGAGGGCACCGCGATTTCGGTGCACGAACTGCTGTACCCGCTGGCGCAGGCCTACGATTCGGTGGCCATCCAGGCCGATGTCGAGATGGGCGGCACCGACCAGCGCTTCAATCTTCTGGTGGGCCGCGAGATTCAGAGAGATTATGGACAGCCTCCCCAGATCGTGGCCACTACACCCATCCTGGAGGGTCTGGATGGCGTGAACAAGATGTCGAAGTCGCTGGGCAACTACATCGGCATCACCGAGCCGGCCGAGGTGATGTTCCGGAAAGTGATGCAGATCAGCGACAGCCTGATGTGGCGCTACTACGAATTGCTCACCGACACGCCGAAAGAGGAGATCGCCCGCCTGCGCGCAGGCCATCCCATGGAGGCCAAGCTGGAACTGGCCCGCCTCATCACGGCCGATTTTCACTCCGCCGCCGCCGCCGCGCGCGCGGCCGAGGTGTTCAACAGCGTAGTGCGCAAGCACGAGATCCCTCCAGACATCCCCACCGTGCCGATGCCGGAAGGCGTCCACAGCGAAGCTGGACTGCGCCTGGACAAGCTGCTGGCTCGCGTGGGTCTGGCCGATTCGGTCAGCGACGCGGTTCGCAAAATCAAAGCCGGCGCCGTCGAGGTCAACGGCGAGAGGCGCCGCGGCCTGATCTTCGAATGGCGCGGCGACGGGCTGCTGATTCAGGTTGGCAAGAACTGGCGCAGGGTGGCGGCCCGGCAATAGCGCGGCGAAAAGTCGTATCATTCGAAGTTTCACTCACCCACTCATGAAACCGAACGACCTGCTGTGCTGCCTTCTGGCGCTGCCGCTGGGAGCGGCTCTCGCCCATGCCACCGCCACCAAGCCAATCGCCAGCTACGAACTCACGGCCCGGCTGGATCCCAAAGCCAAGGCGATTGAAGGCGGGGAGATTCTCACCTGGCTGAACGATTCTCCGGATGAAATTCGCGAACTCCAGTTTCACTTGTACATGAATGCGTTCAAGAACGAGAAAACCACGTTCCTGCGCGAATCGGGAGGCGCCAGCCGCGGTTACCCGATCGAGAAGGACGGGTGGGGATGGATCGACGTCAAGAGGTTACAGGTCGAGGGCGGGCCGGATCTGACCCGCGCGATCCGGTTCATCCAGCCCGACGACGGCAATCCGGACGATCAAACCGTAATCGCCGTGCCGCTGCCCGCGCCGGTGAAGCCGGGCGGCACGATCCGTCTGGCTATCGACTTCTACACCAAACTGCCCAAAGTGTTCGCCCGGACGGGTTACCGCCGGGACTTTTACATGGTGGCGCAGTGGTTCCCGAAGATCGGGGTGTGGGAGAAGGCGGGCGAACGCTACGCCGCGAAGGGCGGCTGGAACTGCCACCAGTTTCACGCCATGAGCGAATTCTACGCCGACTACGGCGCCTACCGTGCGGCGCTGACGGTGCCATCAAACTACGTGGTGGGGGCGACCGGCGTGTTGGAGGAGCGCCACGAGAATCCCGGCGCCGGGACCACGACCTACCGCTTCGTTGAGCAGGACGTGCATGATTTCGCCTGGACCGCCTCGCCGGTCTACCAGCGCATCGAACGCAGATTCGTCGCGGACCGCGAGGCCGGGGCGCGCGAGGTTGCCGCCATGGCGAAGCTGCTCGGCCTGCCGGAAAGCCATGTGCGCCTCACCGATGTGCAGATGATCCTGCTGATCCAGCCCGAGCACGCCGCCCAGATCGAGCGTCATTTCAAAGCCGTCACCAATGCCCTCAAGTACTACGGCCTGTGGTACGGGGCCTACCCCTACCGGACCATCACCATCGTGGATCCGCCCTACGGCGCGGGCGGAGCCGGCGGCATGGAGTACCCCACCCTGTTTACCGCCGGGACATCATGGTGGGTTGGCGACGACGAGCCGGGTCCGGAAGCCGTCATCATCCACGAGTTTGGACACCAGTATTGGTATGGCATGGTGGGCAGCAACGAATTCGAAGAGGCCTGGCTCGACGAAGGCATCAACTCGTACTCGACCACCCGTGTGCTGGCCGCCGCCTACCCCGCCCCGCGCTTTCCAATCGATCTGGCGGGCATCCCGATGGGGGGCTGGCTGGGCGCCCCCACGCTGAACTGGAATACGCTGGATCGCGCAGGCTATCTGGCCTTGCCCAAAGACGACATCGTGGTGCGCAACGCCTGGGAGTTTTACGATGCGGCCAGCTACGCCGTGAATTCATACCCGCGCTCGGCCGTTACCCTCCAAACCCTCGAGCGGCGCCTGGGGACTCCCGCGATGTCGCGGGTGATGCGTGCCTACTTCCAGCGGTGGAAGTATCGCCACCCCACGACGCGTGACTTTATCCAGGTGGTGAACGAGGTTTCGGGTAAAGACATGCAGTGGTTCTTCGACCAGTTTCTGTTTGGTTCGAACATTCTGGATTACCGGGTGGGCAGCGTGGAGTGCAGCAAGGCGGGCGCCCGCCGCGGCGTGTTCGATACCCCCAAGGGCCGCATCACCATTGATGCCAGGGAAGCGGAGCGGCTCGACCGGCAGAGTGAGCAGAAGAAACAACCGGAGAGCTATGAGTGCGAGGTGAAGATCCAGCGCGAGGGCGAGGCCGTCTTCCCGGTTCAGGTGCGCGTCCGGTTCAAGAACGGGGAGACGATCGAGCGCTCATGGGACGGAAAATACCGGTGGGCGAAATTCCGCTTCACGCGGCCTTCGGCGATCGAGTCCGTGGCCGTCGACCCCGGCTACAACATTCTGCTTGACGCAAACTTCGCCAATAACAGCCACACCGAGGCGGTTGCCTGGAAGCCTATCGTCAAGTGGTCGGAAAACCTGCTGTTTTGGGTGCAAAACCTGCTTTGGGCAGTGAGCGCAGTATCGTGAGGAGAGTCCGATGAGTCCTGTCGATGCGCTGCGGGAAGGCCTGGGTTGTGTGAACCGGGTGAAACGGATGTGGGCCGTTTATTGGCTCTGGAATACGGCTTTTGCGCTGGTTGTCGTGCTGCCCGTCTCGGCCGTGCTGTTCCGCGACCTGGGCCACAGCCTGTACGCGGGGCGGATGTTTGAAAACTTCGAAGTTCAATGGCTGATCGAGTTCTACCAGCAGACGCACCTCTGGCCGGCGATCGTTCTGGCGCCCGTGGCGGTGCTGGCAGCGGGCGGATTCCTGCTTGCCGGGACTTTCCTGGCCGGCGGCGCCCTGTGGACGTTTCGCGACCCTTCGCCCCGCTTTGTGCCCGCGGTCTTCTATCAGGGGTGCGGGCGCAACTTCGCGCGCCTGGTGTGGTTGCTGCTGTTGTCGCTGCCGTTCTATGCCGCGGTCCTGTTGATTGGCGGATCGCTGAACGCGCTCGCCAGCAAGGTCTGGGGAGAGGGTCTGGAGGCGCACCCGCTGGTCATCTTTGGATGGTTCCGCCTGGCCCTGGTAGCGCTGCTGGCGCTGGCGGTGAACATGGTCTTCGACTATGCGAAGATCCGGATGGTGGCCGAGGACCTGCGCAACCCGTGGCGGGCCCTGGCCGGCTCGGCCGCCCTGGTGGCCCGAAACTTCGGACCGGCGGCCGGAACGTTCGCCCTGATCGCGGCGATCGGCCTGGCGCTGAGCGCGGCATATCTGCTGCTGTCAAACCTGCTGCCGCGGGGCGCTATGGGGTGGCTGGCGCTGGCCCTGCTGTTGCAGCAGGCCTGCATCGTGGGCCGGATCTGGGTGCGATTGACCTTCTACGCCGGACAGACGCGGATGTATGAGGCGCTGACGGCTCCGCCGCGGGAACCTGCCGGGCTGTCAGGATATACTGGCTAAATGCCCTGCGCGATTTGCGAGACACGCCGTCCGCGCCGGTTCTGTCCCGGCGTCCGGGGGGATATTTGCACGATTTGCTGCGGCTCGGAACGGGAAGTGAGCGTGGATTGCCCCCTCGACTGCGAGTTCTTGCAAGAGGCCCACAAACACGAACGGGTTGCGGGTGTGGAACCCGCCGATTTTCCCCACCAGGACATTCACATCAATGAGCGTTTCCTGCGGGAAAACGAGTGGGCGCTGACGTTTCTGGCGCGTTCGCTGCTGGATCTCTCGCTGCGCACGCCGGGCGTAATCGATTTCGACGTGCGGGAGGCTCTGGACGCTTTGGCGCGCACCTACCGCACGCTCCAGAGCGGAATCTATTACGAATCGCGACCCACAAATCCGATCGCCGCGGGGATCTACGCCGGCATGCAGGAGAGTGTCGAGCGTTACCGCCAGATGGAGCGGGAGCAGGCGGGCATGACCAAGACCGGTGATGCCGCTCTGCTCGGCATCTTCGTGTTCTTGCAACGGCTCGAGCTGGACCGCAACAACAACCGCAAGCGCGGGCGCGCGTTCATCGATTTTCTGCGCGGGCAGTTCGCGCCGGCCGAGGCGCCGGCGACGGCGCCGTCGCCGCTGATCGTTCCCTGAGGCCGCCGGACCAGGGTCGGGCCGGGAAGCAGGGTTCGAGCCACTTGCCCCTGGCAGCTTCGTGTATTCTACGGTACATCATGGCTATCCACCGGTTTATTGCCTTTCTGTTCCTCGCCGCCGCGGCCGGCGCGCAGGTGTCCTCCGGCGATCTGCGCCCCATGCTCGACTACCGCATTCAGACGCCGGACCTGGCGGCGTTCGCGATCCGGCAGTACCTGATGACCCGGGTGCCGCCGCTTTCCGTGCCGCGCAGCGCGGAGGCATGGCGCGCCGAATCGGCCCGCCTGCGGGAGCGTGTGCTCGGCGAGGTGATCTTCCACGGCTGGCCGAAAGCCTGGGTGGACGCGCCACTGAAATTCGAGGATCTGGGCACGCTGCCCGGCGGCAAGGGCTATCGCATGCGAAAATTGCGCCTCGAGATTGTGCCCGGCTTCTACACCACCGCCATCCTGTATGAGCCCGGCAACCTGGCGGGAAAAGTGCCCGGCGTCCTGAACGTGAACGGGCACTGCGGCGCGCCTTCCGGCCAGCGGCCCTGGGACAACGGGAAGGCCTTCGAGTACAAGCAGAAACGCTGCATCAACCAGGCGCTGCGGGGCATGCTGGCGCTGAACCTGGAATGGATCGGCTGCGGCGAGCTGATGCTGCCGGAAAACGTGCACACGTTTCTCGGACACCTGGATGTCAGTGGGACCAGCGGTGTGGGCCTGTTTTATCTGGCCATGCGCAAAGGGCTCGACTACCTGTGGCAGCACCCCAACGTGGACCGCGCCCGTGTCGCCATGACGGGACTCTCCGGAGGCGGATGGCAGACCATCATGCTGAGCTCGCTCGATGAGCGCGTCGCCGTTTCGGCGCCCGTGGCCGGCTACTCGGCGTTTGTCTCCAAGATCGAGCGCTTCATGGATATCGGCGACAACGAACAGCACGCCGCCGACCTGTTCACCATCGCCGATTTCACCCATCTGACCGCCATGCGCGCTCCTCGGCCCACTCTGCTCATCTACAACGCCGAGGACCGCTGCTGCTTCACCGGACCCATGGTGAAGCCGTACATTTATACGGCGGTGCGGCCATTCTTCCGGCTGTTCGGCAAAGAGGATGTCTTCGCCTGGCACTTGAATCTGGATCCGGGCACGCACAATTACCAACTGGACAACCGCCGGCAGTTGTACCGCTTCCTCACCACCCATCTCGGGCTTCCGGTGACGGATGCCGAAATTCCGGTGGACAGTGAGGTGAAGAGTTACGAGGAGTTGAAGGTCGGTCTGCCCCCTGACAACCTGACGGTGCTGGGCCTGGCTCGTAAGCTGGCGGCCGGCATCAGCCGGCCGGAGTATGACCAGGCAACCGGCCGATCGAGACTCCGGGAGGTGGTGCGTTACAAGCCCCTCACGGTGAAGCATGCCTGGGCGCTGCACAATACGATGAGTCGCGGCGTCGAAACCATCGCCTACCGTTTTGAGATGAGCGACGGCTTGAGCGCCGCCGGCCTGTGGAGCAAAGCCATCGCCGCCCCGGAGAACGCCCCGATCACCATCGTGGTGAACGACGAAGGCAGGCGCGCCGCCGAACGCGAGGTGGCGGAGCGCGTGAACCGGGGCGAGCAGGTGATTGCGCTCGACCCGATTTTCACCGGTGAAGGCTCGCCCTCGGAAGCCCGAGCGAGCCGCGACGATCAGAACTGGTTGTGGGGCCTGCTGATGGCGGCGGCGGGGGACCGGGCGCTGGGCATCGAAGCCGCCCAGATCGCCGCGGTCACGGGATGGCTCCGGGAACGTACAGGGAATCCTCGCGCGCGCCTGGACGCCACCGGCATGCGCAGCCAGGTGCAGGCCCTGGTGGCCTCGGCCATGGCTCCCGGTCTGATTGCTGAAATCGAGGTGCGCGGCGGCATCCGCACGCTCGGCGTGCTGCTGGAGAAGCCCGTGGCGTACCAGGCGGCGCCGGACCTGTTCTGCCGCGACCTGTACCGGGCCTTCGACATCGACCGGCTGGAAAAGCTCGCCGCGCCGGTGAAGCGCTCCGAGCCCTAACCCTTCTCCGCTTACCCGTTCATGGCGGCCAGTTCCTCAAGGTTCAGACGGCCTGTGTAGATGGCCATTCCTAGCGCTGCGTGAACCTGGATGCGCTGGAGTTCCCGGATTTCATCGAGAGTCGTGATGCCGCCGGCGGCGGTCAGTTCGTGTCCGGTGGCCGCGCGCAGCCTGCGGAACCACTCGAGGTCCGTCCCCTGCATCATGCCCTCCTTGTCCACATAGGTGCAGAGAAAGCCGGAGCAGTAGGGTTCGAGCTGCCGGAGAACCTGCTCGGCGGTCAAGCCGGTGGAGGCGCGCCAACCTTTCACCACGATGCGGCCTTGTTTGGAATCGAGCGCCAGGATGATCCGCTCCTTGCCCACCGATGCGGCGAGTTCACCCAGAAACGCGGTGTTGACGCCGCCGGCGTCGAACGCGGCGGTCCCCACGATGACGCGGTGCGCACCCTGCGCGATGAGCGCCCGGGCGCGCTCGACCGAGCGCACGCCTCCGCCCACGCGCGTCACCGCCTGGGAAGCCACCAGACGGACCAGGCCGTCGTTCGAACCGCTGCCGATGGCTGCGTCGAGGTCGATAACCTGGATCTGCGGAAATGCCCGAAACTTTTCGAGCATTTCAAGCGGGGCCGCGGCCTCGAGCGCCTTGTCGCGGCCCTGGACAAGCTGAACCACTTTTCCGCCCATCAGGTCGATGCAAGGAATGATCATTTGCGCACCGGGATGCCGTGCTGGTCGAGTATTTCCTTCAGTTCCGCGATGGTGTAAGTGCCGTAGTGGAAGATGGACGCGGCCAGTGCGGCGTCGGCCTCGCCGTCGGTGAGGACGCGCACGAAGTCGTCGGGCTTTCCCGCTCCGCCCGAGGCGATCACCGGAATCCGGGTGGCTCGCGACACCGCGCGGGTCAGGGCGCAGTCGAAGCCTTGCTGGACACCGTCGGTATCCATCGAGGTGAGCAGGATTTCGCCGGCGCCCAGGGCCTCGCCCCGGGCCGCCCACTCCACGGCGTCGATGCCTTCGTCCACGCGGCCGCCGCGTGTGTATACATTCCATTCCCCCGGGGTACGGCGTCTGGCGTCGATCGCCAGCACTACGGCCTGCGCTCCGAATTCCAGACTGAGTTCGGTGATCAGCGCGGGCCGGTGCACGGCGGCAGTGTTTACCGAGACCTTGTCGGCGCCGGACATGAGGATCAGCCGGGCATCGGCCACTGAGCGGATGCCGCCGCCCACGGCCAGCGGGATGAAAACCTTGCGCGCGGTGCGCGCCACGACGTCGGCCATGATCGCGCGATCGTCGCTCGAAGCCGTGATATCCAGGAAGACCAGTTCGTCGGCGCCTTCGCGGTTGTAGCGGCCGGCCAGCTCCACCGGGTCGCCCGCATCCCGCAGGTTCACGAAGTTGATGCCTTTGACGACCCGGCCGCCGGTCACGTCCAGACAGGGAATGATCCGTTTCGCCAGCACTTTCTAAAGCTCCACAAAGTTGCCCATGATCTGCAAGCCAACCGGGCCGGATTTCTCCGGGTGGAATTGCACGCCAAACACATTGCGGCTTTCCAGCACCGCCGTGTAGGGTACGGTGTAGGTGCAGCTTGCCGCCGTGGCCTCCATCAGGGGCGCGTAATAGCTGTGCGCGAAGTAAACGTAGGGACGCCCGCCCAGCTTCGCCAGCAGTCGCGAGGGCCCGCGGATCTCCAGTTCATTCCAGCCCATGTGGGGCACGCGCGCGGTAAGCGGAAACCGGCGCACCGTTCCCTCGTACAAGCCCAGTCCCTTCAGGTCCGGCGCTTCTTCGCTCTGAGCAAACAAGGCTTGCAGGCCGAGGCAGATCCCCAGAAAAGGAGTGCCGCCCCGGATGAGGTCCACCAGCCCGTCGCGGACCTGCATACGGTCGAGGGCCCGCAGCATCTGCCCGAAATGACCCACGCCGGGAAGGATCACCTTGGAGGCGCCGCGCAGCCCGGAGGCGTCGCGCACCAGCCGGTACCGGGCGCCGATCTCCTCCAAGGTATTGGCCACCGAGCGCAGGTTGCCGGCTCCGTAATCCAGAACGGCGATCATAACAACCCCTTGGTGGAAGGCAGTTCATCCCGTAACCTTCGATCCTTGGAACAAGCGAACTTGAGGGCTCGCGCGAAGCACTTGAAGATGGCCTCGAGCTTGTGGTGGTTCGAACGGCCATACAGCACGCGGGCATGCAGGTTGGCTCCGGCGTGCTGCACGAAGCCGCCGAAGAAATCCTCGGCCAGTTCGGATTGCAGATCGCCGACCAGGCGGGTCTTCACCAGGTCGCGGTACACCAGCGCCGGACGCCCCCCGAGGTCCACCGCCACCACGGCCAGGGTCTCGTCCATCGGCATGACGAAGTAACCGGCGCGGTTGATGCCGCGGCGGTCGCCGAGGGCCTTCGAGAATAACTGTCCCAGCACGATCCCCACGTCTTCCACGGTGTGGTGCTGGTCCACATCCAGGTCTCCGGTGGCTTGAAGGGTCAGGTCGAAGCCTCCATGCCGGGCAAACAGCTCCAGCATATGATCGAGAAAACGGATGCCGGTCGAGATCTGGTATCGCCCGCGGCCTTCCAGCTTGAGAGAGCCGCGAATCTGCGTCTCGCGGGTGATGCGCTCCACCTTCGCGGTTCTCACAGGACGCCCTCCAGACCGTTGATATCGTCGATGACCGCGATGGCACGCTCGGCTTTGTGCAGGCGGACGAGTTCCTCATGGCGCGGATTGGAAGGCGATGCGATCCCGATGAAGGGAACTCCGGCCGCCCGGGCGCAGCGGGCGTCGTCAATCGAATCGCCCACGTAATACAGTTCCGCGCCGGGCCGCAGATCCCGGATGAGCAGGAGCCCGTCGGGCGCCGGCTTCAGGTTTCTGACTTCCTCCATACCGATGATGGGGTCGAAGACTGTATCCGGGGCAAAACGGCGCAACGTGTATTCAGCCTCCCACTTCAGCCTGCCCGTGAATACCGCGAAATCGCAGCGCTCCGCCAATCGCCTGAACAATCCGTCGCGGGCGATCCATCGCTCGCGCAGAATCAATCCGTTGGAGCCGTCTCCGTGAAAGATCGACTGGAAGTAATCGACCACCTGTTGAAACTCGACTTGCACTCCGGCGTCGCCGATCAGCTTGTGGGACAGCGACCAGTCGTCGTTCCATCCGCCCTGGTTCTTGATTTCCTGGATGCGGACCCGGGTGGGACGGACGCCGGAAAAGTGCTCCACGGTCTGCTGAATGGCTTCGCGGTAGGATTCCGTCACGTCCACCAGCACGCCGTCCATATCGAAAACCAGAAGCCGCCTGGGCATCACCAGATCTCCTCGAGCGCGGCGAGAAAGCGCCGGATCTGCTCGCGCGTGCCCACCGTGACGCGCACGCAGCCGGGGATCTCGTAGCTGCGGTCGCGCACCAGCACGCCTTTTTCCCGGAGCTGGTTCCGGATGGGGATGGCCCGCCGGCCCAGTTTCATCAGCAGGAAGTTTCCGGCGCTACGGAAATACGGTATCCCGAGCGCCTCCAGGCCCACGGCGAGCAGTTCGCGCGCGGCGAGGACTTCGGCCACGTAATTTTGAATGTACTCGCGGTCCTGGACGGCCTCCACCGCCGCCATGGCCGCGAGGGCGTTCACGCTGTACGGCGACTGAGCCTTGTGGAGGAAAGCGATGTTGGATTCATGCGAGAAAACGCAGCCCAGCCGCAGCGCCGCCATGCCGTAAACCTTCGAGAAGGTGCGGCTCACAAACAGGTTTGGCGAATTCTCCACCAGCCCCAGCGCGGTGACGCCGGAAAACTCGAAATACGCCTCGTCGATCAACACGGCGGCGGGCGCGGCGCGTTTCAGGATCTTCTCGATGCCCATCAGCGAGACCGCGGTGCCTGTGGGGTTGTTCGGATTGGCGATCAGAATGGCCCGGGTTGCGGGCGTGATGCTTTCCAGCAGTTCCTCGAGCGGGAAGGCCAGACCCTCCGGACGGTAGTCGATTTCGCGGATGCGGGCGCCCGCCACCTCGGCATAAAAGCGATACATGGCATAAGAGGGACGCAGAACAATCACTTCATCGCCGTCATCGACGTAGGTGTTGACGATGATCTGGATGGCCTCGTCGGTGCCGTTGGTCAGCAGGAGCTGCTCGGGCCTGACGCAGAAAAAGGCGGCCAGCGCCGGCCGCGCCGCGGTGTACTCGGGGTAGACCGCCAGATCCTCGACGGTGAGCGTGCGCTTCAGGAACTCCAGCACGCGGGGCGAACACCCCACCGTGTTCTCATTGAAATCGAGGCGCAGCTTCCCGGCGCGGCCCGCCGAGGGCGGTGAATACGGCGCCATACCGAGCACCGCCGGGCGCGGGCGTGGCATACCCTTTTTGATGCGCGGGTTCTTAACCACGGAGGCGCACCTCCACCGAGCGAGCGTGGGCCTCCAGGCCCTCGGCGCGGGCCAGCGTCGTGATCGACGGGGCGAGGGCGCCGAGCGCCTCCCGGCTCACCCGCTGCACGGAGATCACCTTGACGAAGTCGGCTGCCGAAAGCCCGCCCCGCAGGCGCGCCGCTCCGTTGGTAGGCAGCACGTGGTTGGGTCCCGAGGCGTAGTCTCCGGCCGCTTCCGGACTGAAAGGGCCCACGAACACGCTGCCGGCGTGGTTGATTTTCGCCAGCAGCGTTTCGTCCGGAATGCTGAGGTGCTCGGGCGCAAAGCGGTTGGCCAGCTCCGCGGCTTCATCGAGCGAGCGCACCAGGATGATGGCGCTGTTACGGCGAATCGACCGCGCGGCGACCCTGGCTGTCGGGAGGTCTTTGAGCTGGCGCTCGACCTGTTTCGCGACGGCGCGGGCCAGGCCGCGGGAGGGGGTGAGCAGCACCGCGCTCGCGTCCACGTCGTGCTCCGCCTGGGCCAGCATGTCCGCAGCCAGGAAGCGCGGATCGCCTTCCGCCGCGATGATCAGAATTTCCGTGGGGCCGGCCACGAAGTCGATGCCCACTTCGCCCGCCAGCAGCTTCTTGGCGGCGGCCACATAGATGTTGCCGGGACCCACGATGCGGTCGGCTTTCGGAACGGTGCGGGTGCCATAGGCAAAGGCCGCGATGGCCTGCGCGCCGCCCATCTGGAACAGCGCCGAAATCTTCAGGGCGTGCGCTGTGCCCAGCACCTCCGGAGCGGGCCGGGGGCAGGCGGCGCAGATGGTTTTCACTCCCGCGACTTGGGCCGGAATCACCGTCATCATCAGGGTGGATGGCAACGGGTACCGGCCCGCCGGGATGTACGCCGCCACTGTGTCGAGAGGGCGCACGATCTGTCCGGCTTTCAGGCCGCGTGCGAGCTGGCTGAATTGCCGGCGCGGCAGTTGCATGGCGGCGAAGGCGCGGATATTGGCGGCTGCCGTCTTGAGCGCGGCGCGGAAGGCGGGGCTGAGCGTCCGGGCCGCCCCGGCCATCTCCCGCTCCGGCACCCTCACGCCGGGACGCTCCAGGCCGTCGAGCTTTCTCGCGTACTCCATCAGACCCTTGTCACCGCGCCTGCGCACGGCCTCCAGAATGGGGCGGACCACGGCTTCGGCCTGCTCCAGGCGCGCCGCGCGCCGGGCCAGCAAGCGTCCCGCATCCTTCGATTCGACAATGCGTACCATAGGCGGCTACATCACGATCTTGTTCAACGGATACTCGACGATGCCTTCCCCGCCGGCCTGCTTCAGCCGGGGGATGATCGTACGCACCGTCGATTCATCCAGAATGGTGTTCACGGCCAGCCATTCCTGATCGCTCAGGCTGGACACGGTGGGACGCTTCAACGCGGGAAGCACGTCGAGCACGGCCTTCAGGTTGTCACGATGCACGTTGAGCATCAGCCCCACCTTGCCTAACGCGCTGATGGCGCCTTCGAGCAGCATGCGCATGTCTTCCAGCTTGCGGCGCTTCCACGGGTCCTCCCACGAGGTCCGGTTGACGATCAACTGGGTGTTCGATTCGAGGACCGTGTCGATGATCTTGAGCTTGTTGGCGCGCAGCGAAGACCCGGTCTCGGTGACTTCCACGATGGCGTCGGCCAGCACCGGGGGCTTGACTTCGGTGGCGCCCCAACTGAACTCCACTTTGGCCTTGACGCCGTGCCGGGCAAGATAGCGCTTGGTGGTCTCCACGAGTTCGGTGGCGATGATTCTGCCTTGCAGGTCCTCGACCGATCGGAAGTTTGACGCTTCGGGCACGGCCAGCACCCAGCGGACCTTGCCGAAGCTCTGCTTGGCGTACACCAAATCGGCGATGGCCAGGATGTCGGCGGCGTTCTCCTCTACCCAGTCCTTGCCGGTGAGCCCCGCGTCCAGGATGCCGTCCTCGACGTAGCGCGCCATCTCCTGCGCGCGGATCAGCATGCATTCGATGTCGGGATCGTCGATGGCGGGGAAATACGAGCGGCTCGAGGTGGTGATGTTGTAGCCGGCCCGCCGGAACAGGTCGACGGTGGCGTTCTCCAGGCTCCCCTTGGGGATCCCCAGTTTGAGCTTCATGCTTTCTCTCCGTAGACCGCAGCGGGGTCGAACGCGCGCGGTTCGGACTCCACCCATGCGCCGCCGTCCAGCTTGCGGTAAAAGCAGCTTGCGTACCCGTTATGGCAGACCCCGGGGCCGATGGCCTCGACCTGGATCAGCACCGCATCCCGGTCGCAATCCGTGGACACCTCCTTCACGGCCAGGCGGTGGCCGGACGTCTCACCCTTCATCCACAGCTTGTTCCGCGTGCGGCTATAAAAGGTGGCGAAGCCGGATTCCACGGTCTGGCGGAAAGCCTGCTCGTTCATGTAGCCCACCATGAGAACCCGGCCGGAAGCATGGTCTTGTATGACGGCGGTTACCAGCCCGCCGGCTTTGGCGAAGTCCAGATCCATAAGCGCAACAAAAAAGCCCGCCTCCACTTGGGCGGGCGTCCTTTCCAAATTCGCTTGGTTTCAGGGTACGAAGCACGCCCGTCAGATGGGGGCGACGTGATGAAGGTCACAGTGCCGGGCGATGCGAGTTGTTACCATGAACCCAACAGTATAGCAAATGGCCGGAAAACTTGTGCTCGTGTTGCTGGCGGCGCGGCTGTGCGCCCAGGTAGATCCGGGTCTGGAGCTCAATCGCCTGGTGTCCGAACAGACCGGCGGTAAGTTCAAGCTCCGGGGTGAATTCCGGTTGCGGCCGGAGGCCCGGACGGGGGCCGGCTTCGGCCGCGAGGCCAACCTGGAAAACCCGGTGATCCGCACGCGAATCGGGATGGAGTACCTGGCGGCGCCCTGGCTGAAGATCTCTGCCCTGGGACAGGACGCGCGCGCGCCTCTCTATGGAGTCCCGGCGCCGGGTACGGTGCGGGACTCGATGGACCTGCACGAAAGCTATCTCGAGCTGTTCCCCAACCAAAAGCGAGGATTCGGGGCCGTCATTGGCCGGCAAATGCTCAATTACGGCGAGTCCCGCCTGATCGGCGTGCCGGACTGGAGCAATGTCGCACGCACGTTCGACACCGCACGCTTCTACTACCGGCATCCCCGCGCACGGTTGGAGTTCCTCTTCGTCTCTCCGATCAAGGTCCGTCCGGACGATTTCAACAAACCGGTGCTGGGCGACCGCGTCTGGGGTGTCTACAACACCTTCCCCAACGCCATTCCGAGGGGAACCCTCGAAGGCTATGTGTTGCGCCACGACCAGAACCGGCCCGGCGGATTCACCGGTGCGGGCCGTCTGGGAGTGAACACATTCGGCGGGCGCGCTGCGGGCGCTTTGGCCGCGGGTTTCCGTTACAGCCTCGAGGGCGCGGCGCAATCCGGACACGTGGGAAGCGCCACCCACCGGGCTGCCGCCTGGTTCTCGGGCTTGTCCCGCACCGTGGCGCTGCACTGGCCGGTGGACTTCTCGCTGGAATACAAGTATGCCTCCGGCACGGATTCCTCGCGCCAGGATCGGGTTTCCACTTTCGACCAGATGTACCCGGCCAACCACGACAAGTTCGGGCATGCCGACCTGTTCGGCTGGCGAAACATCCACAACGTCCGTTCGCTCGAAACGTTCCGTTTCACCAAGACCACGGCGCTCAACCTGATGTACAACAACAGTTGGCTGGCCAGCGCCGGCGATGCCCTTTACAATGGCGCCGGGCGGGCGATTGCGCGCGCCCCCCAGGGGGATGCCGGCCGCCACGTCGGGCAGGAGTTCGATGTGTTCGCCACCCAGCAGTGGGGCCCGTTCAAGTTCGGCGCCGGTTTCGCTCACTTCTTCGCCGGCGAGTTTCTGCGCAACACCACGCCTCACGTGAATACCCGTTACCTTTACATCTTTCAGAGCTACGCTTTCTGAGCAGCACCTCCTCCGGCAGGTGCCTTCCCCATTTTGCGACAAAAAGGTGGTATTTTCTTAAGTTAGACGGCGCTTTGGGGGAGTTTGGGCGTGACACCGTGCTGACGGCACGCTCTTCGACTGCCGAAGCCGCAGCCTGATGCGGAGCGTCAGGTCTTGCCCCGGGTGGGCCTTGCGACCGCGCCGCCGCTTACAAACCAGCAAAGGAGTTGGCCGATGGCGACTACAGTGGCCCAGCCCCAGTTCGACCAGAAGGAGCAGGAGTTCGTGGATCAGGTGATCGCCCGCTACGGCGGGCGCGCTGGGGCGTTACTGAGCATCCTGGAAGAGGTTCAGGAGCATCATCCTCACAAGTACCTTCCCCGGCCCGTTCTCGACTATATCGCAGCCAGGACCGAGATCCCTCCGGCCCAGATCTACAGCGTGGTCACCTTCTACGCATTGTTCAATCTGGAGCCCCAGGGCGAGCACACCATCTGCATCTGCCGGGGCACGGCGTGCCATACGCGCGGCTCGCGAAGCCTGCTGGAGCGGCTGAAGCTGGAACTGGGCCTCGACGAATTGCGCGAGGAGGGCTCGGCCGACAAGCTTTCTCTCACCACCCCCGACCGCAAGTTCACCGTGCGCACGGTGGCGTGCTTCGGACAGTGCGCTCTGGCTCCCGTAGTGGAAGTGGATCACGTCATCTACGGGCACATGAACGAGCGCACGCTCGAGCGCGAGGTCGCGGCCCTGGAACAGGAGCGTGACAAGTAATGCGGATTCTGGATATCAGTGCGTTCAACGCGGTTCGCGAGGCGGGCCTGGCAAAGTACCTTCCTCCGAAGCCGCGCATCGCCATCGGCATGGGGACCTGCGGCACGGGCAACGGCGCCGAAGGCGTCTTTCACGCCTTCTCGACGGCCATTGACCGCCACGGTCTGGACATCCAGCTCTCCACCATCGGCTGCTTCGGATTTTGCGCCCAGGAACCGCTGGTCAACGTCTGGATACCGGGCCATCCGCTGGTGGTGCTGCACCGTGTGCAGCCCAACGACGTGGATCGCATTCTGGACGACGTCGCTGCGGGGCGGGTTCCCAAGGATCTGGCCCTTTGCAAGATTGAGGAATGGGACCACCTGACGGCCCAGATCAAGTTCGGGCACGGTTATCCCGATCTGCCGGACTGGCGCGAAGTGCCGTTTTTCCGGGGCCAGAAGAAGATTGTCCTCCGCAATTGCGGCCTCATCAGTCCTGACGACATTGAGGAGTACTTCGCCGTCGGCGGCTACATGTCCTTGTACAAGGTCCTGATCGATGGCCGTCCGGAGATGGTGATCGAGCAGATCAAAGCCGCCAAGCTGCGCGGACGCGGCGGGGCCGGTTATTCGACTGGCATCAAGTGGGAGTTCCTGCGCAAGGCGCAGTCCGACATCAAGTACATCATCTGCAACGCGGACGAGGGCGATCCCGGCGCCTATATGAACCGCAACGAGATCGAGGGCGACCCGCACTCGCTGATCGAAGGCATGATCATCGGCGGGTATGTGATGGGCGCCACGGAAGGCATCATCTACGTGCGCGCCGAGTACCCGCTGGCGGTGCACCGCCTGACCCGCGCCATCGAACAGGCGCGCGAGTACGGGCTGTTGGGCGAAGACATCCTCGGGCGCGGCTTCCGGTTCGACCTCCAGATGGTGGAGGGCGCGGGCGCCTTCGTATGCGGCGAAGAGACGGCTCTGATCGCTTCGCTGGAAGGCCGGTCGGGCCGGCCCCGCCCGCGGCCGCCGTTTCCGGCGCAGCGGGGCCTCTATGGCAAGCCCACCAACATCAACAACGTCGAAACCTGGTATAACATCGCGCCCATCGTCTCCAAGGGCGCGGCCTGGTTCACCGAGACCGGCAGCCCCAAGAGCCCCGGCACCAAGGTCTTCTCTCTGGTGGGGAAGATCACCAGCACCGGGCTGGTGGAGATGCCTCTCGGCACGCCCCTGAAGAAATTCGTCTACGACATCGGCGAAGGCGGTGTCAACGGGAAATCCATCAAGGCCGTGCAGACCGGCGGGCCGTCCGGCGGATGCATCCCCCAGGAGATGTTCGACACCCCGGTCGATTACGAAACCCTGGCCCAGTTGGGCTCCATCATGGGTTCCGGCGGCATGGTGGTGATGGACGAAGACAATTGCATGGTGGATGTGGCCCGCTACTTCATCGAGTTCACGCACTCGGAGTCGTGCGGCAAGTGCATCCCGTGCCGGGTGGGGCTGGACAAGGCCCTGCGGATGCTGAACGGCTTCACCAACGGCACGGCCAGCATCGCGCATCTCGACATGCTCGACGAACTGGGCCGCATGATTCGGGACACTTCGCTGTGCGGTCTCGGCCAGACCGCGCCGAACCCCGTGCTGACCACCATGCGGCATTTCCGGCACGAATTCGAAGATCACATCCGCGCCCGCCGCTGCCGCGCGGGGGTGTGCGAAGACCTGGCCGTCTCGCCCTGCGAGAACAGTTGCCCGCTGCACATGAACATCCCGCGGTTCCTGCAACTGTACAAGGAGAACCGGCTGGAGGAGGCTTTCGAATCGGTGATCATGGACAATCCGCTGCCTTCCTCGACCGGCCGGGTATGCCAGCATCCTTGCGACAACCGCTGCCGCCGCGCCACCATCGACGAGGCGGTGAACATGCGCGATGTGCACCGTTTCATCGCCGACTCGATTCTTTCCTCCGACAAGTTCGACGCCATGGTGGCCCGGATCGCCGCGAAGAAGTTCGAGCCGACGGGCCGCAAGGTGGCCGTGGTCGGGGCCGGTCCGACGGGCCTCACCTGCGGCTTCTACCTGACCATGCTGGGCCATGACGTGACGGTCTTCGAATCCAATCCCGAACCGGGCGGCATGCTGCGCTTCGCCTTGCCGGATTACCGGCTGCCGAAGCCGGTTCTGCGCAAGGAGATCGAATTGATCGAGCGCATGGGGGTGAAATTCGTTTACAACACCAAAGTCGGCTTCGACCTCACCCTCAATGAGATCGACAACCTCTTCGACGCGGTGTTCATCTCCATCGGCACCTGGAAAGAGTCGTGGGTTTACCTGCCCGGAACGGAACTGGCCGGGGTGCTGCACGCCCTCAACTTCCTGGAAGCGGTGGCCAAGAAAGAGCCGCCGCCGCTTGGCAAGAAAGTCGTGGTGATTGGCGGCGGCAATGCCGCCATCGACTCGGCGCGCACCGCGCTGCGCCTGGGCTCGGAGGTCACCATCATCTACCGGCGGGAGCGCAAGGACATGCCGGCCATCAAGGAGGAGACCGACGCGGCCGAGGCCGAGGGCGCCGCTTTCATTTTCCTGGCCACCCCGCACCGCATCGTGGGCGAGCGGCATGGCCACGTCCGCGCCATCGAGGTGGTGAAGACCCGCCTCGGCGAGTTCGATGCGAGCGGCCGCCGCCGGCCGGTGCCCACCGACGAGATTCAGCGCTTCGAGTGCGACACCGTGATTCTGGCCGTGGGGGAGACCGTCGATCTGGACTTCGCCCGGGCCTCGGGCCTGAAGATCAGAGAATCCGGCACCATCGAGGTGGACCGCTATTCGCTGGAAACCAGCCGCAGCAAGTTTTACGCCGGCGGAGATGTGATCACCGGCGCCTCCAACGTGTCGAATGCGATGGGTTACGGCAAGAAAGCGGCCCGGAACATCGACGAGCGGCTGATGGGCTCGCGCCGCTGGGAAAATCTCTTCCCGGATTTCGAGTACGACCAGACGCCGCCCCAGCCCAGCGAGAACCCGCGCCACCACGTGACCGAACTTCCGGCCGAACTCAGGGTTCTCAACTTTGAGGAGGCGGTTGCGGGCTTATCCCCTGAGGACGCTCTCGACGAAGCCGCCCGCTGCCTGCGCTGCGACATTCGAAAGGCATAAACCATGGCCCAGAAAAAAATCTCAATCCGCATCGACGGGGAGCTGGTGAGCGCCAAGGAAGGGCAGACGATTCTCGAAGTCGCCCGCGCGAGCAACAAGTTCATTCCCACGCTCTGCTACCTGAAAGGGCTGAGCGCAGTGGGCGCCTGCCGGCTGTGCATGGTGGAAGTCTCCGGCGCCACGCGCCTGCTGCCGTCCTGCACCACGCCGGTGCAGGACGGCATGTCCGTCACCACCAATTCCCAGAAGCTGGCGCGCTACCGGCGGATCGCCATCGAACTGCTCCTGGTGGAGCGCAACCACGTCTGCGCAGTGTGCGTGTCGAACGGCCACTGCGAGTTGCAGTCCCTGGCGACCGCCCTGGGCGTCACCCACGTGCGCTATCCCTACAACTATCCAAAGCTGCCCGTGGATATTTCGCACGAGCGCTACGTGCTGGACCACAACCGCTGCATTCTGTGTACCCGCTGCGTGCGGGTTTGCAGCGAGGTGGAGGGCGCGCACGTCTGGGACATCACCTCGCGCGGCATCGGTTCCGTGCTGGCCAGCGAGCTGAACCGTCCCTGGGGCGAATCGCGGACCTGCACCAGTTGCGGAAAGTGCGTGCAGGCCTGCCCCACCGGGGCGCTGGCCGAGAAAGGCTGGTCGGTCGAGGAAATGACCAAGCGCGATGAAAACATCTCCTGGCTTGCCGGCCGGCGGGGGGAACGCCAATGAACAGGATCAAGCTCGCAACGGTATGGCTGGACGGTTGTTCGGGATGCCACATGTCGCTGCTGGACATCGACGAGGGGATCGTGGCGGTGGCTCAGAAAGCGGACCTGGTTTACGGCCCGCTGGTGGATGCGCAGGAGTTCCCCGAAGGCGTGGACGTGACCCTGGTGGAAGGCGCCGTGAGCAGCCAGGAGGACCTGAAAAAGATCCAGTTGATCCGCAAGCGCAGCCGCCTGGTGGTGGCTTTGGGCGATTGCGCGGTCACCAGCAACGTGCCCGCCATGCGGAATACCGTCCCGGTGGACAAGATTCTGAAACGGGTCTATATCGAGGGCGCCACCACCCAACCCGGTATTCCCAACGAGGGTGTGCCGGCCCTGCTGAAACATGCCCTGCCGGTGCACGAGGTGGTGAAGGTGGACCTCCATATTCCGGGCTGCCCGCCGCCGGCCGCCACGATTTTCGCGGTCCTGGCCGACCTGCTGGAGGGCCGCAAACCGGACATCGCCACCAAGGTGAAATTCGGGTAGAAGAGGCTGAGGATGAAGCGAATCACCATCGACCCGGTGACCCGCATCGAGGGTCACGCCAAGATTACGATCCATCTGAATGAGGACGGCAAGGTCTCGCGCACGCACCTCCACGTCACCCAGGTGAGAGGCTTCGAGAAGTTCACCGAAGGGAGGCCCTACTATGAGATGCCGGCCATTACGGCGCGCATCTGCGGCATTTGCCCGGTGAGCCACCTGCTTGCCTCCGCCAAGGCCTGCGATGCCATTATGGCCGTGCGGATTCCGCCCGCCGCCGTGAAACTGCGGGAGTTGATGCACTACGGCCAGATCGTGCAATCGCACGCCCTCAGCTTCTTCCATCTCTCTGCGCCCGACCTGTTGCTGGGCATGGATTTCGACCCCGCCAGGCGCAACGTGATCGGGGTGATCGAGAACCACCCCGAACTGGCGCGCGAGGGGATCGCCCTGCGCAAGTTCGGCCAGCAGGTGATCGAACGGCTGGCCAAGGAGCGCGTGCACCCTTCGTGGACCGTGCCGGGCGGGGTGAACGCTCCGCTCAGTCCGGAGGCGCGCGACAAGATCCTGGCCGAATTGCCCCAGGCCAAAGCCACGGCCCAGCGCACGCTTGCCTTCTACAAGGGCGTGGTGGACAAGTTCGCCGAGGAGATCGAGACCTTCGGCAACGTGCCCACCATGTACGCCGGGCTGGTGAACGCCAAGGGCGGCATGGAACTGTACGATGGGCGGCTGCGATTTCGGAATCCCGACGCCAGCCTGGCCGCCGACCAGATTGAAGCCTGCGATTACCCCGATTACATCGGCGAGGCGGCCATGCCGACTTCGTACTTGAAAGCTCCCTACTATAAGCCGCTGGGATACCCGAGCGGAACCTACCGGGTGGGTCCGCTGGCGCGACTGAACGCCGCCGACGCCTGCGGCACACCGGAGGCCGACACGGAGCTGGCTGAATTCCGGCAGCGCTACGGCCGCGTGATCCACAGCGCTTTTCACTACCACTATGCGCGGCTGATCGAGATCGTCTACGCGCTCGAGCGCATGGAAGTCCTGCTCGACGACCCGCAGATCCTGAGCACCCACGTACGGGCCCGCGCCGGCGTGAACGCCCTGGAAGGCGTGGGCATGGCCGAGGCGCCCCGCGGCGTCTTGATTCATCATTACAAGGTGGACGAGAAGGGCGCCATGCGCTGGGCCAATCTGATCATCGCCACGGGCCACAACAACCTGGCCATGGATCGCAGCATCGAGCAGGTGAGCCGTCACTTCGTGGACGGCAATCACCTGAATGAGGGCATGCTGAATCGGGTCTCGGCGGTGGTCAGGGCCTATGACCCGTGCTTGAGTTGCTCGACGCACGCCCTGGGTAAGGTGCCCATTCACGTGCAACTGGTCGCCGCGGACGGCGCCGTGGTGGACGAACTGAAGAACTGACCTGCCCCGAAGGCGGTTCCTCCGGACACGGTAGAATAAGTCGAATGAAGACAGTTTCCCCTTCAGCCGCTACTCGTGTGCTGATTGTGGATGATGAAGAGAACCAGCGCAGCGGGCTGGCAAGCATGGTTTCCGCCTGGGGATTCACCGCCGAGACGGCCGCCGACGGGCAGGAGGCGCTGGAGAAACTGGCCGCTTTCCCGGCCCATGTCATCGTGACGGATCTCATGATGCCGCGCATGGACGGCTTTGAACTGCTGCGCCGGCTGGCGGCCCAGGGGGGAGGCCCGCCGGCCATCGTGCTGACGGCTTTTGGCAGCATCGAGACGGCCATCGCCACCATCCATGACGCGGGCGCCTTCTGGTTTCTGGAGAAGCCGATTCAGCCCCACGCCATGCGGGTCCTGCTGGAGCGGGCGGCGTCGCAGAGCCGCCTGGCGGAACACACGGAGCGGCTCCAGCGGCAGTTGAGCTACCAGGGCGTGCTCGACAACCTGGTGGGCAGCTCGTCGGTTATGCAGCAGGTCTTCTCGCTCATCCGGCAGGTGGCCCCCAGCAAGGCCGCCGTGCTCGTCACCGGGGAAAGCGGCACAGGCAAGGAACTGGTGGCCCGCGCGGTTCACAACCTGAGCCCGCGCAGCGCCGGCCCCTTTGTGGCCATCAATTGCGCCGCCTTGCCGGAGACGCTGATGGAAAGCGAGTTGTTCGGGCACGAGAGAGGCGCTTTTACGGGGGCCGTGGAACGCCGGGCCGGGTGCATGGAACTGGCGCAGAATGGCACGCTGCTGCTCGACGAGATTGCCGAAATGCCCATCGGCACTCAGGCCAAGCTGCTGCGAGTGCTTGAGGATTCCCGCGTCCGGAGGCTGGGGGGCAAGTCGGAGATGGTGGTGGATGTGCGCATCATTGCCGCCACCAATCGTCCTCCTTTGGAGGCCATTGAGAAAGGCCGGTTGCGCGAGGATCTGTACTACCGCCTCAACGTGTTCCACATCCAGTTGCCGCCGCTGCGCGAGCGCAAGGAAGACCTTCCGGCGCTCACTGAGGCCCTTCTGCGCGACCTGAACAAGAAACATAACTGCCGGGTGACGGACCTGAATCCGGGGGTGCTGGAGTTGTTCCGGCGCTACCACTGGCCCGGCAACGTGCGGGAGTTGCGGAATGTGCTCGAACGCGCTGTGATCCTGGCCGGCGAGGGCACCATCAACTCTTCCTGCCTGCCCGTGAACTTTGCCTCCACCGAAACGCCCCCGCCGAAAGCCGAGGCCGAAGAGAGCGGTGTGGTGAAACTGAGAGTCGGCAGTACGGTTGGGGAGGCCGAGAAGGCGCTGATTCAGGCCACCTTGCAGCACACCCGGAACAACAAGACCCGGGCGGCGGAAATCCTGGGCATTAGCTTGAAGACCTTGCACAATAAATTGAAGGAGTATGGCGCTGGAGACAGCGAGGCGGCAGCGGGCGCCGAGTAGTCGCCCGCTGCGCCGGGCGGCGCCGTCCCCATGATTTCTCTCAAGACCCGTGTTCGGATTGCCATCGTCGCTCCGGTGGTCACGGCAGTTCTCATTCTGCTGGCGCTGAACATCCGTGGATTTGTGGAGACCAAGTTCAACGACATGCTGGACCGCGCCCAGGGTGTCACCCGGCAGGTGGGCGGCTTTCTTCTCGAACACGTGCAAAACCAGGCGGCGCTCAGAAGGCCGCAACCGCGGGGTCTGGAGGAAACCAAGCGGCAGTGGACTGAGATCGTCAGCCAGGACGCGGCGGTGGCGGTCCTGCTCAAGAACGCCATCGCCAACTCCAGCGACCTGGTCGAGGTGCTCATCCAGGGCGAAAACGGAGCGACCCTGGCCAGCTCCAACCCGGAGAGCGCCGGCCGCCGGCCCTTTAAGCGCCCGGATGTCTCGCACTGGCGGAAGAAGCGGCTGTGGGAAAAGCTGTTCGAGGTGCTATGGGCGCCGCGCAGCTACGAGGTGCGCCTTCCGCTCGGCGTGGCGGGACAAGCCTCCCCCCTGTTCACCGTGAAAGCTACCGTCTCGACCGTGCTGCTGCGCAACGCGCTCCTCCCGGAACTCCGCGACATCGCGATTGTCTCGGCGACCGCGCTGGGGTTTTCGCTGATGCTGGCGGTGCTGGTGTCGAACCTGACTCTGTCTTCGCTGGACCGCATCGGCCAGACGATCGACCGGATCGCCCGGGAAGATTTCGAGAAGTCTCCGGCGCCCTCCGAGCACCAGTCCAAGGAGCTTGCCGTGGTGCAGTCCAAGCTGAACCTGCTGGGCGAACAGTTCCGGGGGGCCAGGAAGGACGCGGTGCAACTGCGGTCCAGCATCGAGCAGTTGTTGCAGAAATTGGAAACCGCCGTCATGCTGTTCGATCCGAACGGCCGGCTCATGGTAGCCGGCAAAGCCGTGGAGCGGCTCTTGGGACGGGACCGCCGCGACCTGGTGGGGTGTACCCTGGAGCAGGCCTTTCCCGGCGCGGAACCCCTGGTGGAGACTCTCCAAACCGCGATCCGGCTGGGCCGCCCGCTGCGGGACTACGCTCTCACGGTGGAACAGGACGGAGCGCCCGCCCGCCTGCTGGTCAACTGCGAGGCGCTCGAAAACTTGTCCACCGGCCAGCGCATTGGAACCCTGGTCACTATGCGTGACGCCGAGCCGAGGCGCCAGATCGAATCGCATCTCGAGGTGGCCACGCGCCTGGCCGCTATCAGCCGCCTCACCGGCGGCGTGGCGCACGAAATCAAGAACCCCCTCAACGCCATCGCCCTGCATCTGGAAGTGCTCCGCTCCAAGCTGGACGACGAAAGCGGGGGGAACGCCGAGATCGATGTCATTGCGCGCGAGATTACCCGTCTGGACCGGGTGGTGAAGACGTTTCTGGATTTCAACCGTCCCGTCAATCTCCAGATGCGCGAACTGGACCTGGTGAGCCTTCTGGAAGAGATCCGCGCCCTGGTGAGCGTCCAGGCGCGGGAAAACAAGGTCGAAGTCGACCTCCACAGCGAGGTTGCCGAAGCGCCCATCCGGGCCGACTGGGACCTGTTGAAGCAGGCCGTACTCAACGTGGTGGTCAACGGGATTGAGGCCATGCGGGAGGGTGGCCGGCTGCAAATCCGCGTCACCCGGAACCCCTCCGAACAGGTGCTGAGCATCTCCGATCAGGGATCGGGAATCCCTCCGGAAATCCGGGACAAGGTGTTCAACCTGTATTTCAGCACCAAGAAGAAGGGTTCGGGCATCGGCCTGGCGATGACGTTCCGGGTCGTGCAACTGCACGGTGGTACAATCGATTTCACGAGTGAACCGGGGAAGGGAACCACGTTCTGGTTTCGGTTCCCGGCTCTGGAGCGTGTTTCGCCTGCGGCGGAGAAGGCCGCCGGATGAAGGTAAAGCGTCGCCCCATGCACCGCGCCACGATCAAGATCATCGTCCTTTGCGCGGCTCTGTCCTGCTCCAGTTGTTTCTGGCGCAAGCGCGCGGCGGTGATGGCGCCCCCAAAGGTATTCATACCCCCGCCGGAGCCGCGCCGGGCTTCTCCTGCCCCGCCCGATCTTGAGGCGCCGCCGGATCTCGAGCCGGAGACCCCGGCGATCGTCGCTGGCGCGGTGGAGATTCCGACGCCCGAAATCCTGCCACCGCCACGGCACCGGAAGCCTCGCCGGGTGCGGCCCGGCCCGCCTCCCAGGGACGAACGTGAGGAGGAGTCCGAGGCTGAGTCCGAAGAGCCGGCGCCGCAGTTGGTCCAGATGCTCAGTCCGGAGAAGCGCAGGGAATACGACCAACGGATCGATCAGAATCTGAGTCAAGCCCAGAAGAGTCTGTCTGCGGTGGCGGGACGACCCCTGAGTCCCGAGCAGAACGACTCGGCCAACCTCATCCAGGCTTTTATCCGCCAGGCTCAGCAGGCCCGGGAGCAGGATCCGGTTCGGGCCCAGAGCCTGGCGGAGCGAGCTTCCGTATTAGCTCAGCACCTGGAGAAGAGCGTCCGCTAGCTGCGGCGCCTATTGCGTCGGACCGGAGCTGCTGGCCGTGGCCCCCAGGCTCTCGGCGGCTCGCGCGGTCAACTCCGGGCTGAATACGCGGATGTCCACACGCCGGTTCTGCTGGCGGCCGGTACGGCTCTTGTTGGCGGCTGCCGGCGCGGCCTCGCCGAACCCCGCCATATGGATCCGGTAGAGGGGGATCTTATGCTCCAGCGTCAGGTAGTTCACCACCGCATTGGCCCGGCGGCGGCTCAGGTCCAGGTTGTAGTCCAGGGAGCCGGTCGAGTCCGTGAAACCCTCCACTTGAACGACATAGTGCTTGTTGTTGCCGAGCGCCTGGGCCACTGAATCGAGCTTGGCTTTGGCCTCGCGTGTCAACACGGCCTTCCCAAAGCCGAACAGGATCACCTCGTCGGTTACCTGGTGGTAGTTATCGAGATTCTCCATGGCGCGGGCCAGTTCTTCATTCTTCGCCAGGCCCTTTTCGGCCAGGCTGCGGGCATCGGCGGCGGAACGTCCCGCTTCGGCCGCCTGCTGGCTGGCTTGGGCCGCGGCTTGCGCGGCCTGTCCGGCGTGGTTGTCCGCGCTCAACGTCTTCTCTTCGATCCGCGACAACCCCTGAGCGGTCTTTTCCTCCAACGCGGAGATCTTTTGATTCGACTGCTGCTCGACCTGAGAGACGCGCTGGTTCACCGGGTCGACCTGCTGGCGCACGTATTTCTTCGTCGCGCACCCCGTTGACAGGGACGCGACCAGGACGGCTCCGGCTACCGGAGCCAGTTTCCAAAGCTGCATAAAAGCCCTCCTTCCTGGTGGCTGTTGTGATCGTTGCACGCGATATTCCAGAATGCGCGGAGGCGAAATAAACAGGGGCAATGTAATTGGGGCCACTACCGGCCCGTGACGGCGCTGGGTTCGGGCGGGCGCACTCCCGCCCGCGGGGGAACTTTTTTCACGATTTTTCGTGTAAAAATTGCTCCATCCCAGATTCGGACCACCAATTGCCGCAGGAAGGTGCAATCCTTGTGCCAGTAATTCCAGGTGTTTACTTGGAAGGGAGGCGGCGGGTAATGAGGCGGTGCGTTACGTACTCGATTTTGACCGGAACCACGATTTTGACGAGCCCAGGAGCACTACGTCCTGGGAGCGCAACTCGTCCCAGGAAAGGGCATTGCTCCGGGTGATCGTCACCGGTTTGCGGGCGGCGAGAAAAAGGCGGCCCAGCAAAAAGGTGTCGACCGTCTCGCCGAACCCGTTGAAACCGTACTCGATACGGTCAGGTTTCTCTCCGGCCAGCCGGAACAAGCGCTGAACAACAGCCGCGTCCGGGATGTCAGCCGGGGAGTTGACCGAGATGTGGCGGTAGTAGCCACCTCCCAGGCGCATCCATACCGGCATGCCAACCACCAGCGTCAACGGCCTGGGGCTCGAAAGCAGGGGTGTGGGGAGTTCGTTATGTATATGATTCGTATCTTCGGCGGGTGGCAGGTGAACGGCGTGCTCTCCTACGCCAGCGGTTACCCGCTGACCATCAGCGGCAACTACAACCTGATACCCGAGGGAGGCGTGGGTTCAAACCGCATCGTAACGCCGAATGCCGTTCCGGGCGTTGCCCGGGGACTTGCCCAATCCGGCAAGTGGCAGCCCGGCCAGTCGGTATACGCGAACATCGCCGCCTGGAGCCAGGTGCAGGGGTACAACATCGGCACCTCCGAGTACATCCTGCATGATCTGCGAGGGTTTGCTCAGCGAAACGAGAACCTGGCGCTGTTCAAGTCCTTCGAGATCCGCGAACGGATCAAAGTGCAGTTCAAGGGCGAGTCGATGAATGTCTTCAACCGCTTCATTCCCGGCGATCCGAATATGGCCTGGAATCCGACGAATGTTCTGTGGGGTAAGACGACCTCTCAGGGCAACCAGCCGCGCATCATCCAGCTTGGCGCGAAGTTGACATTCTGATGTCCTGACAGGGCCGGGCAGGCCTCACAGGCTGGCAGCCCGAGAACGCCGCATGGTGTAGGCTTGCTGAGAGGAAGCCGAAATGACACCAACTCGCAGAGAGTTCCTGGCGGTTTCGGGCGCGGGGCTCGCAGTCCCCGGCGCATGGCAGGTGGGCCGGCCCGCTCCGCAGAGCGGCAGGAAGATCCGCATTGCCGTGGTGGGCGGCGGCTTCGGCCGCGAATTCCCCTGGCATGAACATCCCAATTGCACCGTCGCGGCGGTGAGCGACCTGCGCCCCGACCGGCGCAAGGGACTGGCCGAGCGGTTCCGCTGCGACACGGTCTACGACTCGCTCGAAGAGATGCTGCTGCGCGCCAGGAACCTCGACGCCGTGGCGATCTTCACCGGCGCTCCCGATCACGCCCGGCACGTCGAACTGTGCATGAAACGCGGCCTGCACGTCATCTCCGCCGTTCCCGCCGTGATGACACTCAGTGAAGCGGAGAAGCTGAAGCGCCTCAAGGAATCCACCGGGCTCCGATACATGATGGCCGAGACGAGCTATTACCGCCAGGCCACGATCTATGCCCGCAACCTCTACCGCGAGGGCGCATTCGGCGAGCTGTTCTATACCGAACTTGAGTACTATCACGACGGCGGCGAGCGCAGGCAGCTCGTGCTGGACAAGAGCTCTCGCCTCTACGAGCCGGACGGCTCGCGCAGTTGGCGCTGGGGGTTGCCGCCCATGAACTATCCGACACACTCACTCGGATTCCTGGTGGGCGTCACGCGGGAACGCATCACCCGAGTGGCCTGCCTCGGTTGGGGCCCGGAAGACGCGCGGCGGGCCGACAACGTCTACCAGAATCCCTTCACCTGCCAGTCGGCCATCATGCAGACCGACCGGGGCCACATGTCGCGCTGCAATGTCTTCTGGCTGGTGGCCGGCATCGAGGAGCGCGCTCAATGGTTCGGCTCTAAGGGCACATTGTACATGCGGAACATGGACGTGCACGGCGATGCCTGGAAGCCCAACGAACTCAGGGGTTCCATGAGCCCTGTCCCGGTGCCCGAGTACTGGCGCAGCAGTCCCATGCTGCCCGAACCGATGCGGCACTCCAGCGGCCATGGCGGCAGCCACGTCTTCCTGGCCGCTGAGTTCATCAATGCCCTGGTGGAAGACCGCGAGCCCGCCGTGGACCTCTATGAGGCGCTCGCCATGACCGTGCCCGGAATCGTGGCCCACGACTCTTCGCTGCGCGACGGCGAGCAGTTGACGGTGCCGGGTTTCGATCGCGTCTGAGATCCCCCGGGACCCTGGTAAGCTGAAGCATTGGTGAGCAACGCCGTTCGATTTCAACGCTTCGCCTGGCTAGCCCTGGCCTGGAACGTTCTCGTCGTGCTGTGGGGCGCTTACGTGCGGGCTACTGGTTCGGGTGCGGGATGCGGAAGCCACTGGCCGCTCTGCAACGGCGAGGTGCTGCCCCGCGCGCCGCGCGTGGAGACCATCATCGAATTCACGCACCGCCTCACCAGCGGGGTGGCCATCCTTGTGGTGGTGCTGGTGTTGGTCTGGGCGCTCCGCCTCTTTCCCAAAGGCCACCGGGTCCGGCTGGCGGCGGGGCTGGCGCTGCTTTTCCTGTTGATTGAGGCCCTGCTCGGCGCCGGCCTGGTGCTGTTCGAGTACGTGGCGCACAATGCCTCGGCGGGGCGGGCTGTCTATCTCTCCGCGCACCTGACCAACACGCAGATTCTGCTAGCGATGTTGACGGCCACCGCCTGGCTTGCCGGGGGGCAGCGCAAATGGGTGGGCTGGCGGGCCGTGCCCTCTGCCCTGCAAATCGCCCTGCCTGTGGCCTTGCTCGTCAGTGTTACCGGCGCTATCGCGGCGTTGGGCGATACCCTCTTTCCGGCTTCCTCTGTCGCCGCCGGTATCCGCGCGGAACTCACCTCCACCGCGCTCGCCCTGGTTCGCCTGCGGTTGCTGCATCCGGCGGTCGCCGCTCTGGGAGGCGTATTTCTTCTATGGATCGCGGCGACTTACCGGGCCAGGGAGGTGGGCGCGCTGGTGGTCTTCCAACTCGTCGCCGGGGCCGTCAACGTCGCTCTGCTGGCGCCGGTCTGGATGCAGATCGTCCATTTGCTGCTGGCCGACCTGCTGTGGATCGCGCTCGTCGTTCTTGTGCTGAGACGCCAGTCATGAAGATCACCAAAATCGAAACTCACGTCTTGCTGGTTCCCGATTACGATGCCGAAGCCTGCTCCTCGGCGCAGGACGACATCGTGGTGTTGCTCCACACCGACGAAGGCATCACCGGCATCGGCGAGGTGGATACCAACCCCTGGGTCGCCCAGGCAATGATTCACGCGCGGGGCACCCACGTGCTGGGGCAGGGGCTCGAAGAAATGTTGCTCGGGCAGGACCCCATGAACGTCGAAGCGATCTGGGAAAGGCTCTACACCGGCAGTTTCATGACCGGCCGCCGGGGCCTGGGCATCTGCGCCATCGGTGCGCTGGACATGGCCCTCTGGGATATCCGCGGGAAGGCCCTTGGCCGTCCGTGCTGGAGTCTTACCGGCAGAACACCGAAACCGTTCATTACCCCGTATGCCTCGTTGCTTCCGACGGGCCGCACCGCCGCCGCCTACCGCGACTCGCTGGTCGAAAAGGCGCGTCAGGCCAAAGAGCGCGGATTCCACGCCGGGAAAATGGAGGTCTGCGTCAACGGCCCTTACAGCCACAACGGACTCGACGAAAGTGACGACGTGATCATTGAAACCGTGGCCGCCTGCCGTGAAGCCGTGGGTCCGGATTTCGTCATGATGGTGGACGTCTGCTATTGCTGGCAGGACCGCCGCCGCGCCCTCGCGGCGCTCCGGCGCCTCGAGCCATACAACCTCTTCTTCATCGAGACCCCTTTGCAACTGGATGATCTGGACGGCTATGCCTTCCTGCACGACAATTGCGGCATCCGGATCGCCGCCGGCGAGCTACAGAACACCCGCTTCGAATTTCTTGACCTGATGGATCGCGGGAAAGTGGACGTGGCCCAGCCCGACGTGGGCCGGGTGGGCGGGCTCACCGAGGCCTTGCGGGTCTGCGATCTGGCCGCCGAACGCAGCCGGCTCATCGTGCCCCACTGCTGGAAGACCGGCATCGGGATCGCCGCCTCGGCCCACCTGTGCGCCGTCACGCCGCATTGCCCTTACATCGAGTTTCTGCCCGCTCCTCTGGCGGAATCGGCGCTGCGCCGGGAACTGGTGGCGGACGAACTGGCTCTCGACGGCGGCCGCATCCCGCTTCCCCAAAAGCCCGGCCTCGGCATCGAACTCAACCTCGACGCCCTCCGCAAGTTCC
>Ga0272446_1001281_pt1 | contig 36859 bp, 36 predicted proteins | sample YNPCB0061_FD_194587 | JGI IMG/M metagenome (GOLD analysis project Ga0272446, IMG submission 194587) | Hot spring microbial mat communities from Yellowstone National Park, WY, United States - YNP-CB-006-1 | ecosystem: Environmental > Aquatic > Thermal springs > Hot (42-90C) > Sediment | place...
TGGAATTGCTCATCGCTGAGCCAGAACAGATCGCTCATGGGTGTCCTCCATAAAAACACCCCCCCCTCTTGAATCACAATTCTATCCGTTTGTGAATCCTGTTTCTTTTATGGGTCTAAACCCTAATCAGAGGATTGCCGGGGATATGGTTGACATAAATCATCAACAAAAAAACGCCGCGCCAGAAATCAAGCGAAGGAATTCGTTCCTGTTTCCGCCCTTGATATTGCATGAATCCATGTTATGGAACGTTCATAGCGCCGTAATGTCCGGTTGCGCCGAATTGCTACATCATGTTTTCGATTCCGGCCACAAAATTCGGCAAAAGCGGCTTTCCGGCGTAATTCCGCCACAGCCTCAGCGCAAGCGCGGGACGATCAATTTACACAGAAAGGAAAAATTCTGCCCGCGGACGGAGCGGATAACGAGGCCTTGCCGTCTTCTGGCCCGCAAACGCCGCGGAAGAATAGCGGTGAAAAGCGCGCAAACGGTCCGGCCGTTCCTGAACGCTTTCACAGTCCGGTAACGGCTCCGGTTCCCGCCGTGCGTTTTGCATACAAAGGCTATTCAGATTTTTTCGCCGCCGTTTTTTTCGCCCCCGGTTTGCCGGTCTTGCGGGAAGCTTTTTGTTCACCGGGAGCGGATTCGGCCGATGTTACGTCCTGCTCCGCCGCTTTTTTGGCTCCGGCGGTTTTGCCTTTTTTCTTCGCGCCCTTTTCCGTGCCAGCGGATTCCACTGAAGCCTTTTCCGCCTCCGCTTTCGCCCGTTCGGCCGCGGCTTTCGCAAGAGTGGCTTCCTTTTCCTCCTGCACTATCGCTTCTTCGGGCGAGCGGGCTACGTTCACCGTCATTCTGGCGTAAACTTCCGCATGCAGCTTTATTTTCACCGGATACAGGCCGATGGCCTTGATCGGGGTTTCTATCTGAACCGACGAGCGTTCAATCTCGTGTCCGGCCTCTTTGGCGGCTTCGGCGATATCGCGGGCGCTGACCGACCCGTAAAGCTGGCCGGTTTCGCTGGCCTGGCGCACAATGATGACTTTTATGCCTTCTATCTTCCCGGCCTTTTTCTCGGCCTCGGCGCGCATATGCGCGTTGCGGGCTTCAAGTTCGGCGCGCTGTTTTTCGAACAGCTCCAGATTGGCTTTTGTCGCGCGCAGCGCTTTTTTCTGCGGCAGCAGGAAATTACGGGCGTATCCCGGCTTCACCTTGACCACGGAGCCCATGTTCCCCAGACGCTCGATTTTTTCAAGTAATATGACTTCAATCATCTTCTTCTCCTTTTTTAATCGGCCTTTCCTGTGCGAAAGCGATTCTTTGCCGAAAATGGAAGCCCTGGTCCAGCGCTCCCACGATGGTCACCAAAAGAGCGATCCATGGCAAGACCGCGAGCAATATATAGAAGCACGCCAGCAGCCAGGCTCCGCCCCTGAGCGTCGCGGTCCACGCGTGCGTAATGGCTATGCCGGTGAAAAACAGCGGCAGACAAAGCATAACGCATAGGTTAAGGCCAACGTAGCCGAACGGATCAGGAGCGAAAGCAGCCGTGATGCCGGTGGCTGCCACCGCGATGACGATCCACGCCGGCGGTTCTATACCCCTCCAGGAAAAAGCGCCGCGCAGGTTCCATTTGTTCTGTTTCAAGGTCGATTGCGCCGCAAGAGCATTGAAAAGCATGACTACCAGCCATCCGATACCCATCATTGCCGGGAATATCCGGGGCAGGAATTCTATCATTTTCTTGAAAGAGTCGGTTTGCTCCGGCTCTATCTTTTCGGCTAGCGGCTCCATCGCCTGATTGAAAATCTGCGAGGTGATGCCCAACAAACCGCCTTCCCGTCCCATCGCCAGCAGAACGGCGGCGAGAAATAAGGCGCAGGAGTAAAGCACAGCCGCTGTCAGCAGATATCCTTCGGGGTACCAGTAGATTTTTCCGTCGTTACCCTCGCGGCGGCGCAAAGCCAGATACGTGAACAAAACCGCAGGAAAGCCCATCGACAAAAGGTAAGAAACAGCCAACGGCTGTGACGTTTTCAGGAGCAAAATTAATGTTCCGGTCAATGCCGCGATGGCTCCAGCGATGGTTCCGGCCCCCAGACCGGCGGCGAAAACCGGCACGGGCGAAAAATATGACAGAAAAACCAGCAGCGTATCTGCCATGGCGAAGGCAAACCCGAACGCGGCGGCGCTCATCGCGCCGGCAAGCAGCGCGCCCAGCCAGCCAAGATTGCCGCGCGATGGAAGAGATACGGTCATAAAAGCCTTCCTGTCCGTCATCCCTGTTTCAACGTTTCAACCGGGATGTCCGCCATTCATAATGATATCAGGTCCCGCCCCGCTCGTTAACGTAAGGCAGCAAGGCGAGAAAACGGGCGCGCTTTATCGCCTGGGCCAACAGACGCTGCTTTTTGGCCGAAACGCCCGAAATGCGCGAAGGAACGATTTTGCCGCGCTCCGATATGAAGCGGGAAAGAAGGCGCACGTCCTTGTAATCTATCTTCGGAGCCTGCGGCCCGGAGAAAGGACAGCTTTTGCGGCGCCCGAACGAACGGCCACCCGCGCCTGAAGAAGCTCTGGAAGAAAATCCCTGTAGTTGCTGGCTCATGCTGTGGTTCCTTCGGCTGAATCCTCTGAATTATCCGCGGCCTTTTCATTGCGAGCACGCCGCGGGCGTTCGCGTTCCCTATCGCCGGAAGTGCCGGTCCGCGCGGCCCCTTCCTCGCGCTCTTCGCGGCGCATGATGATCGAAGGCCCGTCCTCCAGCTCCTCGACCTTCACGGTAAGATGGCGTAAAATGTCCTCGTCTATGCGCATTTTGCGTTCCATCTCGGCCACCGCCGCGGATGGAGCGTCGATGTTGAAGAGCACATAGTGCCCCTTTTTGTTCTTTTTAATGCGATAGGCGAGATTACGCAGGCCCCAATGCTCGGTTTTCGTGACCTTGCCGCCTTCCTTACGGATGATTTCCGCAAATCCTTCGGCCAATACCTCCACCTGTTTGGCCGGAATATCCTGGCGCACGATGAAGACGCATTCGTAGTATGCCATAGTTCAACTCTCCTTACGGGTTTACACGGCCGGAAGCCACAAGGCAGGCTTATCCCCGCCGCCGCGGCAGATCCGGCCAAGCCGGACGGCAAGCCGTCCGGCAAGGAGCAACAAAGGCTGGTCTAATAGCCGGAAACCACGCCGCAAGCAAGCTTATGCAATTGTTTGAAAAACAAATATTTTTAGCGGGCAGCGGCTATATCAGTTCTTGAAATATTGCTTGTAGAGCCCGTAATAAGAACCCACGTCGCCGTGTCCATAGTCCTTTTGCTTGTCGAGATCGACCTGCGTCAGCACGACTCCGGCCAGCTTTACATTGAGCGATTTAAGCTTGGACAGGCATTCACCGACCACTTCGCGCGGCGTGGAAGCCCAGCGCACTGTGAAAATCGTGGCGTCGGCGGCGTTGGCGGCGACTATGGTCGCATCGGAAAGCGCCATGACCGGCGGCGTGTCTATTATCACCATATCGTACTTGAGACGCAGAATCTCGACCAGCAAATGCATCTGGCGCGAGCCCAGCAGATCTTGAGGATGGGGGTTGTTGTCGCGCGATATTATAACGTCCGCGCCGCTTTTATCGCGCTGCACGGCTTCCTCGAGCTTGGCGGTATGCGCCAGCACCATGGCAAGATCAGGCTTTTTCTTGTCCAGCTTCAGCATATCGGCCATGACGGGGCGGCGCATGTCGGCCTCGATGAGAACCACCCTGCTGCCGGACATGGCGAGTATCCGCGCCAGCGATGCGGAGAAAAATGACTTCCCCTCGCCCGGCAACGCGCTGGTCACCATTATCACCTTGGGCGGCGAGTCTACATCGGCGAAATGTATCGCGGCGCGGATGGAACGCACCGCCTCGGCGTAGGTGGACAGCGGCTTCTGCATGACATAGTCGGGCAGAAGCATGCCGGGGGAAGATTCGGCCAGCGGCGTAAGACCAATGCCTGTGACGTCGAACATGGCCTCTATTTCTCGTACGGAGCGGAATCCGCGGTCCATGTATTCAAGCAGCATGGAGATTATGAATCCGGCAACCGCGCCTAACGCCGCCCCGGCGGCGAGAAAAAGAAGCGCGTTGGGGAAATAGGGCTTGAGCGGGACCGCGGCCGGAGCGACTATGCGCGCGTCCTGCTTTTGCATTGACATCTGCTCGGTAATCTGTTTCGAGCGTTCAAGGAATCCCTCGTAAAGGCTGCGGCTGGCGGCGGCCTCGCGGCTCAGTTGCCTGAGCGTCACCATCGCCTGGTTGCCCTCGCCCGTCTTTCCTTCCAGTTCCTTTATCTCCTTCTCGAGGCTCGCCACTTTGCGATCGGCCACTTCGAAGCTGTTTTTCACGCCATCGACGATTTTCTTTATTTCCTCGTTTATCTTGCCGCGTATTCCGGCCAGCTCGTTACGCACGTTCTTGATCGTCGGGTGCAGATTGCCGTAGCGGTTTTCTAGTTCCGCTTCCTTACGCCTTACTTCGGCTTCCTGTTCCTTGAGTTTCTGTATCAGCGGTGAGGCGATAACTTCCGCCGATGTTTCCAGCTCGGCGCGCGCGAGCCCCTGGATGCTGCTTAGCCTGGCTTCGGCCTGGAAACGTTCGGCGCGCGCCTCGGAAAGCTTCTTGTTCAGCTCGGTAAGCTGCTGTTGAACGACCGTTTCGTCGCCGGAGCTTATGAGGTTATTAGCCTCCTTGAAATCCTCAACGGCCTTTTCCCTGGCGCGCACCTCATCACGCAAGGCCTCAAGCCGCTTTTCCAGCCAGGCGTTCACGCGCTGCGCCTCGTTGTATTTTATATCCAGCTGGCTGGCCAGATATTCGTTGGCGATGGCGTTGACTATTCTTGCGGCGCGTTCCGGATCTCCGTCGCGGTATTTGAGTTCGATACTGACAGAGCGTCCGTCGTTATCGACCGAAAGGCGCTTCTTCACGGCCTCGGCCACCTCGCTGAGCTTTTCTTCCACGGTCCTGGCGGATTCGTCCACGTCGGAGTCCAAACCGATAAAAGCGAGCGCCGACCGAACCAGCGACGGGCGCGGCGCATAGTCCAGATCTTCCATAAGGCCAAGCTTTGCAATCACGCGGTCGATTACAGCGCGTGACTGGATTATGTCCATTTCGCTGCGTATGACGTCGCTGGTTGGCGGCAAATCCGAGATCACGTCCTCTATGTTGGTGACGTGCGTCTTGCGCGGATCGACTATTATCAGCATCTCGGCGCGGTAGCGCGGAGGTAGGATGAGCACAAGCAAGAGCGCTAAAAACACGCACCAAAGCGTGATTTGGAGCATAAGCTTCCACTTACGGCGCAGAAAAAGCCACAAGTCGCGCAGATCGTCCGTAATCAAAAGGCTTTCCTGATTCATGAAAAATACGCCACTGCCTTCAGTTTTTAGTTTAAGTTTTCCATATAATTAGCTTTTACAAAAAGCTGTTTACTATAGAGAGTGCGCTATTGCAAACAGCATATGTTTCCAATGAAAAACCCGAGAAAACCCTGTTCAAACAGGAAAAATCCGCCGGTTTTAAGCAAAACTGTTTTTAAATGCATAGAAATTTTGTTTGGTGCTCTTCCGGGGAAAACCCGTTCTGAAAATCAAGTCTCTTATTAATTATGAGAGCGGTGCTTTCAAACCACTCTTTCAGGCGAACAGCAGCTTGCGCAGCGGCCGCGCATTGTCTAACCTGAAAGGCACACAAAAGAAAATGCTTCATAACCATTTGCCATAGCGAAAGAAAAACATGGACAAGTCGAAAGATCGTCCCTTGGCGTGCGTTATTCTGGCCGCCGGCCAGGGAACGCGCATGTATTCCGATCTGCCCAAGGTGATACATCCAGTCGCCAGTATGCCCATGATAAAGCATGTGGTTTCGGCGTGCGAGTCTTTATATCCCGCGAAAATAGTCGTGGTGATTTCTCCCGATGGGCAAGCCGTTTCCGACGCCGTCGCTCCCATCGAATGCGTCGTTCAGCCCGAGGCGCGCGGAACCGGAGACGCCGTGAAGGCCGCGCGCGAGGCCTTGAAGGATTTCGACGGTGACATAATGGTTCTTTTCGGCGATACGCCGCTTGTGACCCAGGGGGCCTTGCGCGACCTGATCGACAAGCGCTCGGAAACCGGAGCTGCTGTAGTGGTGGCCGGGTTCATCCCGCAAGACCCCGGACAATATGGCCGTCTAGTTCTCAATTCCGAAGGCCGTCTGGTCTCGATAGTGGAAGCCAACGACGCCACGCCGGAACAGAGAGAAATAAGGCTTTGCAACGGCGGCATCATGCTGTTCGAAGCGGCCAGGCTTTGGCCGCTTCTGGACAAACTGAATGACGCCAACGCAAAGCGGGAATTCTATCTTACGGACTGTATCGGCTTGGCGCGGCAGGAAGGCTGGGAATGCGCCGTGGCCGAAATGCCGGCCGACGACGTGATGGGGGTGAACACCCGCTTGGAGCTGGCCGAAGCCGAAAAGATAATGCAGCGGCGCATGAGACATAAAGCCATGTTGAGCGGCGCCACCCTTATAGACCCTGAAACGGTGTTTTTTTCGGCCGATACTGTAATCGGCGCCGATGTTATCATAGGGCCCAACGTCTTCTTTGGGCCGGGAGTAATTCTCGCCGATGGCGTGGAAATCCGCCCCTTCTGCTATCTGGAAAGAGCCAGGGTGCAGATGGGGGCTAAAATAGGGCCGTTCGCGCACCTTCGCCCCGGCGCCTTCATAGGCGCGGGAGCGAGCATAGGCAACTTCGTGGAGATAAAAAACTCCGAGATCGGAGCGGAGGCGAAGATCAACCATCTTTCCTATGTGGGCGATGCCACCATAGGCAGCAAGGCCAACATAGGCGCCGGCACCATCACCTGTAATTTCGACGGTTTCAATAAATCACGCACCGAAGTGGGGGCAGGAGCCTTCATAGGATCCAACACGGCGCTTGTCGCGCCGGTCACCGTGGGCAGCGGCGCATACGTGGCGGCGGGAAGCGTTATAACCATGGACGTTCCGGCCGATGCGCTTTCGGTCGCCCGCGGCCGCCAGACAAGCCTGCCTGACTGGGCGCGACGCTACAGGCAGGAAAAAGGCGGCAGCGCCGATGCAGAAACAAAAGCGGAAGATGAGTAGAACACACCGGGTTTAACGTTTCTTAGTGTTTAAAATTCCGTTTTCTCGTTTTATTTCCTTGTGGTAGAACTACGGCTCTCGCCGCATGTTGAAATTTCCGGTTTTTTCTCGACATGACTACCGCCGTTTATCGCTTGCATCATCACCCGCTCGATCCTCCTTCGCGGCGCGTGCGGCTGGCGATGGGGGAAAAGGCGCTAGCTTACGAAACAGTCGTGGAGAAACCGTGGGATCCGGGCGAAGAATATCTTGAACTCAACCCTTCCGGGGAGGTGCCGACCCTCGTTATCGAAAGCGAAGGGGAAGAGATAGTGCTGTGCGACGCTACGGCTATCTGCGAGTATCTTGAAGAGACCGTAACCAAGCACTCATTGCTTGGGACCGATCCCGTGGCGAGGGCCGAAGTGCGCCGGCTGGTAAACTGGTTCGAGTGCAAAACCTGGAACGAGGTAACTTCCTGCCTCGTCGGTGAAAAAGCAATCAAAAGACTCCAGGGAAAAGGCGAGCCGGACAGCGGCAAGATACGCGCCGGTTATCATAACATACACGCCCATCTCGATTACATCGGCTGGCTTGCCGGACAGCGCAACTGGCTGGCAGGTGACCATATAACCCTCGCCGATCTGGCTGCGGCGGCCCAGTTTTCGGCCATAGATTATCTGGGTGACATTCCGTGGCACAAGCATCCGGAAGCCAAGGAATGGTACGCCCGCATCAAATCGCGCCCAAGTTTCCGTCCTCTGCTCGGCGATCACATAGCCGGATTTATGCCTCCCCGGCATTACGCCGATCTCGACTTCTAGCAAAGAAAGGAAGAAAAAATGTCCGGCTTCAGAATATCATCAGCTGTATTCGCGCTTTTCCTGCTGTCTTTACCTCTCGCGGCGCAAGCGGAAGAACACAAGCCTGACGACCGCGTTATCTTCGATATTTCCGCTGAGGATTGGGTCACGACCAAAACTGCCCGTGTAACGGTCAACGTTGCCGCGTCGGTTTCTGGAGCCACGGCGGGATCGGCCCGCTCCGCCATAGCCAAGGCTCTGGAAGAGCTGGTGGAAACCGACTGGCGGCTCATATCTTTCAACCGCGGGCAGGATCAAACCGGGATGGAGCGCTGGAACGCCGTCTATGAGGCCAGACTGCCGGAAAACATGCTTTCCGGTCTCGGCGAGAACGCAAAAAAGCTCAGCAAGCCAGGAATGCAAATCAGTATAGCCAACATCGATTTCAGCCCGACGCTCGAGGAAATGCAGACGGCCATGGCGGAGATGCGCAAGAGAATATACAAAACCGCAGGCGAACAGCTGGCCACGCTCAATTCGTCGCTGCCGGGGAGGAACTATCGCATAGCCATGATAAATTTCGTTCCCAGAGCTATGGAGCCAGCTGGCGCAATTGCGGGGAGAAGAATGAAAGCGGAAGCGATGATGGCCATGTCCGCGGAATTCGACGGCGGCGGCGAAGCGCCCGCCCCGGCTTTGGCGCCGATGGAACGCTCGGAAAAAATCGTCATGACCGCGCGGATAGTTTTCGCCGCCGCTCCGGAAGCTCAGGAAATACATCTGAAAGATCAGTAAAATCATGTTGTCCGACAACAGATTGCCTCCGCTCTCCGGCGGAGCTCCGAAAAGCGCGGTTATAATATTGCACGGCCTGGGCGACAGCGGGGCCGGCATATTGCCGCTAGGCGAGGCATGGCAAAGGGGGCTTCCGGAAACCGAGTTTCTCGCGCCTGACGCCCCGTTTCCCTGCGACATCGCTCCTTTCGGTTTTCAGTGGTTCAGCTCGCAGGATTGGTCGCCTCCCGTAATTCTCGCCGGAGTTAAAAAGGCCGAGCCATACCTCAACGAATATATAGACCACATACTGTCTTCGCGCGGATTGCCCCCGGACAAACTTGCTCTGGTGGGTTTTTCCCAGGGAACCATGATGAGCCTTTACGTCGCTCCGCGCCGTTCCCCTTCCTTGGCGGGGGTTGTCGGATATTCCGGAGCCCTGATCGGCGGAGATACTCTGCCCCAGGAAAGAAAATCGGCCCCTCCCGTGCTTCTGGTGCACGGCATGCGCGACGAAGTTGTGCCGTTTTCGGCTCTGGCCCATGCCGAGAGAGGCTTGCAAAACGCCAATATAAACGTGTCCGCCATAGCAAGGCCCGATCTTTATCACAGCGTGGACGAGACCGGATTGGCCGAAGGGCTTCGCTTTTTGCGCAAGGTGTTGAATTAAAAAGCATAGCTTGCCCAAAGAAGCATTATAAACTAAACCTTGTCGTCAACGGATTCGCGCCGTTTGTGCGGCGCAAAAACTTTTTGGAAACAAGGAAACGGTTTTGACTCCGCCACCTGAAGCCTGTCCCGCTCTTGTGCTGAACGCCGATTTCCATCCGCTCAGTTACTTTCCGCTGTCACTTTGGTGCTGGCAAGATGCGGTGAAAGCGGTTTTCCTCGATCGCGTGACCATTCTTTCCGAATACGACCGCACTGTGCGCTCCCCAAGCCTCAGTCTCAGGCTGCCGAGCGTGATAGCCCTCAAGGAATACATTCAGGCATCACGCAATCCTGCGTTCACGCGGTTCAACGTTTTTTTGCGCGACCGTTTCAGCTGTCAGTATTGCCGGCACCGCCATCCCACATCCGAGCTTACCTTCGATCATCTCGTGCCGCGATCCAGGGGCGGAAAAACCACATGGGAAAATGTCGTGACCGCTTGCATGGAGTGCAATACGCGCAAGGGCAACCGGCTGCCGGAGCAATGCGGTATGCGCCCGCATCGCAGGCCATGGCGTCCAACCGCTTATGAGCTTCAGGAAATAGGGCGGGCTTTTCCGCCCAACTATCTGCACGAGAGCTGGCGCGACTATCTTTATTGGGATACGGAGCTGGAACAGTCGTAACCGGACTGGAGCTTCGCCTGCATCTATTCGAAATGCTTCTGTCCGGCGCGCCAGTAGTCCCAGGCGGTGATTATCGTAAGGCCGCCGGCGATCCAGAGCAAAACGTCGCCGATAAGCGTGACCGGTATGGATTCGGGCCCGTATTTTCCGACTATCAGGAATCCGAGCGCCACCATCTGGATAGCCGTTTTCCACTTCGCAAGCCTGCTTACCGGAACGCTTACGTGCAACTGCGCCAGGTATTCGCGAAGTCCAGAAACCGCCACCTCACGCATCAGGATTATCAGCGCGGGAAAAACCGAAAGACCGCTTATCTGCCGGTTGAATACCAGCAACAATATAACCGAAGCCACCAGCAGCTTGTCGGCGATGGGGTCGAGCATCACGCCGACACGCGAAACGGCATTCTCGCGCCGCGCCATGTAGCCGTCGAGCCAATCGGTCAATCCCGCCGCGGTGAACAGTATCATGGCCAGCCACGCTGCCAGCCCGTGCGGTATTATCAGCAGTAATAAAATGGCGGGAATCGCGGCTATGCGTGACAGAGTGAGTTTGTTGGCGAGAGAGGAGAACATGGTGGCGAAATGTCTTCAAAGCGAAAAAGCGGCGCAATCCAAAAGCGGAGCAATCCATAAATACATCAGAGCGTATTGCATTCAAGGGCCTTTCCATATGAGGAACAGGGAAAAATGGCAGATCGGGTTATGCAGAACACACCCGCGATTAGCCATTGGCCATTTTTGGCTCTTCCCCAAAGGATGGGGAAAAGGCGGACTTCTGGTAAGACAGAGGTACGGCTAACCATCTTGAAATGGGCCTGCAAATGCTTGCAGACAGTGTTATCACCGGCTGCCATTTTTGAAAGTTGAGTACGTTCAGTCGGGACGTCCGATGAAGGTTTGGTGACGATTAGAGGCGGAGGCAGTGTGCCCACGCTGTGGGGGACGGCAGCTGCGGCTGAAAGATCGTAAACTGCGCAAGATCAAGGGGATAACGCATGGTGACGTGCCGATGATCCTGCGCGTTGCCGTGCCCAAACATCGGTGCTGGGAGTGTGGACGTACTTTTATGCAGCCTGTTCCTGGCGTTCGGCCCTAAAGCTGCACCAGCCAGCCCTTGAAGGAAGAAGTGTTTGGCAAGCATATCCGGGGCGTCTCTCAAATGCAGCTGGCCCGGGACCTGCGCATGGGCGCGGCCAGTTGCGAACGGTATGTGCAAGAGATGTTCTCGCTGAAGTACCGTGAGCGCATGAACGCGTCGTGTCCGGTCTATCTGGGGATCGACGAACATCACTTCGGACGCCGCCAGAGGTTCGCCATGACGCTCTGTGATCTGAGGAAGCACAAGATCTTCGATATTCTTCCCGGCAAAGCCGAGAGCTTTCTGGCGCAGCAGCTTTTTGATATCAAAGACAAACGCAAGGTTCGGGTTGTCGTGATGGATTTGTCCCCGTCCTGCAGAAGCCTTGTTCAAAAGCACTTTCCGCAAGCCTTGATCGTGTCGGATCGCTTCCACGTCGTCAGGTTGGTGAAGCTCATCCAGCGCCGCACTTACGGCTTCCGGAACTTTGAAAACTATCGATTACGGATCGTTGTTTTGTGTGGCCATCTCCAGAACACCACCCTATGATCCATCCACCCTTTGCCCAATCATTTCAGGGGGGTCATTTTAATGGTCGGAGAGAGAGGATTCGAACCTCCGGCCCCTGCCTCCCGAAGGCAGTGCTCTACCAGGCTGAGCTACTCTCCGCATCGACTGCTGCAAGCCGTAAGGTCCCTTATATACATTGACCGCGCGTCAGGCGCAATGAGGCTCGGAAACAGCCGTCTTCAAATGTTTCTCCTTTGTAATTTAATGAAACGATGTAGAACATAACGTTAGAAACCGCATTTTCAACTGGAGATGTTCTTATTTCCATCCTATCCAGAATTTAACTTTGCACTTTACAGGTTTTTTCCCTACAGGCCGGATATTGAAGCGGCCGCAATTTCCGGCCCTTCTGCCGTTTCCGGCAAAGCTCCGCCGGAGATTCGAACAATGCAAGGACACGATAACGCGGCTGGAAACAGGCAAATGGTATAATAACAAATGGTATAAATCAGGATTCCAGTTTTTCATCTTGCGGCTATGTCTGATGGCCACTTTACAAATCCTGGATTCTGAAATGTCCGTATATTCTTTTGGCCAGGGCGGCGCTTATGCCTGGGGTGCGCCTTATCTCTTCCTCTCTGGCTTCGGAAACCGCCTTGGCCGAGCCGAAATGATGCAAAAGCGCTCTTTTTCTGGCCGCTCCTACGCCTTCTATGGCGTCAAGGCTGTTTTCGCCGATTGACTTCTTCCGCCGTGCCCTGTGGCTACCGGCGGCGAACCTGTGGGCTTCGTCGCGCAGGCGTTGCAGATAATACAATGCGGGGTCGTCCGCGGACAACATCAAAGGCGCCTTTCCGGGCAGGAAAACGCGCTCGCGCCCGGCGTTTCTGTCCGGTCCTTTGGCTATCGCGGCCACAGCCACTCCCTGCACGCCCAGTTCGCGCAGGATTCCGCAAGCGGCGTTCAACTGCCCTTGCCCGCCGTCTATCAGCAAGAGATCGGGCCACATGCCAGATTCACGCCGTGGATCTTCTTCCAGCAAGCGGCGGAAACGGCGCGTCAGCACTTCACGCACCATTCCGGTGTCGCTGCTGGCGTGAGCTTCGCGTATATTAAATTTTCTGTATGTCTTCTTCAAAAACCCATCCGGCCCCGCCGCTATCATGGCTCCCACAGGGAACCCGCCCTGTATGTGCGAGTTGTCGTAAACTTCTATTCTCCGCGGCGGCGCGGCAAGTCCTAGCAGTGCAGCCAAACGCCGCATAAGCTTTTCCTGTTCCTCCCCCTCGGCCATTTTCCTGCCCAACGCTTCCCTGGCGTTGTGCAGCGCTAGATCGACCAGTCTTTTCTTTTCGCCCAGTTTCGGCGCGATTATCTTCACCTTGTGCCCTGCCTGTTCCGTCAGGGCTTCGGCCAGAATCCGCGCGTCTGAAGGCATATGGCTTGAAATAATCGTCTTCGGCGCCGGTTTGCCGGCGTAGAACTGCGCCAGAAAAGAAGCCATTATTCCGCTGTAAGGAAAGCCTCTTCCCACCTGGATGCCGGCACCCTCATTTTCTCCGTGACGTAAGAAAAAAGCTCTTGTCCCGTAATTTCTGTCGGCGCGGTAAAAGAAAATCTGAATGACGACGTGCCCGCCCGCTTGGTGCAGGGCGATAACGTCGGCGTCGCCGAGGCCAGCCTTGTGCACATCCTGCCGCGCCTGGATGGATGTCAGGGCGCGAATCCGATCGCGCAAAACCGCGGCGCGCTCGTAATCGAGTTCGGCGCTCGCCTGCCGCATTTCCGCGGCAAGCTTTTTCTGCACCTCGACGCTCCTTCCGCGCAGGAAATCGATCGCTTCTTCCACCTGCCGCGCGTACCCGAGCTTATCCACCTTGTCGGCGCATGGCGCAGTGCAGCGTTTGACGTGGTATTGAAGGCAGGGCCGCCGGCGCGCCGCGAAAAAGGAATCCGAACAATTGCGCAACATGAAAGCGCGCTGCAAAAGCGCCAGCGTTTCGTTCACCGCAGCGGCCGATGCGAACGGCCCGAAATACAGGCCGCCGCGCGTCCGCGAGCCGCGGTGTTTCAGGAGCTGCGGGAATTCGTGGCCGCGCGTAATCACTATGTAAGGATAGCTTTTGTCGTCGCGGAACATTATGTTGAATGGCGGCGCAAAGCGCCGGATCAGGCTGGCCTCCAGCAACAAAGCCTCGGCCTCGGTGCGGGTCACGACTATTTCCATGCCGCGCGTCCGTGCCACCATGCGCTGTAGCCTGCGCGGCAGCCGCTCGCGGCAGGTGTATACGGCCACGCGCTTTTTCAGGTTTCTCGCCTTGCCGACGTAAAGCACCTGTCCGCTTCCGGACAACATGCGGTAAACGCCCGGCCCCGATGGCAAGGTCTTCACCTGCGCCTTTATGACCCAGGCACCGGACGAAAATCCGGAACATTTTCCCCTGATGCTGTCCATGTCTATGGCAAACGGAATTCAGCGCCGCTTTTCATCCATTTTCAGCGCCGCGATGAACGCGCTTTGCGGTATCTCAACCTCGCCAAACTGGCGCATGCGCTTTTTTCCTTCCTTCTGTCTTTCCAAAAGCTTGCGCTTACGCGTCACGTCGCCGCCGTAACACTTGGCGGTTACGTCCTTGCGCAGAGCGGATATGGTTTCGCGCGCTATGATGCGTCCGCCGATGGCGGCCTGAATCGCTATCTTGAACAAGTGGCGCGGAATCAGCTCTTTCAGCCTTTCACACAGGGCGCGCCCGCGCTTTTCGGCGCTGGAGCGATGGACTATGCAGGCCAGTGCGTCCACCGGATCGCCGTTGACCAGTATGTTCATCAGCACAAGATCGCCTTCGCGGTATCCGTCAAGCATATAATCGAAGCTGGCATAGCCGCGGCTTATCGATTTAAGGCGGTCGTAGAAGTCGAACACCACCTCGTTCAGCGGCAACTGGTAAACCAGCATGGCGCGCTGGCCTACATAGGTAAGTTCGACCTGTTCGCCGCGCCTCTCGCTGCACAGCGCAAGAATGCCGCCGAGGTATTCGTCCGGCGTCAGTATGGTGGCCTTGATCCACGGCTCCTCTATCCGTTCGATGCGCACAGGGTCGGGCATGTCCACCGGGTTGTGCAGTTGAACCAGCGTACCGTCCGTCTTGTAAACATGATATATTACCGAAGGTGCTGTGGTTATCAGATTGAGATTGAACTCGCGCTCGAGCCGCTCCTGGATTATTTCCAGATGCAGCAGGCCGAGGAAGCCGCAGCGGAAACCGAAGCCCAGCGCGGCTGAGCTTTCCGCCTCGAACTGAAAACTGGCGTCGTTCAGCGCCAGCTTGCCGAGCGAATCCCGCAGGCGTTCGAAATCGCCAGAATCCACGGGGAAAAGGCCGCAGAAAACCACGGGCACCGAAGGCTTGAATCCGGCCAAAGGCTCCACCGCCGGTTTTCTGTCATCGGTTATTGTGTCGCCTACTCTTGTGTCGCTGATCTGCTTTATGCCGGCGGTGATGAATCCCATCTCGCCCGGCCCCAGTTCTGGCACTTCAACCTTCTTCGGCGTAAAAATGCCGACACGGTCAATCTCACGCACCGCGCCGGTGGACATGAAACGGACTTTCTGTCCCCTGCGCAAAACGCCTTCCATTACGCGCACCAAAATCACCACGCCAAGATAGGCATCGTACCAGCTATCCACCAAAAGAGCCTTCAGGGGAGCGTCCGCGCTGCCCCGCGGCGGGGGCAGGCGTTTCACTATGGCCTCCAGTACTTCGTCAATTCCCTGCCCTGTCTTGGCGGAAATCATGATGGCTTCGTCCGCGTTCAGGCCGATGACGTCCTCTATCTGCCTTTTGACCTTTTCAGGCTCTGCCGCGGGCAAATCTATCTTGTTGAGCACCGGCACTATTTCATGGCCGTTTTCGATGGCCTGATAAACGTTTGCCAGCGTTTGCGCCTCGACTCCTTGCGAAGCGTCAACCACCAGCAATGAGCCTTCGCAAGCGGCGAGGCTGCGGCTTACTTCATAGGCGAAATCCACATGTCCCGGCGTGTCCATAAGGTTTAGCTGGTATATTTCGCCGTCTTTCGCCCGGTAATTGAGGCGCACCGTTTGTGCCTTGATGGTTATGCCGCGTTCGCGTTCTATGTCCATGCTGTCGAGTATCTGATCGCGCATTTCGCGTGCCTCCAGCGCGCCGCAAGCCTCGATAAGGCGATCGGCAAGCGTAGACTTGCCGTGATCGATATGCGCGATAATCGCGAAATTGCGTATGCGTGACAAAGGAGTCATGTGCCCGAAATGTCCCGGCGGAAAAGGCCTTCAAGGCGCACTCAAACCAGATCGTGGAAAATAAGGCAAGGGTAAAACATTTTGGGTTAATTTGCGTAACCCGGGCTGCGGGTTTATGCGGGAGAAACGGCCCGCAAGGGACAAACTGGCAAAGCCTTGTGGAAAAAGGCCGGGCTGACCGAAAGCGTTATTGACTCCTTGCCTATCCATACGCTCCTAGGCGGCGGAAGCGCCCGCTATATTTAAACAGGTGGCGCGCCCGGACATCAGAAACCAGCCCTTCTTCGGGACGCTATTGCCTAGTTCATAGTCCCAGTTTCCTTATTCTTTCCACCGCTTCGGCTATGCGCTCCCTGGAAACGGTAAGAGCCATGCGTATGTATCCCTCTCCTGGCGCACCGAAGCCGCTGCCGGGAGTGGTTACTATCCCCGCTTCGCGCAACAGAAGGGAAGCGAATTCCTTCGAGTTCATGCCCTTCGGCGCCGGGCACCAGAGATAGAACGTTGCCTTTGGAACATATGGTTCGAGCCCCGCATCGCGTAATCCACCCACAAGGACTGCAAAGCGTTCCGCATAGATGCTTTGCATTACGGCTACGCAAGACTGGTCTCCATCAAGCGCGGTCACGCCCGCCGCCTGGATCGCGTTGAAGGCGCCCGAATCCACGTTGCTTTTTACCTGTCCTAATCCGGATATCAGCTCATTGTTGCCGACGGCGAAACCAAGACGCCATCCGGTCATGTTATAGGTTTTCGAAAGCGAGTGAAATTCTATGCCGACTTCCCTTGCCCCAGGAATCTCCATGAAGCTCATGGGCTTGTAGCCGTTCATCCCCATTTCCGTATACGCCGCGTCATGGCAAACTATGATTCCATGCCTTTTCGCATACGTGACCACTTTTTCAAAAAAGCCGCGCTCCGCCACCGCTCCGGTCGGATTGTTGGGATAGTTTAGAAACATAACCTTGGCGCGGCGGGCTATGTCCTCGGGGATCGCATCCAGATCCGGCAAAAAGCCGTTTTCCTTCACAAGCGGCATGAAATAGGACTCGCCGCCCGCGAACATTGTGGCCACATGATATACCGGGTAGGCCGGCGCCGGCACCAGCGCAAGATCTCCCGGATTGATGAACGCCAGGGGAAAATGCGCTATCCCTTCTTTCGAGCCTATGAGGGTCAGAACTTCAGTGCATGGATCAAGATCGACGCCGAAGCGTTTTTTGTACCACCTAGCCACGCTGCCGCGGAATTCCCCCGTGCCCGAATATGAAGGGTACTGGTGGTTCGCCGGATCGCGCGCCGCCTTTTCGAGGCTTTCTATGATATGCGGAGGGGTCGGCAAATCCGGATCGCCGACGCCGAGGTTTATCACGTCAACGCCCTTGGCCTTAAGCTCTTCCTTGAGGCGGTCTATTTCAGCGAACAGATATGGCGGCAGTTTTTTGATACGTTCGGCTTTTTCTATTCTCATTATCCCCCCGCATAAACGCGCTTTGCTGTTAACCTTGCATTAACGCTTTGAAAAAATCAATCTTCAACGCCTTATATTACTGGACAAACGAGGCCGAAATCATGGATTATTATCGCACGAGTCGGCATTTTCACTCTGCGAGGTCTCAATGAATTCTTCCCACTCCCTGCCGGGTTTGCTGTTTGCGGCCGCTTTGCTGGCCCTGTCCGCTTCCGCTGTAAGTGCAGCGACGGAAACAAACAGAAATGTCTCGGTCTCTGTTTCGCCGGGCGCACAGACAGACGCCGTAAAGGCCCCGGTTTACGATCCCGCTCCACTCAGCCCGATGGTGCGCGACGAAAAGGAAGGGGTGCTTATTCAGGATCCATGGCTGGTAAAGTCGCCGCTGACCGGACCTTCGGTGTCCGCGCTTCCCGGCAGAACTCCATCAACCTGGACGATTGTCAAAACATGGGTGAAAGGAAGGGCTGAACTCCCAAGCCTCAATTATCTCGACCGTCCGGACCTGCCGCGCACCACAAGCATAACCATGAACGACAAGCCCAGGAAATAACGGGTTTTTCACGCGCGGTCATTCTCCGGCAACTTGTTTCTCACAAGGTTAAAAGCGACGCATGGTTTTTTCCACTTTGGCGCTGTCGCCCTGGTCTTGGCGGTAATACAAGGCTTTTTCCCGCGGTTCAGCCGGCAAAATCGAAGTTGCCGATCACGTCCTGAACATCGTCGTTGTCTTCCAGCGCGTCGATGAGCTTGCGCAAGCTTTGCGCCGCTTCGCCCGAAACCGGCACGAGTGTATCGGCGCGCCATGTCAGCCTGGCGCTTGCCGGTTCCCCGAATTTTTCTTCCAGCGCATCGCGCACCGTGGCGAAGCTTTCCGGACTTGTTGATACGATATGCGCTTCATCGTCGGATTCCACGTCGTCGCCGCCTGCTTCTATGACGGCTTCCAGCATCGCTTCGGCTGAGGCCTTGGCCGCCGGATAGACTATCTCGCCAGTGCGCCTGAACATGAAGATGACCGAGTTGGGCTCGCCGAGCGTGCCGCCGTGCTTCGAGACCGCGGCGCGCACCTCCGCCGCGGTTCTGTTGCGATTGTCGGTCAGGGCCTCGATTATCATGGCGCAGCCGCCGGGACCGTAGGCCTCATAACGCACCGCCTCGTAATTGGTTTTATCGTTCGCGCCTCCCGGCTGCGCCGCCTTGATGGCGCGTTCTATGCGCTCGCGCGGCATGTTGCAGGCGCGCGCTTCGGCTATCGCGGCCCGTAAACGCGGATTGTGCGCCGGATCGGGCGAGCCGAGTTTTACGGAAACCATTATTTCGCGCGCTATCTTGTTGAATATCTTGGCGCGTTTCGCGTCACTGGCGCTTTTCTGACGCATCACGTTTTTTGCGTGGGAATGTCCTGCCATTGCCTATAACTCTGTTTTGCCGTCAAACATTGAATCTGAAATGGAAAACGTCGCCGTCCTTGACGATATAGTCTTTCCCCTCTATCCGCAACTTTCCGGCCTCGCGGGCGCCGGCTTCGCCGCCGCAGGCTATGTAATCCTCATATGAAATGGTTTCAGCTTTTATGAAACCGCGCTCGAAGTCGGTATGTATGACCCCCGCGGCTTCCGGAGCCGTGGCGCCGCGGCGCACAGTCCAGGCTTTCGCCTCCTTCGGACCGGCGGTGAAGAATGTGACCAGATCAAGCAACCTGTAGCCGGCGCGGATTATGCGATTCAACCCCGGCTCTTCAAGGCCGAGGGAGGCGAGATATTCCTTCTTGTCCTTTTCGCCCTGAAGCGATGCTATTTCGGCCTCTATCGCGGCGGCGATCACCACGCATCCCGCATTTTCCATTCTGGCCATAGCCGCGACTTTTTCAGAATAAGCGTTTCCGATGGCGGCTTCGTTCTCGCCGACATTAGCTACATATAAAACCGGTTTCGCGGTGAGCAGCTGAAGGCGCTTGAAAATCAGGGCCTTTTCCGATTCACGCGGCGGCGCGGCGACGCGCGCCGGTTTTCCGGCATGAAGGGCGGCAAGCGCGGATTCCATGACCGCGGTCTGCTCCCTGGCCTCGGCGTCTCCCGTTTTGGCTTTCTTCTGCGCCGCCGCTATGCGTTTTTCCAGGCTCTCCATGTCGGCCAGCATAAGCTCGGTGTTCACCGTTTCGGCGTCGCGAATCGGATCAACCGAACCTTCCACGTGGGTTACGCCGGAATCCTCGAAACAGCGCAATATGTGTATAACGGCGTCAACCTCGCGTATGTGGGAAAGGAACTTGTTGCCCAGTCCCTCCCCTTTCGCCGCTCCCCGCACCAAGCCGGCGATATCGACGAACTCAAGCTGCGTCGGGACTATCTTCTCCGATTTGGCCAGCGCCGCCAGTTTTTCCAGCCGCGCGTCGGGAACGTTGACGCGACCGATGTTAGGCTCGATTGTGCAGAATGGATAATTCGCCGCCTGCGCCGCCGCCGTCGCCGTCAGAGCGTTGAAAAGCGTCGATTTGCCTACGTTCGGCAAGCCGACTATGCCGCAGTTGAATCCCATGTTCTGTCTATCTGGTTCCCTTCAGCGCCCGGGAGAATGTTTCCTTGTCGTCTTCAAGCAGTAAGGAAAAATTCTTCGCGATGGCGTCAAGCAGGGGATTAAGCCATTTTTTGTCCATGCCGGAAAATTTGCCGAGCACATAATCATGCACTTCGTCCTTGTTATCTGGACGGCCTATGCCTATACGCACGCGCAGGTAGTTCTTGCCGATGCGGGCGTCAAGTGATTTGAGCCCGTTATGACCGGCGTCGCCGCCGCCCCGTTTCACCTTCACCTGCCCCGGTTTGAGGTCTATGTCGTCGTGAAACACTATCACGTCCTCGGCCCCGAGCTTGTAAAACCCCAACGCAGCGTGCACGGATTCACCGGAAAGATTCATGAACGTCATCGGCTTCAGAATGACGAAGTGACGTCCGGCCAATGACGCGGGGGCAAAGCTGCCCCTGAATCCGCGCCGCCAGCTTGAGACCCCGGCGGCTTCAGCGACAGCGTCTGCGGCCATGAATCCTATGTTGTGACGCGTAAGCGAGTATTCGGGCCCGGGATTACCGAGACCGACAACAATTTTTCCGGGTGAAGCCACCGGCCTTTCCTAAAGGCTATTTCTTGCCGGCGGCAGACTTCGCGCCCGCTTCGGCCGTCTTTTCGCCTTCCTTGGCTCCGGCCGCCGCGGCAGGAGCCGCCACCGCTGCCTCGGCCGCTGTTGCGGTCACGGCGGCTTGCGCCGCGGCCTCGGCGGCTTCGGCGCGTATGGCAGACGGCACGGCTATCGATGCTATGGTGTAGTCCTTTTCGACGGTGGTCGGTTTGACGCCGTCCGGGAACTTTATGGCGCTTATGTGTACGGCGTCGCCGATCTGCAGGCCTTCCAGATCGATCTCAAACTTGGCCGGTATCCTTTCCGGCGGACAAGAAACCTCGATTTCGTGATGCACGATGTTGAGCGTGCCGCCGCGCTTGATGCCCGGCGATTTATCGGCGTTGATAAACCTGACCGGCACGTGCACGCGCACCCTGGTCTTCGGCGCCACACGAAGAAAGTCTATGTGTACCGGACGGTCTGTGACCGGATCGAACTGAACGTCGCGCGGAAGCACGCGGTGCTTTTTTCCGTCCACCTCTATATCGAAAAGGCTGGTGAAAAATCCGGCCTTCGGCGCGTGGCGCATGACCAGATTCAGATCCATGCTTATCATCATCGGCGGCTTCCCGTCCCCGTAAACGACGGCGGGTATGCGCCCCATGCGGCGGATAGCGTGAGCGGCCCCCTTGCCGGCGCGATCACGCATTTCAGCCGCAAGCGTTATCACTTGCGTCATGACATGCTCCCTTGCTTGGTTTCCCGGCCTCCAGGGGTGCCGGTGAACGGTTGCGTTAGTACACCCTAACCGCGCGAAGCTCAACCGGAAACTTTTGCCGCTAACTGATTGTTTTAAGTGAACAAACTTGAAACCGAGCGTTCCTGGCTTATTCGCTCCACGGCTTCGGCCAAAAGCGGGGCCACGCTAAGATACCTTATTTTCTTGCATTTTTTCACTTCATCCGAAGCCGGTATCGTGTCGGTAACCGTAAGGTGCTCAAGTTTCGAATTTTCCACTCTCTCAGCCGCGTTGGCAGAAAACACTCCGTGCGTGCAGTAGGCGGAAACCGATTTCGCCCCGTTGTTCATAAGCGCTTCGGCGGCTTTGCAAAGGGTTCCCGCGCTGTCAACTATGTCATCCAGCATTATGCATATACGGCCAGCGATGTCGCCGATGATATTCATCACTTCGGATTCCCCGGCTCGTTCCCTGCGCTTGTCGATTATGGCCAAATCGGCGCCGAGGCGTTTGGCCAGGGAGCGGGCACGTCTAACGCCGCCGACGTCCGGCGAAACCACGGTGAGCCCGTCCGGCAGTTTGCCGTGAACCATCAGCCTGTCCTTTATGTCGTTGACGAAGACCGGCGCGGCGTAGAGATTATCAAGCGGTATGTCAAAGAAACCCTGAATCTGCCCCGCGTGCAAATCTATGGTCAAAACGCGGTTGGCCCCGGCGTTGGTTATAAGGTTGGCCACCAGCTTGGCGGTTATGGGAGAACGGGGGCTGGTCTTGCGATCCTGCCTGGCGTATCCGTAATACGGTATCACCGCCGTTATCCTGCGCGCGGAACTGCGCCTTATGGCGTCTATGGTTATCAGAAGCTCCATAAGGCTGTCGTTCGCCGGCAGACATGTGGGCTGCACAACGAACACGTCTTCCCCGCGCACGTTTTCCAGTATTTCAACGAAGATTTCCCTGTCCGCGAAACGGCGCACGCTGGTTTCAGCCAGCTTTACGCCTAAATGCCGCGCCATCGCCTCGGCCAGGGGGCGGTTGCTGTTGCCGGCTATCAGCTTCATGGAATTGGGCATGGGCTGGCCTTAGATTGCTGATTAAGGCTGAAATACGGCGGGGGTATATCAGGCCGAAGGCTTTATGTAAATGACCTATGCCGGGGTGACCATGACGGGCCCGCCCATGGCCGCATGTATCTTACGGGCCATCTCTCCCCTCGCCCTTCGCACCTCAAGTCTGGGCGATTTAGGCAAAGGAGAAACCTCTCCGGCCGGGCCCAGGATTCTATGGTTACGGCGGCGCGCCGCTCGGGGCAGAGGAATATATCCGAGCCTGGCGTTTTCGCTTATTTCCTGCCGCATGCGCGCGTTCGGGACGAGCAGCTTCTGTTGCGCGAGGGATAAAGATCTCCAGATCGCCAATATCTTTTCCCTGTTCAGCATTATCTTCCTCAGCGAGGGGCGGGGCCCCAGCCTTTGGACAAAGGAGCGATTTGGATCGAAAGCGGAAGGCCACAGCTTTTTTCTGTGCCTGTATATGTTCATGGCCAAAAGGGAAAGATCGGCCGATAAAACGGCGGCCATGCGGTTGACCGGATTTGGAGTAATTGAAAGCGCGCCATGTTCCGGCTGTAAAACCAGTACATCATAGCCGCCTTCAGCGGCAATCGGCGTCTGATCGGGAAAAATTGGCGTTTGCGGCGATATAGAAATATCTCCGGCCATCGCTTCCTTTATTAAGGAGCCGCGAGCATGAACCGCCGCATGATGGAGCTTCAAAACCTGCCTGTTCATATCAAATCTCCCTGCCTGTTTTCATGGCAGAAATACAATAAAACGCAAACGGCATTTAAGCAAATTTGATCTTGAAGAATGTTATATTAAAAAATCTTGCGATTCAATACCTTGGGTTTGCACAAGGTTTGAAAAACATCAAACCAGAAGACCGGCCTTCATAAAAGAGGCCTTTGTTACCAGCGCGGCTCCGTTAGTATAGTTGATGAGAATCTGTTCCTGTACGCTGGTTTTCAGGCCGGAACCTAAAGTTTCGGAGAGCCCGCCTCCCGCCGAAGCAAGACGTAGGCTGTTCTCAGGTCCTTTTGGAGAAACATCGGTTTCCGATTCCCGCAGCGGATTTATGTTTTCCAGCGCGGTGGTGTTGCTTTGCAGCTTGAAACCGCTTTGCGGGTGCTGGAGCCGCATCATGCTGTATGGCGACAGTGAGTCTGATGAATCTATAGAACTCATGGGGAGCTCCTTTTTAAAAACATCTGTCCGATGATTAGTTCCGGTAATCTTTCCTCAAATGGCGAATCCATGTTTTCAGGCTGTTGTGTCTACCACGCGCCGGCTTGTGCTTTTTTCCTCAAGCCGCGCCCGTTCCTCAGTCTGGCGCACTTCACGTGCGCGCCATTCCTGAACCTGTGCGGTTTCCTGTCTTGCGCGCCCCTTTGTTTCAAGCGCTTCGCCGCGCCTGTGCAGTTGCGGCGCCATATCGCGCGAAGCGGCGGTGTCGATTTCCGTGGCTGTTCCCATCACAAAACTCCTTGCTGGAATTTCCACCGCCATTATGCGCGCGCATGGTTGAAAAATCGATAACTCTGAGCATTAAAAAACACTGACAACATATTGTATATTAATGGTTTTTAACCACCCGATTTCCTGCATTGCCTCACCGGAAGAAAGCGTCTTAGGATATCGTCAATACTCTGCAAACCAACCATTAACAATTTCTGGCCGGGAGGAAATAATGAGCAAGCTGCAAATTTACGGCTCGATAACCGCCCTTATAACGCCGTTCAAAAACGGCGAGATAGACGCGAAGGCTTTTCAGGACTTCGTCGCCTGGCAAATAAAGGAGGGCACTCACGGCCTTGTTCCTTGCGGCACGACGGGCGAGTCGCCCACGCTGTCAGACAGCGAGAACGAGCAGGTGACCCGTCTTTGCGTCGAGGTGGCTAAAGGCAAGGTTCCGGTCATAGCCGGATGCGGAGCCAACAACACCGCGCACGCGATACACCTTACCCGCGCGGCGGAAAAGGCGGGAGCGGACGCAGCGCTGCACGTGACTCCGTATTACAACAAACCGACGCAGGAAGGGCTTTATCAGCATTACAAGGCGATCCATGACAGCACCGGCCTGCCGGTAATCATATACAACATCCCCGGGCGCAGCGTGGTAAACATGACGCCGGAGACCATGGCGCGGCTTGCCGAGATGCCCCGCATAATCGGCGTCAAGGACGCGACCGGCGATTTGTCGCGGCCGGTGAAAACGCGCAAGCTTTGCGGCAAGGACTTCATCCAGCTTTCCGGCAACGACGAAACGGCGATCGCGTTTCTTGCGCAAGGCGGGGCGGGGTGCATTTCCGTCGTTTCCAACGTGGCTCCTTCACTGTGCGCAAAAATGCAGGAGGCGTGGCGCAACGGCGATATTGCCACGGCGCAAAAGATAAACGACCAGATCGCGCCGCTTATCGAGGCCCTGTTCGTCGAGACTTCGCCTGCGCCGGTGAAGTTCGCCGCCTCGCTGCTCGGCAAGTGCCGCAACGAATTGCGCTTGCCGCTGGTGCCGGTGACCCGCGCCACCGAAAAGATAGTGCGCGAGGCCATGAGCGGAGCACTGCTCGACGTGCCGCTGCACGGAGAGGCGGCATAGCGCAACTCTGACGGCTCTCAGCCGGCGCGTTTCGCGCGAAGGGCGGAAAGTTTGTTAAGCGCGTGGATATAGGCCTGCACCGATGACACTATGGTGTCCGGATCGGTGCCCTGGCCGTTCACCGCCAACCCGTTTTCTTCCAGCCTTACGGTAGTCTCCGCCTGGGCGTCGGTGCCTCCGGTTATGGCCTTGACCTGGAACAGCTTCAGTTCGGCTTCGTGCGGCACCAGAGCCTTGACAGCGTTAAAGGCAGCGTCGATAGGTCCGTTGCCGGTGGCCGTGGCGCTGACGGGCTTGCCGTCTATGGTTATTTCCAGCGTTGCCGACGGCGGAGCCTTCGATCCGGCATGAACCTCAAGCGAAGAAAACAATATCTTGTCTCCCGCGCGCGCCGCCTGATCGTCGACCAGCGCGATTATATCCTCGTCGAACACTTCCTTCTTGCGGTCGGCGAGATCCTTGAAACGGGCGAAAGCGTCGTTGAGTGCGCTTTCGTCCAGCTCATAGCCTAGCTCCTGCAGCTTGGTTTTAAACGCGTTGCGGCCGGAAAGTTTGCCCAGTTTGAGCGACGTTTTGGCCAACCCGACTGATTGCGGCGTCATTATTTCGTAGGTCTCGCGGTTCTTGATCATGCCGTCCTGGTGAATTCCGCTTTCGTGCGCGAAAGCGTTGGCGCCGACTATCGCCTTGTTCGGCTGGATGCTGAAGCCGGTCACCGAGGAGACCAGTTGCGAAGCGCGAGTGATCTTTTCGGTCTTGATGCCGGTTGTGAACGGCATAAGGTCGCGACGCACGCGCAAAGCCATCACTATTTCCTCCAACGCCGCGTTGCCCGCTCGCTCCCCCAATCCGTTGACGGTGCATTCCACCTGGCGCGCGCCGCCCAGAACAGCGGCCAGCGAGTTGGCCGTGGCCAATCCAAGATCGTTGTGGCAATGCGCGGACAAAATCGCCTTGTCGATGTTCGGCACGCGGTCAATCAGCATGCGGAAAAGGGCTTCGTACTCCTGCGGCGTGCTGTAGCCCACGGTGTCGGGAATGTTGATCGTGCGCGCGCCCGCCTTGATGGCGGTTTCGACGCAGCGGCACAGGAAGTCGTGTTCGGTGCGGCTGCCGTCTTCTGCGCTCCACTCTACGTCCGGGCACAGCTTGCGGGCGAAGGCGACGCTTTCCGCGATAAGCTCGATCACCTTTTCCGGCTCCATGTTGAGCTTGTGTTTCATATGCAGCGGCGAAGTAGAAATAAAGGTGTGTATTCGGCCGCGCGGAGCCGGTTTGATGGCTTCGGCCGTGCGTTCGATATCGCCTTTCGCCGCGCGCGAAAGGCCGCACACCGTGACGTTCTTTATCGTTTGGGCGATGATGTTCACCGCTTCGAAATCTCCTTTCGAGGCGATGGGGAATCCTGCCTCCATCACGTCCACGCCAAGCTCCTCAAGCATAAGCGCGACCCGCAGCTTTTCGCCAAGACTCATGGCCGCGCCCGGCGATTGCTCGCCGTCGCGCAAGGTGGTGTCGAAAATGATGACGCGTTGCGGTGAAGATGCAGACATGGCTGTTTCCTGTAAAATTGGAATTCAAGAAAACGAAATCTAATTGGATAAAAAAGCGAAAACCGGGCGCAGGCTAAAACCCGCGCAGTCGGAGCAGCCGAAGCGGCTGAAAAAGCGTAAAACTGGAGCCGGCGGCAGTTTTCATGATCATCTTCGCTAATGGCGATAGCATAAATTTACGGCCAGGGAAACCCGGGATTGTGGATTTATTCCCCCGCCAGTTTCAACCATTCTTCCTCGCTCAATATTTTTACCCCCAACTCCCTTGCCCTGGCGGCCTTGCTGCCGGGGTCTGCACCGGCGACGACATAGCCGGTGTTTTTCGATACCGAGCCGGCGACGGTCGCGCCGAGAGACTCGGCCCTAGCCTTCGCCTCGGCGCGGCTCATGGCGAAAAGCGTGCCGGTGAATACTATTGTTTTTCCGGCTAGAGGCGAGCCGGATGATCGTGTGGCCTGAAAGTCTTCAACCGTCACTTCCTCGCTCAAATCGTCCAGCGCCTTGAGGTTGTGCGGCTCGGAAAAAAATGTGGTGATGTCGCGCGCGATCAGCGGGCCTATCTGGTCTATGCCGGTAAGCTCATTCCAGGCGTCCGAATCCTCTTCGCGCGCCTCCATCATGGCCGAACGCCAGCGCGCAAGGCTGCGGTAATGCCGCGCCAGAAGCTTGGCCGTCGCTTCGCCCACCTGACGGATGCCCAATGCGTAAATAAACCGGTCAAGCGGTATATGCCGTTTTGCCTCGATGGCTTTGAGCAAATTGTCCACTGACTTTTCACCCCAGCCTTCGCGTTTTTCCAGCGCGGCGCGGTGTTGGTGTAACCGGAATATATCGGCTGGGGTCCGAAGCCATTTCAACTCCCACAACTCGCGCACGCGCTGTTCGCCGAGGCCTTCGATGTTGAAAGCGTTGCGGCTGACGAAATGTATAAGGCGCTCGACTATCTGCGCCGGACATATCAGCCCGCCGGTGCAGCGGCGCACGGCCATGCCTTCCTCGCGCAGCGCAAGCGAGCCGCATTTGGGACAATGATCGGGGAATTTGAACGGTTTGGAATTCGCGGGGCGGTGTTTCAATACGACTTCGAGGACTTGCGGAATCACGTCGCCGGCGCGCTGAATCCGCACCACGTCGCCCTCGCGGATATCCTTGCGTTTGATCTCGTCCTCGTTGTGCAGCGTGGCGCGGCTGACCACTACGCCGCCAACCGTGATCGGCTCCAGCTCGGCCACTGGAGTGAGGGCGCCGGTGCGGCCTACCTGAATATTGATTTTATTTAATCTGGTCTCCGCCTGCTCCGCCGCGAATTTATGCGCTATCGCCCAACGCGGGGCGCGACCGGCGAAGCCAAGCCGCTCTTGCAGCGAAACATCATCAAGCTTGTATACCACGCCGTCGATATCGAACGGCAGGGAATGGCGCTTTTCCTCCATTTCACGGTAATAGGCCAGCAGATCGTCGATGGTTTTGCACAACCGCGAAGGCTCGTTGATATCAAAACCCCATTTCCTTATCAATTCGCGTTTTTCATGCTGGGTTTCCGGCCGCGCTTCGCTTTCGCCCAGTTCGTAGGCGAAAAATTTCAGAGGCCGTGAAGCGGTAACGGAAGGATCGAGCTGGCGCACGCTGCCGGCCGCGGCATTACGCGGATTGGCGAATACTGGTTCGCCCTTCGCCTCGCGCTCGGCATTTAGCTGAGCAAAATCCTCGCGTTCAAGGTAAATTTCGCCGCGCACCTCGGTTATTTCGGGAAATCGCCCGCGCAGATTATGCGGCACGTTCCTTATCGTAAGCACGTTGGCGGTTATGTTTTCGCCGGTCGCGCCGTCGCCCCGCGTCGCGGCCTGAACCAATCTCCCGCCCTCATAACGCAGCGAGGCCGAAAGACCATCGATCTTCGGCTCAGCCAGAAAAACCAGCGGCCTTGAGTCCGCAATGCCCAGGAAACGGCGGATTCTTTCAATGAAGTCGCTTACGTCCCTTTCCTCGAACGCGTTGTTCAGCGACAGCATGGGCACGGCGTGCGTTACCTTGCTGAAAGCGGCAGCCGGAGGAACCCCCACGCGTTTTTCCGGATCGTCCTTCGGCGCCAGGTGGGGAAACTGCTCGCGCAGAGCGCGATAGCGCGCGCGCAAGGCGTCGTATTCGGAGTCGGATATCTCCGGCGCGTCCTTTTGATAATACAATTCGTCGTGATGGCGAATTTGCTTTGCCAGTTCGGCCAGCTCTGCCCGCGCCTCAAGGGGGGTAAGATTATATTTTTTCCCGCCTTTCGTCATAATACCTGCTCTTACCTACGTTTGCCTGCAATTACACCAAACCATGGTAGGCCAAGCCGCGCCCCGGGCCAAGAATGATGATTCCAAAAGCCGTTGTTCCAATGTCTCTTCCGCCATGTAGCGGAGGGAAATTTTTCCGCCGCCAAAATCCGGTTCCCCTCTTTGTTTTATGACCATACAAAACTCACCGCCGGATAAAAACTACATGCCAGAAATCGCGATACGATAGATAGATAAAATTTGGGACAAATTTTAAAAATGCATGAATTTACAATGTGATGCCTCAATAAATTCACGGTTTGTTAATTTGTATTCCATATTCTGATGATTGTTATCCGATTTTTTAAATGGGGGGATTTTTTATGCTGTTTTTTGGTCTCTTTTCGCCTTCAACCGCTTTTGCAGGCGTACAGGCTTTGAGTATATACGCGGACACGGAAACCTATCCGCCGTTCAAGGGTTATGCGCAATCTAACAGATATGCCGAACTGAAAACCGCTCAGCGAGAGGTTCCGGAGTATAGAAATCGCGTGCCTCGCGGAGAATCCCTTACATTAGGCTGAGGGTTTCGCCGTAGCCGGATTTGCCATTGCCCGCGCTTCATACGTCAAAATACGTCAAAACCGGCGCGGAAAAACAAAGCACCGGAAAGCAGTCTCTTCAACGTAACGCCGAATGCCGGTAACAATTCAGGTGGCGTTCCACCGGAAAGCGGCCCGGTTTATCCGGATTTAGTTCCGCCCGAGTAGACCGCGGTCACATCGGATGCTTTTATTTTGACGGACCCGATGGAAAGCGTTGTAACTCCGTCGGAGTCTGTCTGCAGGCTGGTCACCCGTCCTACAAGATTGACATTGCTTATCCCGATGGCTTTTCCGTAACTGTCGGTCGCGGAAATGACCAGCTGATATACTCCGTCCGCCTGCTGCGTTCCGCTCGAATTCTTTCCATCCCATACCACGCGATTGACGCCTGAATTGGTCGGGCCTTCCATGGTGGCCACCGTGCTTCCGGAGCCGTCTTTTATAGTGATGACGGTTTTCGCCGCAGCGTAGGGTAACGTATAGGAAAAGGCGGATTCTCCGTTCTGGACCACTATCTGTCCGTTCGCCGGAGTTTCGACGAATTTGTCAACGTAACTGAGCAGAGGGGTTATGCCGTTGCCCTTGTAGAGGCTGATTATCTGGTCGAGTTTGCTGTTGGTGTTGATCTGCTGCTCCACGCCGGAAAACTGCACAAGCTCGCGTGTGAATTCGTTGGAATCCATGGCGTTCATCGGATCCTGGTTTTGCAGCTGTGTTGTGAGGATCTTCAGGAAGGTGTTGAAGTCTCCGGTTACCTTGCTGATCGAGGTGGCCGTGCTCGAAGATGCGGATCCGGCCGAGTTGGCTGCGGTCGCCTGCTGCTGGGCTATATATTTCTGCAGAATGGCCGAATCCGTGGCTGAAGTGACGTTCGAAACGCTCATGGCATATCCTTACACTCGCAAGTTGACCCGGTTGGGTGTCAGATACCAGGTTTCAATTTCAGCATCCTCCGCAAGCCCGGTTTCATTATCGCCGGAGAAAGCCTGATCCTGCGGTGCGCCGTGACCGAAGGAACCGTTTTCACCAGCGCCGAATCCGTATTGCCCCGCCTGCCCGTCGCCGCGCAGCGTGAACTGAAGACAGCCGGGATCGGCGCACAATCCGGCGTCCTGCAACGCCCGTTGCAGGCTTCCGGCATCCTTGAGGAGCAGCTCCAGCGTGGCCTGGTTGTCCACGATTACGGTTCCGTTGACCTTGTTTTCGCCGGAAAAAGAAAGCTTCACCTCCACGCGCCCCAACTCGGCAGGGCGCAAATGCAGGCTCATTTCCTGCAATCCGTTCTTTACCTGCCTGATCAAATGAAACGCCACCTGCTCTACCGGAGTTGAAACCGGCGCCGTTTGCGGTTTCGCCGCGCGCGAAGCGGCAAGCTGGCCGGCGAAATCGTAGGCGCCTGAAGGCCTGGACGCGGCGGAAAGCAACTGCGCCTGAGAGGAAGCCTCCGTACGCACCGTCCCGGTAATGGCTCCGGCGTCGGCCGCGGACTGAACGGAGCCAGACGCGCTTTCGCCACCGGGTGCAGCGTTCATAGCGTTGTGTAACGAGGCCTCGGCCGAGGATAAGGTGTGTCTTACTGTTCCGGCGATAAATTTTTCGATAAAGTCAAATCTTCCTCCAGTTGCTGTTTTTTCAGCTCCGGTAGCGGAAGCTGCCTGCGTGTTTTCGTGCCTGAATAAAGAAAGATCCCAGTCATCGGCGAATTCCGGCGCTTCTGCTCCGCTGCCGTTTGTCAAGGCGAAGTCCCGCGCTGTAGATTCTTCGTCAGAAGTTTCCGGCCAAGGCATAGTGTTTCTGTTTTTGTGGGCGGAGAAAAAACCGCCGTTCAGAGGGTCTAAGGCAATCAGGTTCTCCGGTTGATTCATTCCTGCGGTTTTTCCCGCATCATTCGCCTGAACCTCTTCTGCGGGTTTTTGGCCTTCCCCCTTCGCCGCCCTGGAAGCGCTGATTTTTTCCCAAAATATTTTTTGCAACATGAGGAAGGCCGTTTGTTCCGCCTGCATCGCCTCCGCGATGTCAAGGCAGGAATCTTCGTTCCCCGTATCGCAAATTACGGAATCTTCTTCCGCCGCTACGCTTTCCGTTTCATCCGGATCCCCGGCCGCCGCAAACAGCAATGCCACGGCTTCGTCAAAGCTCTGGCTATCTTTTGCTTCGGGATCACATTCCAAGGCGGCGGTTTCGTCCTGGTGCACACCGTTATCCGCCGCCACCACAGGAGCATCGGCCTCTATCGAAACCTGAGTTTCTTCCGCCGTGGAATCTTCTTCGGAAAGCCCGGTTTTTCCAGCACCCCCGGCTTTATATTCTTCCCCGCTCGCTTTGCTGGAGCGTTTTATGCGCTGCCTGTTATGATAATGCTCGCGCGCTTCTTCGCGAATGCGCTGCATAAGTTCGCGCAAAGCCTTTTTACCGTTCACGGCGCCGCCGGAAGAAGAGCAGGATGAAGGGGCCAACAGCGCAGGAGAAGCCTGCCGTGATCCATCGCTCCGTCCGGCGTCATCTGCGGAATCCCTTGCCCGCAAGGCCGAGGCTTGCGCCAGGATATCGGAAAAAATTTTCCCTTCCAAGTCCGCGAAGTTGATGCCGCCGCGCACCGCCTCGAGAAAGCGGGAAGCCGCGCCGTCGGAAATAAACTGGATTTTGGTGTTCATGGTTTCGGTCATCTGCGGTCCTTCCACTGATTACGCCGTCCTGATAACCGCCATCGGGCGGCAGGTCGGGCTGTATTTTCCCATTTCAACCAGATTGTTATAGCCGTGCCTGGGCAGGGCTTCGTCCTTTACGGTATTCACGATATAGTTGATCAGTCTTTGTGTGGCGTTGGCCGCGCCGCGCAAAGCCGCCGCGTTCTTCTTTGAGGCTTCGGCGAGACGAAAGCCGGCGGTCCTGAATCTATCCCGCGTTTTTTCCGGCGCGCCGGTGATCATCGCCGGGTTAGCCGAAAGCGCGTTGGCGCCGGCGGTATATTCCGCTATCAGGGAATTCTTGCGCTTGAGAAGACCGCGCACCGCCTCCACGTCAGCCTTGCCAACGGCCTTGGTCTCTTCTTCCATAACCGCGGCAAGCTCGGACATAACCGCGATGATCCTTTCCACCGTAAAGGCATGGTTCATGGCCGGACCTGTTCTACCAGCAGCGGCGTTCATGGCATGAACCCCGACTGCTGCGAAGCCTGGATGCGTATCATCTCCGCCTTTATTGCGTCCGATATCCCCGTGTTCATGCCTTGCGCTATGCTTTTGCCGAGCTCCTGTATCAGGAAAATCCTCATGATTTCCTCGCCGTGCCCGCCGCCGAACACGCCATCCACTTCCACTCCTTCCCACACAGGCTGCAACATCTGGGCCATGAACATGGATTCAAAATCCTTGGCCGCCGCTTCCACCGAAGCCATGTTTTTCGATCCGGCGTAAACGGCGAATGTGCGCGCGGCGATAGCGTTTTGCACTCCAGTTACGCCAGGCTGTTGCACTGCACCAGCAGACATCAGATCACCTCCAGTTCAGCCTGCAGCGCGCCCGCAGCCTTGATCGATTGCAGTATGGCTATCATGTCGCGCGGCCCTATGCCTAGCGCATTCAGGCTCTGAACCACTTCCTGAAGGCTCACTCCGGTTTTAAAAATGGCCATCTTGTTACCTTCGCCGGCTTCCACGTTTATGTCGGTGCGCGGCACTGTCACGGTCGTGCCCCCCTGCGACAAGGGGGCAGGCTGCGACACCTGTGGCGATTCGTTTATGCGTATGGTGAGATTACCTTGCGCTATCGCCACGGTGTTTATGCGTACGTTCTCGCCCATGACTATCACGCCCGACTGTTCGTCAACCACGACGCGGGCTATCTGATCCGGTTCCACTTCCAGCTGTTCTATTTCCGTCATGAGCCCCACTATGTCGTGGCGGCGCGCGTCCGGAACAAGCATCCTGACCGTCGATGAATCGACAGCTTCCGCTGCCTGAAGCTTAAGATGGCGGTTTATCGCATCGGCTATGCGCCGCGCCGTGGTAAAGTCAGGATTGCGCAGGGCAAGGCGCATTGAGGCGAGATCGGCCAAACGGAAATTTATTTCCCTTTCCACTATAGCTCCGTTGGCTATCCTGCCTGCCGTCGGCACTCCCTTGGTGACGCTAGCCCCCTGGCCCTGGGCCGTGAATCCGGTCGCGACCGACCCTTGGGCCACTGCGTAAACCTCGCCGTCGGCTCCGAGCAACGGCGTGACCAGCAGCGTTCCGCCTTGCAGGCTTTTGGCGTCGCCAAGTGTGGAAACGACCACGTCTAACCGCGAGCCCTGCCCGGCAAAGGCCGGAAGCGTGGCGGTCACCATCACCGCGGCGACGTTTTTCGTCTTCATGCTGGTGCCGCGCGTGTTTATGCCGAGGCGCTCCAGCATGCCTACGAGGCTTGCTTCGGTGAAAGGCGAGTTGGTAAGGCTGTCGCCGGTGCCGTTAAGACCGACCACAAGCCCATAGCCTACAAGCATATTGTCGCGGACTCCCTCGAAGTCCACAATGTCCTTGAGGCGCGAGGCCGCCCTCGCTTCCGGAAAAGGACAGAGAATCAGGAGGGCCAAACCGACCGCCGCCACGAAGGATAGCCAGCGGAAGCGGCGGGGTTTAACCGCCGCCAGGGGGGCCAAGGAAGAAAGGATACCTTGATGTTTGAGTTCGGACATGGCGACTCCTGATCCTCCGCCCGGAGCTCATGCGAAGCGCGTGCCAGAATCGTCCATGGAGGTCTTTTCGGAAGTTTGTTCTTTTTAACAGATTGAATATGCTTCGCTTTTATATATAACACCGTTTCCGGCCGTAGATTATCATAAGATGGACAGATAGCTTACCGGAAAAGGAAGAACGATCGCCGGAAGAATTTGCCGGGCTTTTTATTTTAGGACTTACGCAAAACTGAAGGTAATGCAAACGAGTCCGCAGCACAGCAAGAATTTCAGGGAGTTGTTTTTGAGTTTTAAACAAACGGTCCGGGCATGGCCTTTGTCCGTCACGTTGTCCCCGGACACTCATCGTTTGCGCGAATCCTTGTTTTCCCAACGCAATATGGCCTTTCATCTGTTCACGAAACCGGCGCAGCGGCAAACACATAAATATTCCGCAAAAAGCGGGTTATCTTATTATGAATGAACCAACACGCCCGTTCCGTGCAGCGGGTCAAACTATATTTCATCCGCAATGGTTGTACAGTTTCAAAGCTGTCAAACAAGTTTCGGCTGACAAAGCTTAGAGCAATCGTAAAAAACCGTGTCCTTTCAAAAACTCCTATAGAGAAACAAAATCGAACGTATGTTCTGCTGCTCCAAAAACTCCCGCCGCATTGTTATGAGTTATGATTATGATAAAGAAGTTTTGTCTTTTTAAACGCCGTGCGCTTGCTTTCAGATGTTTGCCAGCGATTCAGTTGTATATGGAACCAGGCGTTTCAAGGCCTGTAGCTGTAAATCAACCTGGTTTTGGTTTCGTCCTCAAAGAAATCTATCGAACCCAGCCTGGCGTCAAGCCGCACTTGTTTCTTTCCGCTTTGATACAGCGGCCCGGTTTCCCGGTTTTTATTGTCGATTCTCCATGAAAGGCGGTCCACGAAAACTACTTGAAAATTGAAGCGCGCGTATATGATTAGCGAATCGTTCTTATTGTCTTTCATGCGTTTGAGAAGCGTTTTCGCGTCGTTCTCCGAAAGGGGTATTCCGCTGATCAACAGTGGCTGATCCAGAACCACCCGATATTCGGTGGGAAAAAGCCTTATTTCTTCCTTACCGCATTTATTGTCTTTAACAACAAAGGTGAAATAATCCACTCCGTTTAATGAAGATTTTTCCCTGAATTTATATATTTTTTGCTTGAAGTCGTATCTATCGAGCTGCAGTTCAGCGTCGTAGTAAACTCCGGTAGGATATTCGCCTATGTTCTGTTTGATCGATTTACGCATCGCATCCCTGAACTCTTTCCAGCGGAAATCGTCGCTGTAGAAATGGCGGTAGAGTTTGCACTCGATTATTTTGGCGTAATCGTCAAGTATCCGGTCGTCTACCATGTTCAGGGCGCCGAAGCGGACCAGTATTTTTAAAATATTGTCCACTGTTGGGGCAACAAATTCGCCCGCTACCGCCGGAAAGGAAAAGACCAATAGCGCCAAACCTACCGCCAAGACTGGGGCAAAACTTTTCAGTGATTGCCGCAGGTCGAAAAACAAGTTTTCTATTATATGCCGCATGTTCTTTTTCATCCCTCTGATTGCCTGAGTGATTTTACATATAAGGTTCCTGCCGTAACATTCGACGATATTATATTCCCTAATCGTGATGAAAAAAGAAAGTTTTGCATTGCCCGAGACATGACATTGCTGCAAATTCTGCCCATGCAGATCCCTCGCGTCATATCCGCAGCCGTGGACAAGGTGGCGAAGCAAATCCTCGGAAAGGAGTGGGGCCTTTATTCTTCCCTGCTCGAAAACTGGCGCGAAATAGTGGGAGAAGAATACGCGAAAGTCACCACGCCGGTAAAAGTAATGTTTCAGAACAGCCGGTCCGGAGAGGGAAAACACCGGCAGGAAAACGGAGTTTTGCATATCAGCCTACCGCGCGGGCTTGCCATGGAGTTTTCTTTCCTTACCGGCCAGATACTCCAGCGCGTAAATTCATTCTTCGGATACAAAGCGATAGAACGCATAATATTCGAGCACAACCTTCAGCCCCTGGTTTCTTACGACATGTCGGAAAAACACGTATTGCAGAAAGATTCGCTTTCTCCACAGGAAACGGCTATGTTTTCCGCTCTGGATGATTTAGGCGACGGCGATCTGGCCGAATCCTTGAAAAATCTCGGGAAAGCCATCCTGGAGACGGAAAAACTCCTCCGGAAATAATCTCGTTCTTCTTCAAAACCGGCAGAAACAACGCCCAAAACCGTGGGTTCACACAACAGCTTGCATATACGGCGCATAAGTTATAAACGATAGCCTTCGGATCTTGACGCGGGGTGGAGCAGCCCGGTAGCTCGTCAGGCTCATAACCTGAAGGTCGTAGGTTCAAATCCTACCCCCGCAACCAATCTTTTCAAAGAGTTAAAGTATCTCTCGGTTTCGCTGATTTTCGCCGGTACCCGCACTGGCGCTGTTTTTTCTGACTTACCGGAGTAAGCCCAGTCATTAACTACAGCCGATCGGGCAAGGCTTCCCAGCCGATCTGCTCGGCCACGTCAGCAGCGCCGCGGCGGCTGTTAGCAGTGTCACTCCGAAAGGTACGCGCTCGCTGCCAATAGCAAAGCTTGCACGCTTTTACGTCAAAGGCATATTCGGCGCTGACCGCGAGTATAAGCCATGCCGCCAAAGGCATCTGAAACAGCCTGCGGCATTTTATGGATAACGGCTGAAATCCCCGGTTAAGGTCGTCTTGAAACAAAAGTTAGTAACTCCCAAGCTACTTGAGTCAAAAAAGCAACGAAAGGGGTATATGTTGGTCGGGGCTATAGATTTGGCGGGAATATGAGTCAACGTTGGGATGGAGGATATGTCTCCCGAAGCCTTGGCTATAA
>Ga0272446_1001282_pt1 | contig 36856 bp, 29 predicted proteins | sample YNPCB0061_FD_194587 | JGI IMG/M metagenome (GOLD analysis project Ga0272446, IMG submission 194587) | Hot spring microbial mat communities from Yellowstone National Park, WY, United States - YNP-CB-006-1 | ecosystem: Environmental > Aquatic > Thermal springs > Hot (42-90C) > Sediment | place...
CTGTGAACTTCACAACGCCTCCTTCGGAGTTCGTCACAAGCTCTCGGATTCGCTGCTTGACGTCTTCGGTTGCGTTGGCGTCTACGCCGTGCCACTCGCCCATCGACACCGTCGCGTCGCGGCCTTCGCCCGCAACGCCGCGAACGTTGACCCGGGCCGGACGCAGGACGTTGAATGAAACCGTCTCCACGCATCCGGTGGAGAAGACCAACCCGCCGAGGATCGCCAGCGGATACATCGTTGACGCCAATTGCCTTGTTGTTTGACGGACAAGCGTAATCGTGTGGTTCCCTCTTGCTGTACTGGATGGACGTTGCGATTCCGACCCATACTTTTCTGCGCCCCTGTGCGTGTGGCGAATGCCGAGCGCATTGGGATGGTCCGAACGAGTGTGTTACCGCCAGACCGCCTCGCAGGCGGGATGCTGGCGGCCATCGGCTGTACCGGGTTGACACGTGTCCCAAGCAACGGACGTGCCAGCGGGATCTCCCGGTGGAGGATCCGGGGCGTCCACTTGCATGCTCACTTTTTGCGCGAGACAACGGCGTATCCGCTCGTCGTCGCTCTGCGTGATGTCTTCACCTGGACACCTTCTGTCCAACCTTGGGCACCTCCGGCCTGTCGTCTGCCCCAGGTCACACGCTCCAGGTGAACGTGGTCCTTGGCACGCCTCTGGCTTGCTGGTTTCGGTCGCGACCCCCACGGTGGAGGTCGATGACCTTCAAGGAAGCGGAGGAGTGACGGGCATGGGAGGATTGATGAGTTTGCTGGGCGGTGCGTTTCTATCTACAGTGGTCCCGATTGCGGTGCTTGTCACGATCGCAATGTCGGTCGTTCGAGCGGTCCGCGGTACCACCGTTTCGCCGCACCTGGTGGTGACCGATTGGCGTGTGGCGGACAGCAGCGGTTCGGGGGAGCAAGGCGGAAGCGTCCATGTTCAAGGTCGCGTGCAAGGGTTCATGTCCTGGTTGATGACTCTCCTGCGAATCACTCCTATTTACAAGCTGTCGGTGGATCGTCTCAGCGCCTCGTATGAGAGCAATTCGTTGGCGGGCTACACGAAGCTCACCGTGCCGATGCGAAAGGTCAACAGGATCATCCACGGCGTTAGCCGTCCTTGGTGGATGGCCCTCCTCGTTGGTGGCTTGGTGCTTGCCGTCATGGCTTCGGTCTTCACCGCGATTGGAGCTGAAGTATTCACCCATCAGACGACGCGCGAAGAGCTTACCTGGTTTGGGCGGAAGGAGGTGCCGGCCACCGAGATGTACTCGTGGGTTCCATTCGCAGCCTTGGTTCTCGCCCTACCTTTTGGCATCGGTGGGGGCTACCTCTACTACTTGCTCAACACGGTCCGGACCATTGGATTGGGCTGGTCTGGCAAGGACAGCGGGGTTGTTCTGCGGTTCAAACGGTCGGTCATCGAAGGGGTGAGCTTGGATGACGCTGCCTTGGCACGTCTTGCAAAGGCCATCCAGGCACTCGTTGATTCGTATGGGGGGCGCGGACTGTCCAGCCCCGAAGCCACGCCACCTGCGGCGATCGGTCCGACGGCCCTCCCCGACGCAGACACATCGAGCACGGCCGTTCCCCCCCAACCCGTCTCCGCCAAAGCCGGTCGTGCGGCAGGCACCATGACCTGCACGCGGTGCGGGCGACAGTATGCGCCGGATGACGCGCGGCGGTTCTGTGACGAGTGCGGAGGCGCCTTGGCCTCGGGTTGAGTGGCGGACAACGTTACGTCGATGTTGGAGAGAGGTCCATGAGCAAGTCGTGTCCAAGTTGCGGGGCCGCATGCCCCACGGAGGCGAAGTTCTGCAAAGCGTGCGGTGCGACCCTGTCCCAGGTCGCCAAGCCCACCCCTGGCACACCCGCCGCTGCTGCCGCTCCGGAGCCGTCGGCCCCAGGCTCCCTCGATAACAGGGCGCCTGGCGCGAGCATGAAGGGAAGACGACGAATACCCGTTGTGGCCGTCGCCGTGCTCGGCGTCCTGTCCGTCGGAATTGTCGGCGCCGTGCTGGCTCTGTGGCCATCCAACCCAGGCGCCGACCCGGCGCCCCCCGAAGCGGCTGCGTCCGGTTCGCTCCGCCCAGACACCGCGCCGTCCCAGCGGGTCGATCCGCGTGGAGAACAGAACGCACCGCGGCGTGCTCCCGCGCCCGCTGCGACTCCGTCTCCAGGCAACGCCCGCCCCGACGGATTCCCGGAGCAGATTCCCACGCAGCGCACACCGCCGCCCAAGGTGTCCGAGTGGGCCGATGCACCGACCGTCGAGCTTGCCCCCAAAGGATGTACCCGCAAGGTCGTCCGGGAGTGGTTGAAGCTGAACTGCTCGCAGGGCGATGACAACGATATCACCCCGCTCGCCATCACCGACATCAGCGGCTTCGGCGGATTCGGTGCCGACTACTTTACGTGGGAGAAGAGCGGCAAGGTCATCGACGTCGTCGTGAGGATGCGAAAGGGCCACAAGGGTACCGCCACGATGCAGATGGAATCGGTGTCCATCACCGCTGGCTACGACTGGACCGCAGACGAACCCTTTCCCGAGGTCGTCTGGCGATAGTTCCTTGAACCGCGGGCGCACGGTGGGCTTCATGGCAAACGGAATCAACAGCTCCTGTCCCTCGGGTCCCCCCTGCAGGACGCCTGGGCGTGGCCACACTGCACAGCGGCGCGTCCTGGCTTCGACACACGCCGCGCGATCGACGTCAGGTCGCACCGAGGGCCGCGGTTGTTGGACGCACGGTTTTGTGGTAGCCGTGGTGGCGACACGCCGGCTCATTGGGCCATCCCTGCCAGACCCTTGGATACGCCAGGGCTGGCATGCTTCTTGTGCCTCGAGGCGACCCGAAGGACCATGAGATTCTCCACTTCGACGCTTGTGACGATACCGGTCGGTATGGTCGTTCTGGGGGGCACTTCCTGCTCCGAGTGTCCCTGCGACCAGGGCGATGCTTCGTACTGCAATTCCGTGGATGCCGACGCCGCCACCGACACGGCCACCGACCTGGCGCCTCCGCCCGTCGAAGTCTGCAACTTTGCCGATGACGATGGCGACGGTGTGGTGGACGAAGGCTCGCACTGGGTAGCGTCCCCGTGGAGAACCGTCCTGGCCACCACGCGCTTTGCCGGTTTGTCGGGCGCCCTGGCGCTCGACGACGGGTCTCTGGTCGTGGTCGGCGACGACCAGATAGGTGCCCCGTCCGGCGACCGGGTACTGGTGCTTCGAGCGACCCCGTCCGGCAACGTCCTGGCAGGCCCGAGGTACATCCCGGTGCCGCTGGCGGGGGGAGGCACGGCTGGCTTCTCGAGGCTTGGCGACGACAAGCTGGCGGTCGTGTTCGGCTCGACCGACTATGCCGGATGCAAGCACGGCTGCCCCGTGACGGTCGCCACGTTCGAGCTCGCGGGCCTGGTGCCTCTCACTCAGCTCCAACTGGACTTGCCGTTCCTGCCCGGCTGGTATGGGACGGTCGCGTGCGGGAAGGAGGTATGCGCAGCGCTCATCAAGGATGCGATCGACACGGCGAGCCCGTACCACATGGTGTGGTTCCGGGCCGCGGACGGCGTGGTAGTCAAAGACATCGCAGCTCCGGCAGGGGCGACGCCCGGTCTTGTCTATGATTACCATCTCGCGGGCCGGGGCGACCGGTTCGCGTGGACGGCGAGCGTGCCAGACAGCCAGGGGAACGACATGCGCCGCTTGATGTTTGGCGTGTATTCAGCGGGTGAGGCGCTCGAGCTGACGGCGCCGGTCACGGTGGCGACCGAGGCGAACATCCAAGTCAACGCTCGGATGGTTTGGACGGACGCCGGCGTGTTCATCGCCTACCAGGCAGGGGAGGATGGCGCACGCGAGGGCCGGGCGGTTCTGGTGGCTGAGGACGGCACGCTCTTGGTGGGTCCAACGCCCTTTGCAGGCGGCGATGCCGAACTGATGTCAGTCGCACAGATCGGGGGCAGCTTCTTCGCGCTGACGAGCCAGCCTCCGACATTCTCGTGGGATCTGTACCAGATCACGGGCTCCCTCGAGGTGACGGGGGAGGGGAAACCCATGCTTTCAGGGTACGACACGCTGCCGTCTGTCGACCTGGTAGCCTTTCCGGGCGGGCTGGTGATCGCGCGCGGCCGGTATGACGGAAGAACGATCGAACTCGCGCGGATTCGCTGTCCGTAGGAGGTGGGGATGCTGCAGTCTTCACGGCCAGCAGTGCTCGTTGGTTGGTTCGCATCCCCATCGCTCGCCATCGCGTTGGTTGGCTGCAACTGGGTGATCGGAAGCGATTCCTATGCGCCCTACCCGGAGCCCCCGGCGGACGTCGATGCCAACACGCACGATGTCACCCAGGAAGGTGACGCGCAGGAAGGTGACTCGCAGGCTCCGCCTCCCGAGGAATGCAACTTCGTCGATGACGACTTCGATGGGCTCGTCGACGAGGGCTTCGCGTGGCAGGTCGGCACGTGGTTCGAGGTCGCCAAGGTCAAGAACGGGAGAGAGGTTCGCCTCGCAAGGTTGCCGGACGGGCGCGTCGCGATCGCCGCATCGAGCGGCACCGTGGCCACAGACGATGCGCACGTCGTGGTGGCGATCGTCACGGCTTCGGGGGAGCTGATCGCAGGGCCCGTGTCGCTGGTCCCGCCGGAGAAGCTCTCGGGCTTCGGAATCGCGGCTACCAGGGACGCGCAAGTGGGCGTTGCGCTCGGAACCAACGACGGTGCCGGTTGCGCACAGGGGTGCCCCATCGTGGTCGCACGTCTCGACCCGGCCACACCGGATGTCTATGAGCTGAAGGAGGTACCGTACACCATGGCGGCGAACCCGAAGCTCCGGTTTCTGCCCCAGGGCTTGCTCGACTTTACCGCCACCACCGCGGGCTACGTGACCCTTGCTCTCGACGAGAACGGAAAGGGTCGGCTCAGTTGGATCGACCACCTCGGGGACAGTTTCCCGAATCAGTGGAACGGAGTGCTCGCTGGGTTCTCCCCCACACGCGGGGCGCTGTCGTGGGGTGCAATGTTGGCATGGGCCGCGGTCGGCGAAACGGATGGGGCGCAGACAGAGGTGCTGTTCGGGGTCACGTCTCCAGGTGGATATACCCAGTACCTGTCTCCGTCGACCGTTGTGGGCGGCGCTGGCGGAATACCCCCCGAACAGGCTGCGGGAGCGCGGTCCGTGTGCTGGTCCGGCAGCGACGTCCTCGTTGCCATCACGCAGCGCCTCGTCGCATCTGACCCCCAGCGCGCGCTGGTGCTCCGGATGTCGACGACGACCGGCAAGATGGAGTACTCGAGCTTCGTCTCCTTGGAGGGACGCCAGGCCCACTCGCTCGTGGGCATCGACGGAACCATCGTCGCAACCACCACGGCTGCGCACGATTTCGACATCACCCGTCTGGATTCGGCGCTCAAGCCGATCGACGCGCCGGGACAGCCCATCGTGGTGTCGGACGCGCTGGGGCACGCGATCGTGAGCGAGGGGTTTGCGCCGTTGGTGGTGCGCGTCGTGGCCGACGGTACGAGGGTCGAGGCGGCGCGGCTCGAGTGCCCATAGCGGCGGCGTTGCGGCCTGGTCGCTCCTGAACCGAGCGCCGGCCGCACGGGCCTTCCCACTGGACCAGCGCAGCTCATTGCGTCTGCACGGGTTCCTTTCGGACTCGAGACCACCCGCGAACCTGGCCGAGAACAGGCCCCACGCGGCGATGCCTTGCATGGTCCAGACGGCAGGGGTTCAAAGGCGGCTGCTGGGGGAGAACACCTCCGCACACGGCCTGGACGGCCGTGGACGACGGAGCATGCGCAGGCAACAGACCGCATGCCTGAGGACATTCATCCGGCTAGCTTCCAGCAGCGCGGCGACAGCCACGGTCGGAACGATGGGAATCCCGAGCCAAGCTTGGCTTCCAGCATCCGGTCTCTCGGCCTCTGGTTCTGCAAGGCGCACGACGAAGGCGACGTGCTGCCGTCCTGACACTGTGTCGCTTCCGGAGCCGACGCGCGTCCGTGCCGCCGGCCGATGGGTTCCGTGCCGCCGGACCACAAGATCCGCGAGCGGTGCTCGTGCTTCGCTCCGGAAAGGCGTGCGCGGAAACCAGGTTGGCCCCTGTTGTCCGGGGCGCCGCACCTGCGTACAATGTCGCCGTGTGCGGGCTGCACCTCCTTGTGTACAGGGGTCCGAATCATCCGGTCGGGGATCTGAAACATGCGGAATACGGGCGACGATACCCAGGACCAGCACCTGCCGCAGACGGCGTCCGTAGCGGTGAGTCGAACGGCAACCAGCACAGCGGCGGGCAAGCATGGTGGCACGGTGACACAGCATCCCCGCCCGACACGCGGCCTCGTCTGTATCTTCCCTCGGCGGATGGACGAGGCGGCGCGGGTCTGGACCGTCCAGAAACCGGCGACGATAGGTCGGAGCCATCAAGCCGTGGTCCGGCTCGACGACCAGAAGGTGTCCCGGCTGCATGCCGAAGTGGAACCTGGACAGCAGGGGCTGGTGGTGCGCGACAGGGGCAGCCGGCACGGCACGTTCGTGAACGGTCGTCCTGTCGGCACGCAGGACGTGAAGCTCGCGGACGGAGATCTGATGCGCGTCGGCGACTCGTTGCTGCTCGTGGTCGGTGACGTGGCGGGGTGGGACGCACCTCCTCGTAGCATACGTGCAAGCGCGCTTGGTTTGCATCGCGATGTGCTGGCTGGGCCGCGACTCGCGGAGGTGATCGACCAGGCAGCACGGGTCGCGGCACTCGACTACCCCATCCTGGTGCTCGGCGAGAGCGGGTCGGGCAAGGAGATCATCGCGCGCGTGATCCATGCAGCGCGCCCCAACCCCGGACCCTTCGTAGGGCTCAACATGGCGGCGGTCCCCGCGTCACTGTTCGAGGCAGAGCTGTTTGGGCACGAGCGGGGCGCGTTCACCGGGGCCAACGTGGCCCGCCTCGGTGCGTTTCGAGAAGCGAACGGTGGGGTGCTCTTCCTCGACGAGGTCGCCGACCTCACGTTCGATCTGCAGGCCAAGCTGCTGCGGGCCATCGACTTGCAGCGCGTTCGCCCGATTGGCGCGTCGGCCGACGTGACGGTCAAGGTGCGCGTCGTTGCGGCCACATCCCGCAACCTGCACGCATTGTGTGAATCGGATCGGTTTCGCCCTGATCTCTACTATCGCCTGGCCGGCGTGGTCATCCAGGTGCCGCCCCTGCGCGAGCGTCGGGACGAGATCCTGCTGCTCGCGCTCGGCATGATCGCCGACGACTCGCCGGGGTTGCGGCTGACGGCAGACACGGCGGAGATGCTTGCAACCGCGCCCTGGAAGGGGAACGTCCGAAACCTGCGGCGTGCCATGACCCACGCGATATCGTCCGCGGTGGCAGCGAAGCGCAAGGACATCTTTCCATCCGATCTGCCGGATCTGCAGCCGATCGAGGCGATGGCGATTGACTCGCCAGGGCTGACGCCCGAGCGACTGCGCGCCGCCATGTTGCGAGCGGACGGCGTTGCCTGGCGGGCAGCCGAGGAGTTGGGCATGCCGCGGTCCACCTTCTACAATACCTGCAAGCGTTTCGGGCTGAAGCCACGCGACCTGCGAGGACGGTGACAGGCATGGGTGCACACCGCGCCACCTCGGACCTCTATGGACTGGTGGGCACCGTCGTCGACGGCCGCTACCGGATCGACGGAGTCGCAGGGGCAGGCGGCTACGGCGTCGTGTACCGAGGTTACCACATTCGCTTCGACGCACCCGTCGCCGTCAAGGTGCTCAAGCTGTCCACCCCGCACACGCCAACGGAGCGGGAGGGGTTCCTCGCGTCGTTCCAGGCGGAGGGGAAGCTGCTTTTCCGGCTGTCGTCGCTGCACCCGGCGATCGTTCGGGCGATCGAGAGTGGAGTCATCCTGTTGAAGGATGGGGGCAGCGTGCCGTACCTTGCGCTCGAGTGGCTCGAAGGGTGCTCGCTGGCCCAAGATCTCAAGCGACGCAAACGAGTCGGGTGCCTTCCCTACTCGCTCAGCGAGGCGCTTGCCTTGCTGGGTCCGGTGGCCGAAGCGTTGGCGAGTGCCCATGCGCAAGGGGTATTCCATCGCGATATCAAGCCCGGCAACATCTTCCTGGTGCGCGCGGGTGCGGCCACGCAAACCAAACTGCTGGACTTCGGGCTTGCCAAGGTCGTTGCGAGCGTGACGGACACGTCGGAGATGTTGGCGGCGACGGCGGGGGCGCCTTGCCACTTCACGCTGCCGTACGGCGCTCCCGAGCAGTTCTCACGCGACCTGGGTGCCACAGGTCCCTGGACCGATGTCTTCGGGCTTGCGCTCGTGCTCGTGGAGATGATCACCGGTCGGCCTGCATTGGATGGGCAGAGTGCGAGCGAGTTCCTGGGTTCAAGTTGCAACCAGAACCAGCGGCCGACCCCCCGCATGCGGGGCGCATCTGTTTCCGACGAAGTGGAGGCGGTGTTCGCGCGCGCGCTGGCGGTGGACCCGGCGTCTCGATATCTCCACGCACGCGGCTTCTGGGAAGCCCTTTGCGCGGCCGCTGGTGCGCCCTGTCCCGCGATGGAACAGGCGCAGCCCGTTTCCCCCGGGGACTTACCGCAACTCCTGGGCGCGGCATCGCGCGATCCCTCCGGGCGCTCCGCGTCGATCGACCCTCCCCACGCAGATCCAGACGACTCCACGGCTACCACGGCGCTTTCCGGGTTTGCCCCGCGCAAGCCTTCACCGTCGACCCCGTACGACTCCTCCCCGCTTTCCTCGCCTGCAATCCATCCTGGTGTGGACGGTTCCCTCAGCACCGCGTCCAAGACGCTTGCTTACACAAACGCCCCAACCAGCCGCCGCGCTGTCCGGCTGGTCGCCGCTGCGTCGGTCGTCGGCGTCATGGCGGCCGCAGGTCTGTCGCTCACCACATGGCGTGGCTCTAAAACGCCCAACGAGCAGGAACCGCAGCTCGGCGGCGACCTACGACCCGAGTCGGCCACCGTCGCCGCACGCCTGGTCCTCAGCAATCACGCCCCCTCCCCGCCTGCCACCGTCACGCCCCTCGCCGCCGCCAGCCAGAGCGAACAGCACGCCCCATCGCCGTCTACCCAGCGATCCACCGGCCGCGCGAAAGCCCCTCCGCTTCCTCGCCCACCCCCGACAAGGGGGGGCCCCACCGCCACAACGTCATCCGTCCCGGTCGCGACAGCCGCTCCCCTCCCGGCGCAACCGCTGCCCTCTCCGCCATCCGACCTCGATCCCGACGCCATCCTGGACAAGAGAGAATGAGCCGAGCAACGGACACCCTAGAAGACGAGCATCAGCAAAGCCTCTTTCCAACCCGCTGCCAGTCGAGCTTCGGGCTTCGCCGTCCGACGAGAAGCAGGCGTATCCGGCGCGGCCAGCAGCAGGTACACGCCAGCGCCAACCCCGACCATGCCCGCCGCAAACCCCACGGTGGACCACGTCGCCGACGTGCTCGCCTCCTCGTGCAACCGAAGTCCGTCGTCGTCGCAGTACGACCCGGTACAATGCGCAGCGGCATCGTTCTTCTTCGACAGCGCTCGTAGCCCGAAGTAGCTCCCCACACCGAGGCCTGCAACACCGACCGCTCCGACCCCCCAGGCCAGCCAGCGTGGGCCGGCTCGCTGCGGCTGGTCGCCGCTCTGCGAAGCCGCCGAACGGGGCTGTGCGTGGTTACGAGGACCGAGCGGCTGCAACGCGTCGTTGGGGACGAACACCGCAAGCGTGGCGGGTCCCGGCTGTACGTGAATCGTCCGCATCCACGCACGCCGGCCAGGCACCGAAACCTTTACCTGATGCTCCCCCGGATCGATCGCGATGCGTCCCGACGCCTTCTCGCCATCGATCGGCTCTCCGTCGATTTCGACGCGGGCGCCTTGCGACCGCCCTTCGTATTGGATCTCGATCGCGGAGATCCTGGCTTCCACATGAGCCAGGCGATCTTGCGCAAACCGTGCTCGCCGATCGTCGCCCGCCTCGCGTGCGCGCTCGACGCCACGCTGGTACATGGCCCTCGCGCTCGCCATCTTGCCTTCCATCTCATAGCAATACGCGAGGTTCAGGATCGTCCCGAGCACAGGGTCCAGCGCGAGGCTCCGTTCGAACAATTCACAAGCTTCTTTCGTCTGCTTGGCCTTGAGCAGTACGCGCCCTTCTCGAAAGAGTCGATCCGCCTCGCTACTTGGTGTGTCCTGAGAACGAGCGGGCGCTGCCAGCGACATCGTCACACCGACCGCGGCCCACGAGAACCGAAGGAGACGCCGGGAACTCATCATGATGGCTCCCCCGAACCAGACGTCGCATCATTCCAGACCAGGGCGTCCGTAGGATCACGACCATCGAAAGCATCCATCACCCCATCAGGCTAACACAACTCGAGAACGGCCTGCAGCGGTCCGGAACATCCGCGCGGGATAGTCTGACCAGGCCGTCGCAAGCACGTCACGGTCAGTTTGCATCCGCATACGCCGTCGTGTGCCGTCTATCGTTTTCGCGAGCAGCGCTAATGGTTGCTGATCACAGAGTCTACCTGGCCTCGCCTCGGTCCCACTTGTCGTCGACTGCCCCGTTCCCACGCACCGATGCCCGCCGAATGCGCGCGAGCTGCCCGCAGCTCGTGCTCAGCTCGACCTCCTCGGCAAGCCCCGTGCTGACGACGCAATCGAACCCCCGCGAACGGATGTCCGCCACCAGGTCGTCGACCCGGTCCCGATGCCCGGCGTCGAATACGGTCGATAGCCCGTTCAGGCGCGATTGCGCCGTGGGATTCAGCGGTGTCAGCTTCACCAGGCACACCTCCGGGTCGAACACCTCCGCCAGCCTGGCCGGCGACAGCTCGACGCCGTCCGCCATCGCGAAGTTCAACGTCACCTTGCGGTCCGCGGCGCGCGTCGTTTTGCGGGCGAACGCAGCGAGCTGCGGCATCGTCAGCTTGCGGACCGGGATCATACGATCCCGCTGAGCCTCGCTGGTCGACTGGACCGAGAGCTGAATCTGGAACCTCCCATCCCCGAACCAACGGTCACGCATCGCCACCAGCCGCTCCAGCCACGCTTCCGCCCCGGCCGGCGCCGTGGTCGCCACGCACGGCATGCATCCAGGCAGCCCGCTTTCCTTGCCTAGCCATTCGATGGCGTCGAGCACCGCCGGGTTGAAAGCCGGCTCTCCCATGCGCGCGAATTGAACCTTGAGCTTGCGGCACGATCCTGCCTCCGGGGCAGCCCATTGCTCCAACACGAGCTCGATTTGCGCGATAATCTCCCGGACCGTGAGGTTCCCGTCATACGCAGTTCCGGCGTCGCACATCGGACAGCCCACGGGACAACCGAGCTGCGTCGACACCACGATCACCATCTTTTCCGTGCGTGGCAGTGCGGGATCCACCGCCCCCACGCATTCCACCAGCGACGTTTGCGATTCGCGCAGCCGAACCACGAAGACACTTGCCAGCTCGGCCCGTCCCGCCAACTCCACGACCTGTATCATGCTCTCCTCTCCCGCGCAGAGGCGATCAGCTCCGCAGCCGCGACGCAACCGTCGCCCAGCGCCACAACCACATGCCTCGCACGGCGGCCCACCGCATCGCCCGCGATTCTCACCCGCGAGCGCGCTGCCGTGTCGATCTCCATCTCTACCATCCAACGAGGCGCCCGACCTATGGCGACCAGCACCCGATCCACATGCATCGCCGACTGCCCCTGGCCGTCTCGCATCAGCACCTCCGCCCCGTCTCCCCGAACGGCCACCGACTCCAAGATGGTCTGGGTCCGCACGCGGACCCCCTCGCGATTCGCCGCTTCGACCAACCACGCAGGCGCGCGGGGCCTCGCAGCACGACAGAGCAACTCCACCTGCACCCCTCGCGTCGCCAGCCAGCGCGACTGGTCGAATGCCACATCCGAGGCGCCGAGGACGATCACCCTCCGCGATCGCCCGCCACACCAGGCCGCGGGCGCGCTGGCAGCCCAGGGAAAAACGATCCGACCCGCCAGACCGAAGCCGTCGGGAATCACAGGCGCAGCACCTGTCGCGACGACCACGCCCAGCGCCCCGATCCGCATTCCGTGGGCAGTCTCCACGATGACGTTCCCGTCGCCGGCACGGATCGCCTCGCCGCGGTCGGCCACGACGGTCAGCCCCCACCGCTTCGCGTACGCTGCCAGATCTTCTGCCACACGCTGCCCGCTGCACGCATCGCCGACGAAAGGCACGTTGCGGACTTCGTGCGCGACGGCGATGGTGCCGCCAGCGACGCCGGAAGGATCGATCAGGACGACGTCCGCGCCGGACCGTTTCGCCTCCACGGCGGCAGCGATGCCGGCGGGTCCAGCACCGAGCACGACGAGCGGGTCACTCATCGGCGCCTCCGCAGCGCGGCGGTCAAGGCCCTCACCGTGGTGATCCGCGCGGCTGCATGGGAAAGGCAAGTCAGCGAGGCTTCGTGCAGCAGACGGCTCTTCGACGCGCACGCGTCCGCAGCGACGATCACGTCGTAGCCCCTGCAGAGCGCGTCACGCGCCGTGGTGTCGACGCACACGTGGGTCATCACGCCGCACAGCACCACCGTCGTGATCTTCCGCCTTGCGAGCCACCCGGATAGCCTTGTTGCGAAGAACGCCGAGTACTTCTCCTTTCGAATCAGAAGCTCCCCTGGGGCCGGCTCGAGGCGAGGGTCGAGGGCGGACATAGGCTCGCCGTCTAGAATGAAGTGCGTCCACCAGCTACCGATCCCGGGACCGCAGGGGCTGACCCGATGCGCGTGGCGCGTGAACACGACGGGCCGCGAGGCAGCGCGAAACGCCGACACCAGCGCACGGGCCTGGTCCAGCGCACCGTCGGCTTCCGGCAAGCGCGCGCGCGATTGCGGATCGGTGAACACCCGCTGGAAGTCGATGACCAGCAGCGCACAACGATCCAGCGGAATGAGATCCCGGTGACGTGCAAAAGGCAGCGGAGGCAGAGCAGAAGGCATAACCACCCATTCGCGACGGTCTGGGTGGCCCCGTATGACCTCGCACGTGACGCCAGCGTATTCGACACAGGGTTGCGCGTCAAGCACGTTGTCTTGGCGAGATGCGGCGCGGCCGGCCCCTGTCCCGCCCCATCCCGCCTTGTCCTGAATGGGCATGGACCTCGCGCCCCGCCCAGGCATACGATGCAGCCGTGCCTGCTACTCCCCCTCTCCCCTGGCGTACCGTCGGTCGATATGCCCTCTTCGACGAAGTGGCGTCCGGCGGAATGGCCACCGTGTACCTGGGCAGGCTCCGCGGCCCTGCCGGCTTCTCCCGAACCGTCGCTTGCAAACGTCTCCACCCGCACCTCGCCCTGTCCGCCACGTTCCGCGACCGCTTCCTCCTGGAGGCGCGGCTGGCCGCCCGCGTCCGCCATTCCAATGTCGTTTCCATCATCGATGTCGTGCAAGACGCCGACGACGTCTTCCTGGTGATGGAGTACGTGCTCGGCATCCCCCTGTCCAAGCTGCTCGGCCACATCGCCGCTTCCAGCTCCTGCGTCCCTCCGACGATCGCTGCCGGCGTCATGGTCCCGGTGCTGCGTGGTCTGCACGCGGCACACGAGACCGTCGGCGAGCAGGGAGAGCTGCTGGGCCTGGTCCATCGCGACGTATCGCCCCAGAATGTGCTGGTCGGCGCCGACGGCGTGCCCCGTGTGCTGGACTTCGGGATCGCGAAGGCCGCGGCGGATGGAGAAGGTACCCAGGACGGTGTGCTCAAGGGCAAGCTCGGGTATCTTGCGCCGGAGCAGATCCGCGGCGAGGCGATCGACCGCAGAGTCGACATTTATGCAGCAGGGGTCGTGCTCTGGGAGATGCTCGTGGGCGAGCGGCTGTTCAAGACGGACTCGGCTGAGGCCACGATGCGCGCGATTCTCGAGCAGCCGATCCCGGCCCCTGGCGCCCGGGTGCCAGGTATCCCGCCCAAGGTCGATGCGATCGTGCTCCAGGCGCTTGCGCGTGAGCCCTCCCTGCGCTTTCCGACCGCCCACGACATGGCCGACCTGCTCGAAGCCGCCGTGCAACCGGCCACCGCGGCGCAGCTCTCGAAGTGGGTCGGCGTCCTCGCCGGTGACGACCTGGCAAGCCTTCGAGCCCGCTTGACCCGTATCGAATCTGCCCCCGACGACCCGGGGGCGGCGCAGACGATGCTGTTCGATCAAGACCGCGGCGCGGGCGCCGAGCCTGAGACGCAGCCCCTGCTCGCCAGACCGGTCGAGGCGCGGACCCATCCCGCGCGCACGATCACGGTGAGCCCTGCAGGGCAAGCTCCAGCCCGCGCCGGTTGGGGCAAGCTCCTGCTGCTCCTTTCGGCTCTCGTCGCCGTGCTGGTCGGCATCGCGGTCCTGCATCGGGTGGCTGTTTCCGACAAGGCGAGCGGTTCCTTGGCGGTATCGCCTCAATCCAGCTCCGTTTCGACCCCATCCGCCAGCGCCCCGGCCGCCTCATCGGCCCCGTGCGTGCCGCAGCCGCTGGGCGAGGTCGTCTCCATCGCGTCCGGCGCTTCCGCCCGCCACACCTGCGCGTTGCGCGACGACCACTCCGTATGGTGCTGGGGCGCCAACGACAAGGGCCAGCTCGGCCTCGGCACCGACGCCCGCGACCCTGTCGCGTACGCTTCGCAGGTCGGCAAGCTCGAGCCGGCGGTGGAGGTCGCGGCAGGCGCCGAGTTCACGGTCGTCGTGCTCGGTGACACCCGCGCCGCCACCTGGGGCAAAGGGCTGCTCGCTCGCCCCGCCGTGATCGACGCCCTCGACGACGTCGACCATCTGGCTGCCGGGCAGCGACACGCCTGCGCGATCAAGCGCAGCGGGTCGGTGATGTGCTGGGGCGACGGCGAGCGCGGGCAACTCGGCACGATCCGGACCGACGCTCCGCTGGTTGCAGCCGTGGACGCCGTCCGGGCGGCGACGGCCATCGCCGCGGGCACGGCGCACACCTGTGCGGTGGTACCCCCGGACGGCGGGGTCTATTGCTGGGGAGACAACTCCTTCGGCCAGCTCGGCCTCGGCGCGTCGGACAAGCAACCTCACCCGCTGCCCACGCGGGTGCCTGCCGTGCAGCACATGTCCGGAATCGCCGCAGGAGACAAGACCACGTTCGCGTGGTCGTCCCGCGGCGACGCGGCAGGCTGGGGATTCGGCATCAAGCGTCCGGTCCCATTGCCCACCACCGACGTCATCCAGATAGGTGCGGGCGGCAAGCATAACTGCCTCGTACGCAAAGACGGCACCGTGCACTGTTGGGGATTCAACGACTTCGGGCAGCTCGGAGTCGCCTCCGAAACCGACTCCGCCGTTCCGGTCCAGGTCCCGGGTATCGAGGGCATCCGTCAGGTGGCCGCAGGCGATGTCCACGCATGCGCGCTACGCACCGACGGCCGCGTGGTTTGCTGGGGAGGCAACGAGGTCGGCCAGCTCGGCACGGGCACCCGCGATCGAGAACGCCACCCAACCCCGGCGCTCGTGATGGTGCGCGGCTGTCTCTGATCATCGCGTCGTGCCCGGCGCTGGTAGGGCGTCGAGCGAGGCACGGTGGCGGCGTTGCTGTCCATCCCGCGGCATGCGGCCGCCCGTTGCCCCTGGCGCAACCGCACCGCTTGGACTACGACCGCACGCCACGTCAACCAAGGAGATTGCACGTGTCCGAAGAAGCCAACCCCACGACCGAAACGCCCGCGGAGCAGGATCCGAGCCGCGATCCCACGGGTGAGCTGCTCGCCTTGATGGAGCTGGCGGTCAAGTACCCCGAAATTGGAGCGCCCCTCGCGCAGCTCGCGTTCAAGGTCGGACAACGTGACATCGCCAATCGCATCGTGCGCATGGGCCTCGACGGGCCGGGGCCGGGGCTCGAGTACTTCTTCGTAGCGGCCAACGCCGCGCGCCGGGAGAAGCGTTGGGCCGATGTCCGCCGCTTCGCCGTCGAGGCCATCCAGGCGTTCTCCGCATCCGCTCCGGAGAGCCTTGCCGAAGACGACGGGACGAGGCTGCTGCATCTGGTCCGCCTCGGCTTCGCAACGATGGTCTTCGACGAGAAAAACCCGCACGCCGATCCCGCGTTCGTCGCGCAGGTCCAGCAGCTCCTCGGGGGGCTGGAGGCGCGGTTCGGGACCGATGCGTTCTTCCACACGCTGGTGGCGCAAGCCTCCTGGTACACCGACCGCGAAGCGTCCGAGCGGGCGTGGGACCACGCCGCGGAGCTCGACGAAACCGAGCTGACATGGAACGCACGCGGCACATGGTACAAGGACGCCGAGCATGATTTCGAAAAGGCTGAGCATGCCTATCGAAAGGGCCTGGAAAAAGCACCGTCGAGCGCGCTGCTGCTGCACAACCTCGCGCAGCTCCTGCTTGACAAGGCGGGCAGGGCCGATGTCGACGTCGCCGAAGCCAGGCGCATTCTGCGCGAGGCGGACCAGCTTCTCCGCAACGCCTTGCGAGGAGATACCCCCAAGGGCCTGCGACGTCACATCCACGAAACCCGCGAGGCGCTCGAGACGCTCCGGTCGTCGCTGCCGGGCACCGACGAGCCCAGGCAGCACCGGGAACCCTCCAAGCCGGCCGAGCCGGAGCGAATCCCCGAAGTCGGCGAAGTCCTCCACGGACGGGTGGTGTCCCTTACCGCGTTCGGCGCCTTCGTCTCGCTGCCCGGGGCAGGCGTGGGGCTCCTGCACAAGTCCGAGATCGCGCATGAGCACGTCGACGACCCAGCCTCCGTGTTGAAGGTCGGCGACGAGGTCGACGTCAAGGTTGTCGACGTCACCCGCAAGGACAGCGGCAAGGACCGCACACGAATCGGGCTGTCGCGCAAGGCCCTGCTGCCGGCGGTGCCAGGCGCTCCGGCCGGCACGGTGGTGCGAAGCGGCCCCCGAGACGCAGCGCAGCGGGATGCAGCCCCTCGCGAAGGGCGTCCGCAGCGTGACGGCGGCCAGCGTCAGGGACAGCAGCGCGGCCACGGCCAGGGGCGCGGCCAGCGTGACAAGGCGAAGGACGACAAGCTCGCAAGTCTGGGCGAGATGCTGCTGGCCAAGCTCAAGAGCCAGGGCAAGGACGGTTGATTCCCAATGCGTGCGAGAGCGCTCGACGGTGCAGCGCTTTTGCTGATGAACGACGGACGCAAGGTAGAGCTCTTGCGCAACGACCGGTACGTTCCATGAAGGCTCGCAACGAGCCTGCTCTCGCCTTCATCGATCCTGGGAGCAGGATTGAAGCGTCCTTGGCAACGTACTCATGTCACCGGCAGCTACCCTCATGATGTTCGTCGGCTTCGCGACCCTGGTGGTGGCCGGATGGCATGCGTATCTGTGGACGCGCCTGGTGCGCGACGCGGGCCTGCGCGGCCGGGCTCGCAAGGCAACGTCCGTGCTGCTGACCATCATGGCGGTCGCGCTGCCGCTGTCGTTGCTCGTCGGACGTTCCCCGATCGGCGCGTCGGTCCGTCCCCTCTTGATGGTGGGCTACGGTTGGATCGCGGCCGCTTTTCTCATGCTCGTCGTGCTTCTTGTCGTGGACATCGCCAGGCTGCTTGGCTGGGGTGTGCGAAGAATCGCCCGCGCATCTCCGCTGGACGAGAGCCGACGTCTCGCGCTCGCGCAGATTGCAGGCGGAGCGGCCGTGGTGACCGGCGTGGGCGGCTCGGTCTACGGCGCCACGCGCGCCCTTGGCGTCATCCCTGTCGAGCGCGTGCGCATCGCCCTGCCCAGGCTGCCGCGATCGCTGAGCGGCACCACCATCGTCCAGATCACCGACCTGCATGTCGGGCCAACCCTGCGTCGTGAGTTCGTGCAGCGTGTGGTGGCCCAGGTCAACGCGCTCCAGCCGGACATCGTCGCCATCACCGGGGACCTGGTCGACGGACGGCCTCTCGACCTGCTGTCCGAGGTCGCGCCGCTCGCACAGCTTCGAGCCACCCACGGCGTGTACTTCGTGACCGGCAACCACGAGTACTATGCGGGCGTCGACGCTTGGCTCGATGCCCTGCCTTCCCTGGGAATCCGCGTGCTGCGCAACGAGAACGTCGCCATCGGCTCCGGGGACGACATCTTCTACCTCGCGGGTGTCGACGACTGGTCCGCGTCGAGGCACCACGACAGCCACCGCAGCGACGTCGCGGCTGCGGTACGCGGGTGCAGCCCCGAACGCGAGCTGGTCTTGCTCGCCCATCAGCCCCGAAGCATCTGGGACGCTGCCCGACACCGCGTGAGCTTGCAGCTATCCGGCCACACGCATGGGGGGCAGGTGTTCCCCTGGACGTTCTTCGTGCTGCTCCAGCAACCCTTCGTGGTCGGGCTGCACAAGGTGCGGGACACTTTGCTGTACGTGAGCCGCGGCACCGGGTTCTGGGGCCCGCCCGTGCGTGTTGGTGCTCCGCCCGAGATCACGCGATTCGAGCTCGTCACGGCCGAGTCCTCCGACGCGACCGGAAAGCGCCTGGCGGCTTCCAGCTCAACTTGAACACCCGCGCGCCGCCCGCCCGTTCTGCTTGAGTTCTGCGCATTTCAGACTATATCCCTGCCCCCTGATCACCCCCTGGAGGTTCTCATGGCGATCGAGCGTACCCTGTCGATCATCAAGCCCAACGCCGTCGAATCGAATCACGTCGGAGCGATCATCAAGCGCTTCGAGGAAGAAGGCTTCCGCATCGTGGCGATGAAGATGACCCGCCTATCCGTGCCGCAGGCTGAGGGCTTCTACGCCGTGCACAAGGACCGCCCGTTCTTCAACGACCTGGTCAGGTTCATGACCCGCAGCAAGGTCGTTATCATGGTGCTCGAGCGCGAGGACGCGATCGCGAAGTACCGGGAGGCGATCGGAGCGACGGATCCGGCCAAAGCTGCCGAGGGAACGATCCGGAAGCTCTACGGACGCAACGTGGAGGAGAACGCCGTACACGGATCCGACGCGGTGGCGACGGCTCAGTTCGAGATAGGCTGGTTCTTTGCCGGAAACGAGCTAAGCTAGCGCCGTGCCCTGCGGGGTGGCACGCGACGCGAACACAGGAGCCGACTGGGGGCATGGGCGAGCAGGCGGAACAGACGGGCGGCGCGGCTGGTGTGCAGACAGCGAGGGGTTCGGTGCGCGATGTCCTCGCCGCCTTGCTGAATCTGGAGCACCTGCTGCGATCCCCGCGTGTCGGGCCCAAGGCTCTGTCGCGGGTCGTGCGTGAGGTCCGCCCGAGTTGCCAGACCGTCGGCGATGTGCTCGTCAGGCTTGTCGACGAGCTCGCCGTGCGCTTCCCCGACCCCGACCGCATCCGTCCCCTCGGCGCATTCGCACAGCGCAGGGCCAAGCAGATCGACGACGCGTTGGTCCGGGCAGGCGCGACCGACATGAGGGCACGCGCACGCTTGTCGCTCGAGAGCGAGGTCCGTGTGCTGCGCGCCGAGCTCGATGCGGTTCGCGATCTCGTGGACCTGCTCGACGCTGCATCGGCGTTCTCCGCCACCGAGCTCGATGTCGACGCCCTGGTCGCCCACGCGCTCGACGTCCGCGCGGCTGGCGACTTGCGACACGCCGACGCGGTTCGCGTGCGTGTTCAGCCGTGTATCACATGCGGCCCGGTGATCAACGACCCTCGCGTCATCATGCCGCTCGTCGCGATCGCCGTCGCGCTGGCGGCACGCCGGGCTTCCAAGGGTGTGCAAATCGCCGCGGTCGCCGACGGCGCCGACACGCTGGTCCGCTTCGCTCCCGCGCCGCAAGCAGACGCCATGCCCGTTCTCTGCGCGCCCCCGCGGGTCATCCCGCACACCTTCGACCTCGCCAAGCTGGCCGCGAACGAGGCCGGCCTGGTCTTGAGCATGGACGACGACACAGCCGTGCTGCTGCGAGTCCCGCCAAGCGCCGTGTCGCAGACCGCGGTGCGCGTCCCGGCCGCAATTCGCGAAGTGTCGCACTCTTGACGCTCCGTCGCCCGGTTCCCCAACCATCTCTTTGGCTACGCATCGACCGAACGCGTCCCTGCGAGGAGACCACCATGCCCCAAACCCACGAACAGCTTCGCTCCGTGATCGAACCTGCCTATGAGGACCGCACGCGGCTGTCCGATCCGGCCGTGCGCGATGCCGTCGAGCACGTCATCGAAGAGCTCGACCAAGGGCGGCTGCGCGTGGCCGAACGCGCTGCCGACGGGCAATGGCAGACCCACGACTGGGTGCAGCAGGCGATCCTGCTGTACTTCACCCTGCGCAACATGACCAAGACCGAGCTGGGCCCCTTCGAATACCACGACAAGATCCCCCTGAAGACAGGCCATGATCGCGCCCGTGTCCGGGTCGTGCCCCCCGGTGTCGTGCGCCGCGGAGCCTTTCTCGAACCCGGCGTCGTTGTCATGCCCGGCTACGTCAACATCGGCGCGCGCGTCGGAGCAGGCACGATGGTGGACACCTGGGCGACCGTCGGTAGCTGCGCCCAAATCGGGGCTGACTGCCATCTCGCGGGCGGCGCAGGCATCGGCGGTGTGCTGGAGCCTCCCGGCGCGCGCCCTGTCATCATCGAAGACGGCGTGTTCATCGGCTCGCGCGCCGTGATCGTCGAGGGCATGCTCATCGAGACGGAAGCGGTGGTCGGAGCCGGTGTCGTGCTCACCTCTTCCACGCCCATCCTCGACGTGTCCGGTTCCGCATTGATCGAGCACCGCGGACGTGTCCCGGCGCGCAGCGTGGTGATCCCCGGTGTTCGCACCAAGCGGTTCCCAGCAGGGGAGTTCGGCGTGCCCTGCGCGCTCATCATCGGCACGCGCAGCGCGTCCACGGATCGAAAGGTCTCCCTCAACGCCGCGCTCCGTGACTTCGCCGTCCCTGTCTGACGCGGCAAATCCAAGTGCGGTTCCGATTCGAACCCGATCCCCAGCCCGCCCCGGCAAGCGCATGCGGCCGGGATCCGCAACAGCGACCGATGCGCGATGATCGCGTTCGGTCCACCCGCGTCCTGATGTCTGCACCTGGTGGCGTCGTCCAAGATTGTTCCGTTTTGGAACAGCCGTCCGGGACAGGGCAATGGTCGTCCGGGACACATTGCAGCCCGACCCCCGAAACAGACGGCGGACGGGTGGGAACAAGACGACCGTGTTGCCCGGTGCGCGGCGGCACCGTAGGCTAACGCCATGCCCTCGACAGCGCGGCGACGAGCCCCTGCGATCGATCCGACGGTCTATCCGGTGGAGGAGAAGGTGGGCGAAGACCTGCTGCAGCGTTTCATCGTGGAGATGCTGCGTCCGCTGATCGCGGCCCTGTTCGCGAAACAGGGCAAGAAGGCGCTGGTGGGTGCGGACCAGTTCATCTACTGGGAGCAGCACAATCCGCGCAAGGCGGTGGCGCCGGACGTGTACGTGCTGCCGGGGCTGGATCCGCGCACGCGCGTGAAGGCGTGGAAGGTATGGGAGACGGGGATCGCCCCGAGCTTTGCGCTGGAGGTGATGAGCGACGACGAGCGCAAGGATGTGGAGCAGTCGCCGGTGCGGTATGCGGAGCTTGGGGTGAAAGAGCTGGTGGTGTTCGATCCGGAGCCGGAGCGTCGGGCGGACGGGGTGCGGTTCAGGGTGTACCGGAAGGTGGGCAAGCGCGGGCTGGTGCTGGTGGAGGTGACGAACGAGGATCGGGTGAAGAGCAAGGAGCTTGGGTGCTGGCTGCGAGCGGTGGGAGAGGGGGTGGATTTGCGGCTGCGAGTGGGTCTTGGGCCGCAAGGCGACGAGCTGCTGTGGACGGAGGGGGAGCGAGCGGAGCAGGAGCGTGCAGCGCGGGAGCAGGAGCGCGCTGCGCGGGAGCAGGAGCGCGCTGCGCGGGAGCGGGAGGCAGCGCGGGCCGAGCAGGAGCGCGCTGCGCGGGAGCGCGCGGAGCAGGAGGTGGCGCGGTTGCGCGCGGAGCTCGACGCGATCCGCCGTTGAGCGACGGAGCGAGGGCCAGTTGCCGTTCGGTCTTGTTCCGTCGGCTGATGCCGAAACGTCGGCCCACCCCGAAGAAGCAAGGCGGCACCCCCGCTTGTCACACTAGGAGGCGCCGCCGTGAAGCGACCGAATTGCCCCTGGACAAGGCATGGTCGCTGCCGAACAGCGTGTTGGCTGACGACGTGCGGGCGGCGACCGAGCGTCTGGTGAGTCGGTTGGGCCACGGGGAGGGACTCGAAGAGATTGAGAAGCTGTGGGGCGTAGCGCCCAAGAGCATCAGCACGGTGCAGCACTGGGTGCTGCGGGACAGACAGCACGCGCAGCAGGCAGTACGGCACGATGCCCAGCGGCACTGGCGCGACGATGGGGTGACATGAAGGCCGTGGCCGAAGCCGCTGCTGCCTGAGCCGCGCGAAGCGTTCGGAGCGACCACGCGGCACGTGCGCCAAGGCGTCCGGGCCGCGGCACGCTCGCTGACATCTGGCGGGCGCGCACCGGATACTGCGCTCGCGACGTCGTCGATGGCTTCGCGCCTGGGCCAGGCTTCGCCGGCGCCGCTGACCACTTCCAAGGCTTTCCATCCATGGGAACTCGCGCCAACAACGTGCACCCGGAACAAGACGACCGTGTTGCCCGGTGCGCGGCGGCACCGTAGGCTAACGCCATGCCCTCGACAGCGCGGCGACGAGCCCCTGCGATCGATCCGACGGTCTATCCGGTGGAGGAGAAGGTGGGCGAAGACCTGCTGCAGCGTTTCATCGTGGAGATGCTGCGTCCGCTGATCGCGGCCCTGTTCGCGAAACAGGGCAAGAAGGCGCTGGTGGGTGCGGACCAGTTCATCTACTGGGAGCAGCACAATCCGCGCAAGGCGGTGGCGCCGGACGTGTACGTGCTGCCGGGGCTGGATCCGCGCACGCGCGTGAAGGCGTGGAAGGTATGGGAGACGGGGATCGCCCCGAGCTTTGCGCTGGAGGTGATGAGCGACGACGAGCGCAAGGATGTGGAGCAGTCGCCGGTGCGGTATGCGGAGCTTGGGGTGAAAGAGCTGGTGGTGTTCGATCCGGAGCCGGAGCGTCGGGCGGACGGGGTGCGGTTCAGGGTGTACCGGAAGGTGGGCAAGCGCGGGCTGGTGCTGGTGGAGGTGACGAACGAGGATCGGGTGAAGAGCAAGGAGCTTGGGTGCTGGCTGCGAGCGGTGGGAGAGGGGGTGGATTTGCGGCTGCGAGTGGGTCTTGGGCCGCAAGGCGACGAGCTGCTGTGGACGGAGGGGGAGCGAGCGGAGCAGGAGCGTGCAGCGCGGGAGCGCGCGGAGCAGGAGGTGGCGCGGTTGCGCGCGGAGCTCGACGCGATCCGCCGTTGAGCGACGGAGCGAGGGCCATTTGCAGTTCGGTCTTGTCCCGCGTACCAAGCAACGCGCCCTGATCCGCTTCTCGCCGGTTACGCGCACGCCCACGGCGGGTGGATTCGTCCACCGAAGCCGGTCCATCCCCGTCGGCATGGTTGCGCATCCGCGACGGGGCAACCGTCGGGGTGGGCGTTTGCGATCCGGGCGGTGAACACGACGAGCTTCGACTATTTGGGAACCCGGTCCGGCGGGACGCGCCCGATTCGCGATCGATGCCTTGACGCTGAGCCGCGCTTGGCGACATGGTGGGCTATCCATGAGCCAGCAGGATGGTGACGTTCGCAAGCTCGCCGAGAGCCGCGTCGGCCGGGTATTGAACCAGAAGTGGCGCCTCGACCGCCTGATCGATGTCGGCGGCATGGCCGCGGTGTACGCAGCCACGCACCGCAACGGGAATCGCGTTGCGGTCAAGGTGCTGCACCCCACGTTTCCCAAGAAGTCCAACGTGCGCGAGCGCTTCCTGCGCGAAGGCTACCTGGCAAACAAGGTCGGTCACCCCGGTGCCGTGTCCGTGCTCGACGACGACACCGCAGAAGATGGCACCGTGTTTCTCGTGATGGAGCTGCTCGAAGGCGAATCGCTCGAAGCGTTGCTGCAACGTTCGGGCGGCTTGTTGGGCTGGCAGCACGTGCTGGCTGTCGCTGACCAGGTGCTCGACGTCTTCGCCGCCGCGCACGATCGCGGCGTCATCCATCGCGACATCAAGCCCGCGAACCTGTTCCTCACCAAGGAAGGCCAGGTCAAGGTGCTCGACTTCGGGCTCGCGCGCTTGAAGGAAACCGACCCGAAGACCGCGCTGACGGGCATCGGTGTCGTCATGGGCACCACCTCGTACATGCCGCCTGAGCAAGCCCGGGGGAAGTGGGATCTCATCGATGGCCGCACCGACTTGTACGCGCTCGGAGCGGTCATGTTCCGCTGCCTCTCCGGCCGCGTCGTGCACGAAGCGGACACGCCCGCCGATCGCCTGGTGGCCGCGATGACTCGCCCGGCACCGTCCCTCGCGACCGTGGCGCCTGCGACCCCTGCGCCGCTCGTGCATGTGGTCGACACCGCCATCGCCTTCGAGATGTCCAACCGCTGGTCCGACGCCCACGCCATGCAACGTGCTGTCCGGCAGGCCTACGCTCTGCTCGCTTCCAACGAGCCCGCGCCCGTCACGCACCGCGCTGGCAATTCTCCGGCCCCCTCCAGGAGCGTCGGCGTGCAGATCTCCACCATGAGCGACAACGAGAGCATCCCGATCGACGTGAGCGACGGCGGCGGCCGCGCAGACGAACGCGTGCATGCGCTCGGCATCGACGACATGCTCTCGGTCCCGCCCGAGCTCATGGACAAGCTGCCGGAGGTTTCCGCCATCCTCGTCGAAGACGTGCTGTCGAGGGCCGACATCGTCATCGAGCCCACCAGCTTGCCCGAGGGCGGCAAGAAGTGACCACGGGCCTGACCGATACGCTCGTCTGGCTGTGCTCGATCGCCTCGCCCACGGGGCAAGAGCAGGCGCTTTGCGACGCGGTGCTCGAGCGGGTCCTGGCCGGAGGCGCGAGCTTGCGCGTGATTCGCCATGCGCAATCCGCCCTCGTTTCGCTGGTCCCTCCGGTGGCTGGCCGGCCGCATGTCCTGCTGGCGGGACATCTCGACACGGTGCGGACCGACCACGACGGTCCTGTCCGGATCGACGGAGACCGGCTCTACGGCCCTGGCGCCTCCGACATGAAGTCCGGACTCGCGCTCATGCTCCAGCTCGCGGAGGCCCGCGTAGCTCCCGCTGTCGGCCTCACCCTGGCGTTCTACGCAGGCGAAGAAGGCCCCTACGCCGGCAACCAGCTCGAGCTGCTGCTCGACGATCCATGGCTTCGCGAGAACATCCCCACCTTCGCCGTGTGCCTCGAGCCGTCCGATAATGTCTTGCAGCTCGGCTGCGTGGGCACGCTCCACGCGCGGGTCACCTTCGATGGGCGCAGCGCCCATTCTGCACGCCCGTGGCAGGGCGACAACGCCCTGTACCGCGCCCTTCCTTTCCTCCAGGACCTCGCGTCCCTTCAACCGGTGCACCACGAAGTCGACGGTCTGACGTTCATCGAGGTCACCACGGCGACGATGGCGCAGGGCGGTTCCGGGCGGAACGTGATTCCTGACTCGTTCTGGGTCAACGTGAACCATCGCTTCGCGCCCGGGGTCAGCATGGCCGAGGCGGCGGCCAAGGTCGAAGCCCTGGTCGCATCCCGGGGAAAGGTCGAAGTCGTCGACGCCGCGCCTTCCGCGAAGCCCTACCGGGATCATCCGTGGGTGCAGGCTCTGCTCGACAGCGGCGCCCGTGGGATCGCGCCCAAGCAGGCGTGGACCGATGTCGGCCGCCTCGCTGTCCGGGGCATCCCCGCCGTCAACTTCGGCCCGGGATTGCAGACGCAAGCGCACCAGCGCAACGAGTGGGCGAGCGTGCAGCAGCTCCACGACGGCTGGGAGATCCTGGTCCGCTGGCTGGGTCGTCTCGCGTGCGCCCCATGAAGGTGCGCTTCACGTCATAGAGTTGACCTCGAGAGCATGCAGGTTGCGGGCTGCCCTTGGTCCCGTATTGGCGTCTCGGGCGTGTGTCCGCGCATTGAAACCGGGGAGCCTCCCTGGGCATGGGCCCGTCCCCGGCTTTCAGCGCATCGCAGCCACACGCGGCTCCCGCGTGCGGGGCATGCCATCCCCGTGACCATCGCGCGGGTCGGGCGCCGGAACGTTTTCACCCCGAATCGCTTTCTGGCTTCCCAACCGCCCGGCGGTGTGTCTTTCCTGCGCAACCATGCGTCTGGCTCATCTCATCGGTCCCGAGATGAAGGACCTGCTCCACGAGGATCCGGAGCAGGTCGTGGATCTGCTCGACGAGGTCCACGCCGAAGACCTGGCCGACGTCGTGCTGGAGCTCGACGATCGCGAAGCAGGCGAGCTGCTCAAGCGTCTGCCGGCGGAAGCCGCCGCAGACATCTTCGAGCGTCTTCCCGAGGGGCGTCAGGAGGCGCTGGTTCCGCTGCTGGGCATGCAGTCCACGGCGCGCATCGCCACGGAGATGTCGGCCGACGATCGCGCCGACCTGTTCTCGGCGCTGCCGGAAGATGTCGGCGAAGCGCTCCTCGAAACCCTCGAGAAAGTCGACCCCGAAGCAGCCGAGGAGGTCGAGCAGATCGCCAGGTGGCCCGCGACCAGCGCCGGCCACCTGATGACCACCGACTTCATCGCCGTCGGCGCGTCCGACACGGCCGCCGAAGCCATCGAGCGGATCCGGACGCACGGCAAGGACGTCGAGGTCATCAACTACCTGTACGTGCTGAGCGACGACGGCCGCCTCATCGGTGTCGCCTCCCTGCGTGACGTGCTCATCGCCGACCCCAAGGCGTCGATCCTGAGCTTGATGATGGAGAACGTCATCACGGTCGCACCGGAAGACGACCAGGAAGCCGTCGCGAGGATGATCCAGAAGTACGACGTGCAAGCGCTTCCAGTCGTCGATTCTGCCGGCAAGCTCCTGGGCATTATCACTGTCGACGACGTGATGGACGTCGTGACTGCGGAGCACACGGAAGACGTCCACCGCATGGCGGGCGTGCAGCCGATCGAGGATCCGTACTTCGAGACGACGTTCTGGACGTTCATCAAGAAGCGTGCGGGATGGCTGCTCGCGCTGTTCGTCAGCGAGTTTTTCACGGGCACGGCGTTGCGGCATTACGACCAGGTGCTGCAATCGGTCAGTCAGCTCGCCTTCTACGTGCCGCTGCTGATCTCGACGGGCGGAAACTCCGGATCGCAATCGTCCACGTTGGTCATTCGCGGCATGGCGGTGGGCGAGATCCGGTTGCGCGACTGGTACCGCGTGCTCGTTCGCGAGATGTCTCAGGGTGTCGTGCTCGGGCTCATCCTCGCGGCCGTGGGCACCGTACGTGTCCTGATGTGGCGCGACGGCATCACGATGGCCTCGCTAATCGCCGCCACCCTGGTGTGCATCACCGTGATGGGCTGCACCGTCGGATCTATGCTTCCTCTGGTGATCAAGCGCGTCGGCTTCGACCCGGCAACGAGCTCCGCGCCCTTTATCGCCAGCCTGGTCGACGTGCTGGGGCTGGTCATCTACTTCAATCTGGCGAAGGTCTTGCTCGCCCAGGTGCTGAGCGCGGCGCAGCAGATGGCACGCTAACGAGCCCGGGTCTAGCGCAACAGCACGACGGCGACGACGGCGGCGACGGAGAACACGACCAGCACGGCTGCAGGCAGCGCCCAGCGCTTGAGGATAGCCATGCGCCGTTCGCGCGCCTTGAGCGCCTCCAGTCGCTTCTGCTCCCGCGCGATGCTTGCCGCCAGCTCCTTGGCGTCGAACAGCTCCACCGCGTCGTCTTCGGCGTCCGGCGCCGGCTCCGGGTCACGAGGAAGGGGCGAAGCGGGGAGGCTAGCGGTGGGCGGGGCAACGGCGCGCGGTCGCGACGATGCGGGGGGATGCCGCCTTGCGCCTAGCGGTTGGCGGCTGGTCCCGGTGAAGGCCATCGCATGAGGTTCGGCATCGGGCGACGCTGCCTGGGGTGTCGCAGCGCCCGCCGACGCGCGATGTCCGCCGTGGCGCTCGATGGGCGGCGCGGCGACGTTGCGCGGCTCGGACGGCGTCGGGTCATCGTCGACCAGGCGCACGATGCCCGCAGCCTGGCGGATCTCCTCGGGCAGCTCGACCATCACCTGGGTCGGGTCGTTCTCCCCGGGCTCGTCGTCGGCGCTCGTGTCGCCTGTCGGCCTGGGCTCGACGAGGCGCACCGACGCCGAACGCGAGAGCGCATCGCGGTCGGGCGGAACCGCCACCGGAATGCCCACGTACGAGGAGTCGGACAGGGCCGCCGGCACGGTCCCGCACACCACGGCAAGCGTCGCGGCCATCTCCTTGGCTGTATTGAACCGGTCCTCGGGCTTGCGCGCGCATGCCCGGAGGAACCATTCGTCGAAGCCCACGGGCGCGTTCGGCCATATTGACGATGGCCGGGGAGGCGCCGCCGTGCAGATTTTGACGAGCAGATCTCCCAGGTTCGTCGCCTCGAATGGACGCCGGCCGACCATCGCTTCGAACGCGATCACGCCCAGCGCCCACAGGTCGGTGCGATGGTCGATGCGCTTTTCGCCCTGCGCCTGCTCCGGGCTCATGTAGTACGGGGTTCCAACCACGATGCCGGTGCCGGTCCGCGCGAGGTTGACGCCTCCAACTCCTTTCGCCACGCCGAAGTCGAGCACCTTGACCAGCTCGCCTTCATCTTCCGACACGCACAGGAAGATGTTGTCGGGCTTGAGGTCGCGGTGCACGATGCCGCGCTTGTGGGCACGGGTCAGTGCCCGCGCCACCTGGGTGATCACGGAGGATGCTTGCGCCGGCTTGAGGCGGGTGAGCCGGTCGAGGCGCGTGCCCAGGTCCTCGCCCTCCAGCAGCTCCATCGCGATGTAGGGAGTGCCTCCTTCGGTGACGCCGAAGTCGAAGATCTGCACCACGTGCGCGGAGCGCAACGCCGCGGCGGCGCTCGCTTCGCGCTTGAACCTCGCCACGTAGTCCGCCGTCGCCGACAGGTTCGGATCGAGCATCTTGATGGCGAGCGGGGTTCCCATCTGAAGATGCACCGCTTCCCACACTCGACCCTGGGCACCTCGGCCGAGCTCGCGAACCAATCGGTACTTTCCAGCTACGACTTCGCCGCGTCTCACGCGCGCCTCTGGGTTGCAAGCCTACCGGCATTCCGGCCGATTGGCCTAGCGATTGAACACGATTTGACACCCGACACAAACTCGCGACAATCCTCCTCCCGGCCCGGGTGATCCCCCGCAGCCGGCTTTTCTCATGCCGCCCCTCAGCTCGATGCTCCTGCAGCGCGAGGTCGCTTCGTTACGCGAAGTGGACGAAGCCCTTGCTCGTCAGGCCCTCCATGGCGGCGACCTCGTCACCAATCTCCTCGAAGTCGCCCACGTCGACGAGTCCGCGCTGTTGAGCGTCCTGTCCGAATTCCACGGCCTGCCCGCCGCCCCCTCCGGTCCCTTGCCTCCGGCCGACCCGAACGCCGTCGCCCTGTTCCCCAGGGACGTCGCTGTCGAGCATTGCATCCTTCCCTTCCGCGCCTCCGCCTCCGCTTGCGACATCATCGTGACGGCGCCCCTGTCCCCCACGCTGCTCGACGACCTGCGCTTCGCCCTCGGCGTTCAATTGGAGCAGCTCGTCGCCGTGCCCGCACGAGTGAGGCTCGCCTTGTCGCGCTTGTACGACGTGCCCGCCGACCGGCGCGACCTGCGCGTCGTGGCGCGACTCGAAGGGCTCGCCGACCCCAGCCCCAGCGAGGCACCCCCGCCCAGACCCTCGGGAGACTCGCTGCTGCCCCCACGATTCCCCGGACAACCCCCGCCTGTCGTGCAGCCCGAGGGCCACGACATGCCAGGTCCACCCTCTCCAGCCCAGCCGCAGCCGACACCACTCGCCCCGTCGCCCGGCCTGACGCCACCGTCCGCGTCACCACCCTCCCCTTCGGCGCAATCAGGTTTCCCGCGTTCGGCGACCCGCGCCACGCTACCGGTCGGAGACCCTCCGGACGTCTCCACGAGGCTGTCCGTTCCGCCCGCCCTCCCGTCGCTCTCACCCGAGCGGTGGAGCAAGCGGCCACGCAGTGTCCGCCTCCGGCGCAAGGGCCCCTTCACGCCGGCCATGGCCCGCGACGCGCTGGCGGATGCCGAATCCCACGGCGCCATCCTGCGCATCTTGTTCGACTTCTCCCGCCAGTACTTCGAATACGCCGCGCTGTTCCTCGTGCGAGACGACCTGGCGGAAGGTGTGGATGCTTCCGGCCCGGGTGTGGATCGAGACCGCATTCGCGGCATCGGCGTCCCCCTCGACCTGCCCGGCATCTTGCACGATGCCCGGGAGCGCAAGGTCAACGTGCTCGCCGTCCCCCGCAGCGAAGGCGTCGACGCTGCCCTTCGGCAAGATCTTCGTCATCCGATGAACCGCGAGGTGCTGGTCATTCCGGTGATGATCCGGCAGCGGGTCATCGCGTTGCTGTACGGCGATGACGGCTCCTACGCGGTAGACATGCAGGAGGTCGGTGATGTGCTGGCCATGGTGCCGCTCGTCAGCGCTGCGCTCGAGCGCCTGATCCTGCTCAAGAAGCTCGGCCGGGTTAGCTCGTCTCCGCCGTCCTCCGCCGTGTCGGCGAATCGCGACACCCTGCGCGGATTGCAGGGCCTTCCGGGACTGTCCGGGCAGCCGTCCACAGCGCCTGCCATCGCGCCCCCGGACCCGTTGCCGACCATCAACGCTCCGTTCCCAGGCCCCTTCGGACAAGAAGAGAGCACCAGGGCAGGTCCGCCCCGACCCGTCACGACGTCCTTCGCCGCGCCATCCGGCGATCGCACAGGTTCGGCTGCGCAGCGCAAGATCACGGCCAGCTTCGGCGTGGTCACGGCGACTCCTGCCTCGCCGCCGCCACCCGCGGAACCCGATGCGAAGGACGTCACCACATCACGCGTCGCCGAGCCTGCTTCGGGGCAGTCCGTCCCGTCCGCTGCACCCGAGCCGGTGGCCGATCAGCACCTGCCCGAACCCCGGGATCCGTCGCCCCCGGCCCAGCAGGCCGTGGAGGCGGAGGCGCCTGCCTGTGCGGCGGAGGAACCTCGCGAGCCGGTCTCGAACGACACCTCCGGCGCGGCGCCCGATGTCATGGTCGGCGAAGTGGAGGAACCCGACGACATGGTGATGGCGGTCCTCGACGAGCTTCAACGATCGCCGGGGCCACAGCACGTCGCCGAGGGTGCCGATCGCAGGGAATCCGCCGTCGCCACGCACATGATCGCCGAAGGGCCCAGGATGCCCCCCAAGAGCAGTCATCCGTCCGATGTGGGGCTGCCGCTTGTCATGGTCGACGTACGCGGCGTCGTGGGTGAGCTGATGGACACGCTCGAGCGCGAGGATCTGCCCGCCGAGGAGGCATCGCGCATCCGCGACGAGATTGTGCGGCTGGGTGACGAGGCGGCAGCCGTGGTCGCGAGTCGATTTCCAGGCGTGACCACGACCGCGGTCGATCCGGTGCATGCCACCCTCCCGCCGGTCGGTGCGTGCGGAGCGTTGCTGCAGGTCGCCGCGATGCTGGGGCGCAGGATGGCGAAGCATGTGGAACCGTTGCTCGACGCACCCGATTCGAACGTGCGTTTCTGGGCGGTCATGTTCCTCGCGGAGCTGGGGGGCTCGATCGCTTCTCGCGCGGTGCTCCGTGGGCTGTTCGACGACGACGAGCGAGTACGGCTCGGGGCGCGTGCGGCCATGCGCGCGGCTGCGGGGCGGCGGGCATGGGTGGCCGACGTGCGGGAGAAGCTGCGCAGGGTTGCCGAAGGAGCGGGCGAGCCGTTGCAGAGGCGGCTGCGCGCGGTCGAGTCGTTGGGCGGCCTGCGGGAGCGCGCCACCGTACCGGTCCTCATCGACCTGCTCGAGGCGGCGGAACCAGAGCTCCGTGCCGCCGCGCACGACGCGCTTCAGGCCGTCGCGCGTCGCAGGATGCCGGGCACGGTGGAGGCATGGCGGGCGTGGTGGTCCAGCAACATGGCGCGCGACCGCGTCGAGTGGCTGCTGGACGCCCTGGCCGATCAAGACGACAGCATCGCGTCGGAAGCGTGCTCGGAGTTGGAGGCGATGGCAGGCAGGAGCTTCGGCTACTCGCCGGGGTTATCGGCGGAAGGGCGACGGGTCGTTGTGAACGCGGCCCGGGCGTGGTGGCGTCACGAAGGCTTGCCGCGCATGACGGAGCCGCCGATGGGTACGCGGGCGGAGTAGCGTGACTTCACCGCGCAAAGGCTCGCGCGACGAGAGCGAGCCTGGCTCGCGGCTGCGTGCTCGTTCGGTAGTGTCACGCTAGAGAACGTTGCTGGTCCGAGCGAGGCGTCAGTGCATGAGGGTGGACAGCACGCCGGTCGCGAGCTGGAGGATTGTCAGCCCGATGATGATGAGAAAGCCGAGGGCCCCCAGCACGATACCGCCGGTTGCCATACCGTCGCCCGTGAGATTGGGGTTCTTCTTGATCTCACTCTTGGCCATGAAGCCCGTGATGATGGCGACGAGCCACATGATGTAGAGGTTGCAGCAAGGCAGGACCGCCAAGATACCGGTCACCAAGGAGACGACTGCGAGGGTACTGTTCTTCTTGGGCCCGGCGGCGGAAGGTCCGGGCGGGGCACCATAGGGTGCTGGCCCGCCTGCTGGCGGAGGTGATCCGAAGCCGCCGGCGGGTGGGCCACCGGCGGGCGGCGGCGCACCGAAGCCGCCCCCTGGTGGCGGACCGGCAGGAGGTGCGCCGAATCCGCCGGGCGGTGCACCGGGCGGGGGGCCGAATCCACCAGGCGGGGCGCCGGGGGGAGGTCCGCCGAATCCACCCGGTGGAGGTCCGCCGAAACCACCGGGCGGGCCGTATCCGCCGCCCTGTGCATTCAACTGTCCGTTGGGCTCATGGTTCATCATGGCGAACGATAGTCCGCGACCAAGCGGCCCGTTGTCAACGGGAACCCGACCTCACGCCACACGCAACCAGGCTGTTCCACGCCGGGTCCCACGCCGGCCTGGGCAATCGCGGCCGTCCCCCGTATGCTTGTCTTGCTCTGGTCGCATGCATCCGCCACGGGCCGCATGCGAGCAGCGCCACACAAGCGTGTGCAGCCTCGCGTGCAAGCTCGTGTGCCCGACGCCAGGAGGTGGATCGTTGAGCGAACCCCGACCCATCGGCATGCGAATCCCTCGCCCCTATGCAACGGAGGAGGAGTTCATTCAGGGTGACGGCCTGGCCATCGGGCGCATGGGGATGATTCTCATCGGCGCCCCGGCACGTCCACCGGGCATCGTCGTTCGATTCGAGCTGCTGCTCAAGGGCGGCGAGCCTGTCTTCCGTGGTGAAGGGAAGGTCGTTGCTCACCGCGTTCACGCCAACGGACGCCAGGGGTTGGAAGTCCGCTTTACGCGGCTCGACAAGCATTCCAAAGCGCTCGTCGAGCGGGTTCTCGCCTTGAGGAAAACAGGCGCGCTGACCCCTGCGGCTTCGCCGGGTGCACCCGAGGTGGCCGAAGGAGTCGACAAGGTCGATCTGGAAAGGCCGTCGCAACCCGAAGCGCCCGAGCCGCGCATCTCGACGCCCGAGGCCGCCGCCAAGCCGGAGACAGAACCCGAGCCGCCGGCTCCTGCCGTGCCGGACCTGCAAGTCCTGCGGGAACCGCACGCACCTGCCACTTCCGAGGCGGAGCACGAACCACCGCACGCGCCCGAACCGCCGCACGAGCACGCTCCGGAGCCGCACGCCAAACCGCTCGAACAAGCTTCGATCGCGCAATCGAACCACGCGCCCGCCCCGACAACCGAACCTGCACCCGCTGCCGAGCCGGACGCCACCGTCGTCGATGCCCGCGTCGCCGAGATCGAGGCCACCGCGACGCAGGACGAGCCCGACGACTCCCCGCCGCGTGTTGAACCTCCCATCGACGACGCGCCGACCCCGTTCATGCCGCCCGTCACGGTCGACGATCATGAGCGCGAGCGGGATGAGAAGCCGGCGGACACGAACGCTGCGCCCGCGAGCGACGCTGGCGGTGACGCCGTGGCGGACGCGCTCCGACGGCTGCGTGCGCGCAATGCGACATTCGAGCCGTCGCCGCAACACCGTGCCGCGCTCGACAAGCTCCGCGCGCGTCTGCCTCCCTGATCGCCAGATGCCCATGCAAGACCAGCGAAGCCCACGCCTTCGTGTCACCGGACTGCACGTACGGCGCGGCGACCGTGTCGTGATCCATGACGTCGGTCTCGATGTCGCTCCGGGGGAGACGGTGAGCATCTCCGGGCCGTCCGGTTGCGGCAAGTCCACCCTGTTGCGCGCGCTTGCATGGTTGGAGCGTCCCGATGCGGGCCGGATCGAGATCGACGGCGAGGACGCCGAGACCATCGATCCTCGTGCCTACCGGCGCAGGGTGTCGCTGGTGTTTCAGGAGCCACCGATGTTCGACGGCACCGTGGCGGACAACGTGCGGTTCGGCCCGCGCCTGCTCGGCCGGGAGCTGTCGGATTCCGAGGTGGCGGCCTTGCTGCGGCAGGTCTCGCTCGATCCGGCCATCTCGTCCCGCGATGCAAGTCGCCTCAGCGGCGGCGAACGACAACGGGTCGCTCTGGCCCGCTCCCTTGCCAACCAGCCGCGCGTTCTACTGCTCGACGAGCCCACCTCGGCCCTCGACCCGGAAGCGGCCCATGGAGTGATCGCGCAGATCCGCCACCTCGCTTGCGACGGGCTCTCGGTGGTGGCGGTGCTGCATGTGCCCGAGCACGCCAGGTCGCTGGGTGACAAGCACCTTCGCATGCGCGATGGGAGGCTCGAGCCGGAGGAGTCGACAGCGTGAGTTATGTCGAGATCCCGCTGGTCCGGCTCGCTGGCGCTGCCCTGTTGATCGCGATCGCCGTGGCCGTCTCGCGTCGTCGCAAGCTCGACCTCGAGAAAGACTTGCTGGTGGGTGCGGTCCGGGCCGCGGTTCAGCTCGTGGCGATTGGCTATGTGCTCGTGTTGATGTTCCGCAGCGAGAGCACGTGGCTCGTGATCGCGGCGCTTACGGTCATGCTGGTCGTCGCCGCGTGGACCGCCTCACGGCGTGTCACCCACGGGCCGGGCTGGCGTGTGCTGATGCCGCGCGCCGCACTCGCGATCGGCGCGGCGTTCTGCGTGGCCTTGCTGCCCGTGCTCGCGTGGGTCATCCCCGTTCGCCCCCTGCTGTCGGCCCGCTACGCCGTACCCATCGGCGGAATGGTCATGGCTTCCGGAATGAATGTCGTCGCCCTCACGCTCGAACGCATCATGTCGTCCGCTCATCAGCGCGCGGTCGTCATCGAGCAGGCGCTTGCGCTGGGGGCCTCGCCGGCGCAAGCGATGCAACCCATCCACCGGCAAGCGCTTCGCGCGGCGCTGACGCCGACCATCAACTCGCTGCTGACCCTGGGCCTCGTTCAGCTTCCAGGCATGATGACGGGGCAGATCCTCAGCGGCACGTCGCCGCTGCAGGCGGTGCGGTACCAGCTCGTCATCATGTATCAGCTCGTCGCGGTCGCCGCGGTGGCGGGCACCCTGGCGGCCTGGTTCGCGCAACGCGCGTTGTTCGACGACCGGGGCAGGCTGCGGCGGTTTCCGGCTGCGGTGCAGGATGGCGGCAAGCACGGCGGCTCATGAACGCCGGCGTCGAGTCCGGGTGAGCGCGGTGATCCCGGCGAGGAAACCGTTCCCCATTTCGCAGCCGAGCCCGATCCGACCAGACACTGCGAGCCTCTGCCGAGGGTCGGCGCAACGCGGTGGCTGTCGAGCTTGTCGGTTCAGGTCTTCGGGTCTTGAACGCACGGGCCACTGGTGAAACACTCGCGCTCGCTCCTCCGCAGGAGGCGGTCGGGAGCGAAGCATCTGCACGACAACGGAAGAGGTGTCCCAAGCCATTCAAGCAAATCACCGACAAGGCGAAGTCCGCCCGAGCCGTCGCGTCGGCGGCCGACACGCACGCGGCGCACGCGGCGTCCGCGCTGGATCCCATGCTCGCGCCGTTCCTGAAGCGCGGCGAGAAGATGCCCGATGTTGCGCTGCTTTGCAGCCTCGTTGCTCGCCGCATCACCGCCAAGGCGCACGTCATGATGGAAGCGGACCGGGCCCACGAGACAGAATTGGGCGACGACAGGGCGCCACGCGAGCAGCGCGATCGCGCCGCTGAGGAGCTTGGCGCCATCATCGCCGACTTGCGCGACGCTCTCCTCGTGACCTACGGGCCAGCGCCGGTTCATCGGTTTGGTCTGGATGGCAAGCTTCCGACGGACCCCAGCGTGATGGCTGCGCTCGGAAGCTCCGTGCTAGCACGGATCGAGTCGGGGGAGGTCAAGCTCGAGGCTCCTCGTCGCAAGAAGGGGCTTGCGATCGACCTCGGGGCATTTGCGCACGAGATCCGGACGCACCTGCCGACGCTTCAGAAGGCCCTGGCGGATGTGGCGCGCGAGGAGAAGGAGGCGAATGCCACGCTACACGCCAAGCAGGCCGCAGTGGCGGAGCACGACGATGCGTTCACGACCGGCGCGGACTTCTTGTCGGCCACGTTCGCGATGGCAGGCTTGCACGACCTGGCGCGGAAAGTGCGGCCGTCTCGACGGCGTCCGGGACGCATCGACGAGCCGGGGGACGAAGAGCAACCGGGGGGCGGTGGCGCCACGGCGTGACGTCACGGTTCGAAAACGCCTTTCGGGCGTATCGCGAGACGCGGTGCAGGGCTCGGAGGTGTTCTGCCGCGGCGCAAAGCGTCTGGCAACTTGCCGCGCCCGTTCTGCCGCGGCGCAAAGCGTCTGGCAACTTGCCGCGCCCGTTCTGCCGCGGCGCAAAGCGTCTGGCAACTTGCCGCGCCCGTTCTGCCGCGGCGCAAAGCGTCTGGCAACTTGCCGCGCCCGTTCTGCCGCGGCGCAAAGCGTCTGGCAACTTGCCGCGCCCGTTCTGCCGCGGCGCAAAGCGTCTGGCAACTTGCCGCGCCCGTTC
>Ga0272446_1001283_pt1 | contig 36852 bp, 29 predicted proteins | sample YNPCB0061_FD_194587 | JGI IMG/M metagenome (GOLD analysis project Ga0272446, IMG submission 194587) | Hot spring microbial mat communities from Yellowstone National Park, WY, United States - YNP-CB-006-1 | ecosystem: Environmental > Aquatic > Thermal springs > Hot (42-90C) > Sediment | place...
CAAGCTGTACTGATAATCTGAAGGCGCGTAGCCTGCAAGCGCGGCGGCGTCGCCGCGCGTCAGGACGCGCACGGCGCCCGGATCGAGCCACAAGTCAGTCGCGATGACGTGCCGGCGCCCACCGCCGTCGATCAACACCCAATCGCGTAAGTTGACGGCCTGCACGTCGATGTTCGCCACCTCAACAAACTCACCCACGTTATCTGCCACCGCCAGCGGATCGACCATGATCTCGCTCAGGCGGATGCGCGGTGGCGGCCCGGCGGTCGGCGTTGGCGACGGCGTCTCGGCAGGCGTTTCCGTCGCTGTGATGGCTGGCGGTGGTGAAGCGGTCGCTGTCGCGGCGACGGTTGGCGTAGGCGCCCCGCTGTAGGCGCTGCCGGGGCTGCCTTTGTCCGTGTGTTGTGCGCTCCAGGGCGTCGTGGCGATGCCCCATGTTGCGCCATTCAGATCGATGCGCTCAAAGCTGGCGCCCGTGCGCACGCGCAACTCGCCCGATCCGCCCCAGGTGATTGCGTCGATTGGCGCCAGAGCGTCCGGGGCAAAAAGCTTCACGTCGCCATCGGTGTTGGCGAGTTGCAGCGAGGCGAATTGATAGTCGGAGTGGACGTAGTTAGCCAGCGCCGTTGCGTCGCCTCGGGTCAAAACCAGATAGGCGCCGGGCGCGATCCAGAGGTCGATGTTGATCGTGTGACTGCGCGTCCCACTGCTCAGGCGCCAGCCGCGCAGGTTAACGGACAGGCTGCCAACGTTGGTCACTTCGATGTACTCACCGATGGCGTCGGTCACGGCGCTGGGATCGGGCATGATCTCGCTCAAGCGGATCGTTGCGTTGTCAGCCGGGATCGGCGTCACAGTTGCAGTCAGGGTGGGCGTCGGTGTTGGCGTGCCGGTGGCAGTCTCGGTCGGGGTGGGCGGCAGTGTTGGCGTGCCGGTGGCAGTCTCGGTCGGTGTTGGCGTGTCGGTGGGCGTCGGTGTTGGCGTGTCGGTGGGCGTCGGCGTGTCGGTGGGTGTCGGCGTCGGCGTGTCGGTGGGCGTCGGTGTTGGCGTATCAGTGGGCGTCGGCGTTGGCGTGTCGGTGGGCGTCGGCGTTGGCGTGTCGGTGGGCGGCGGTGTTGGCGTGTCGGTGGGTGTCGGTGTTGGCGGCGCGCAGACATTCTGGGGCGAGGCGCTGTTGCGCGGGGTCGGCGAGTTGATGCTGAAATCGGCGGCGTTGTTGTTGCTGTCGACGCAGCCCCCTCCGTTGCGCAGGGCGCTTACTGTATTGGATAAGCCCGGAGCCGCCTGCCCCTCGACGTCGGTTGCACTACCGTAGCCCAGCAAATCCATCGTCTGCCCTGCGTTGCGCAGACGCACCTTGCCGCTCGTCGCCGCAATGGCGATGTTGGCGGTGAGGTCTGGGGTGGGAAGCGGAGCGCCGCTGCTTGTTTCCAGGGCAATCAGTAGATAGGAGTAAGGCTGAAGGCTGCGTCCATCGAGCGCCACCGGCTTCCAGTTGGTGGAAGTTGCGGCGGCGTATTCGACCGACCAGCCTGCGAGATCGACGACATCGCCAGTGGCGTTGAACAATTCGATGAAATCGGCGTTGTAGGGCGCGCCATTGTTCCCGCCGCCGCCAAACACCTGGCTGATGCAGACCGTGCACCGCTCGGCGTCAGCCAGCAGATTAACTTGCCGCGCGCCGACAAGGATGACGCTGGCAAGGGCAATCCAACCCGCTACGATCAAGCTGCGTCCGATAGACTCTGCAGACAATGGGGTGCTTCCGTCAGTGCGGGAGCAGGGATCGCAACGCATCGCCGTTCCTTTCCTGGGCGCGAGTTGCACAATCCGAACAAACACTGGGCTTACGCAGATTCTAGTGTGTCACCTTCCTGGAAGCTCTCAGCTTCCAGGAAGGTTGCTGAGCTGACTGCGTAAGTCCTAAAACAAATTCAGAGCGGATGCGGTTTTCCAGGCTGTGTTTGAGCAACCGGGCTGCTCACCTGTGCGGTGATGACGGGATCATAGCGTCACCGCCGTCCGCAAAAATCGGACACTTGACCGAGAGGGGATAGGCTGATCGGAGATAGGCGCGGGTCTACATGCCGCGCACGCCTGGGCTGACATTGGCGCCGTCCTGGGTCAGCGCAAAGACGAGGCGCAGCCCTTGCGTGCCCAGGCGTTGGGGGCGAATCTGACTGCCGTGGGCGCGGATAACGGCGTCGGCTAACGCCAGGCGCAGACGCACAGTTTCATTAGCCTGGCTGCGCACATCCTCTTCGCCAAAGAAGAGCTTGAAGATCGTGGCGGCGTCTTCTGGACGCAAGCCCTCAAAGGTGTCCGTAATCTCGATCAGGGCGCCGTTGCGGGTAGGATACGCGTTGAGTTTCACGCTGCCACCTTTGGGCAGACGTTGCAAGGCGTCGCCTACCAGGTTGTTGAGCACCCGGCTGATCTGGCGGACATCGATAGGGATGGGTGGGATGTTGGGGTCGCAGCGACAGGTCAAGGTGATATTTTTCTGTTCAGCGGCATGCCGTAATGAGTCGACTGTCATCTCGATCAGCTCGTCGATGTGGGCGGGGGAGCGCTCCAGGCGGATGCCGGCGACATCCAGTTGCGCCAGGTCATAGAGATCGTCGATCAGGTCGGAAAGAGCGTTGATATCACGTCGGGCAATGCGCAGATAACGATCGAACATGTCCGGGTCACTCACCAGACCTTCGGCGATGCTCTCGACCATTGTGCGCGACGAAAGCAGCGGCACGCGCAGGTCGTAGCCGATCCAGGCGGTCAAGTCGCGGCGCAACCGATCCAGTTGGCGCTCTTTGCGGTCAGCCGCTTCGAGTTTCGCCGCCATTGCGTTGAAGACTTCCGCCAGTCGCGACAATTCATCGTTGTCATCGATCTCGACGCGCACGTGATACCGCCCCATCGCCAGCGCCTCGGCTGCACCGGTCAACGAGGCGAGTTTTTCGGTGATTGCGGCAGACTGCATGTAGCCAATCGAAGCCACCACGCCGGAAGCAAACAACATCAGAATCGTGATGAGCAGCGCATCATAGGAATGAATGAACAGCAGGCTGGCTGCGACCCACACGATGATCAGAATCAGCCCGGCGGCCAGCAAATAGCCAACCAACACCACGGTGCCCACGCGCGGAATGCGATAGATATAACGCAGGCGATAGGCAACGAAGCCTGTCACGCCGACCACAGCGACCCCGGCTCCTAACAACGCCGCCATGATTTGAAGGTCGAGCAGCGTGGGCAGGGCGAACCACCAGAAAAAGGCCATGGTGATGATATAAATGCTCAAGAGAGCTGCTGTAAACCACATGAAGGGCGTTATCGAACGACGAACCGGATAAACGATCATGGCCGATCACTCCAGAAGGTTTCCTGCTTTTGCCACTTGTCTGGCGATGGCAAACGCACCACGATGATGCAAAAGGCGCTGTCCTGATCTTGCTTTGGCGGCCTGGTGCAGCGTGCTACAATGCCTGTCAACTTGCCAGTCGAAAGGTTCGCTATGTCAGTCATGTACACAGATGCCGAAGCGCGGCGTCGCACAGTGCTGGTCGTCATTCTCAATAACGAGATTGATCTGGAGCGTGCACGGGATGCGGGCTGGTATCGGATTCCGCAGCGACGAGCGCCGCGCCGGATCGGCGCCGACTATCTGGCATTCTATCAGACCGGGGCATTTCGCCAACAGCCCGAAGCACAGACGATCTCTTTTCTGGCGCCGACGCATCGCTACCGGCTGATGACCAGGCGCGAGCTGCTGCCCGAAGAGGCGGATCATCCGCGTGCTGGCGACTACTATTATCGCATTGATATCGGGCCGTTGGAACGGCTACCCCGCCCAGTGCGCGCCACGACGTTCCGCCGCCTGACCTTCATTCACACCACGTTGGCGCGGCTCCTGGCGGCGGAAGATGTCAAAGATCTTTTCATCGACGATGACCCCTTCGAGCAACTGTGGTCAGCGCTGCGCGAACACAATCTGCGTCCGCTGAAGAACCGTCTTGCCGGTGAGCGTCCTGTCGACATTACGCTGCGCGCACGTGGTGGGTATCTTGGCATCACTTGTCAAGACGCTAACGCAGCGCAGGAGTCGCGTTCAATGCCAACCGCAGAGCGTTGGGAGTTTCTGCAACTCTCCGCGATGCAGATCACGGCTGACCTGCCCGGCTGTCTACGCCAGATCGGCGCCGCTTTGCTGCGCCTTGGCGGCTCGGTGTTGAATCAGCCCGTCGGTGCGTCGGAGTAGACGGCTGCGCTGGCTGTCAAGGAGGAGAATGTGAATCGAGCACCAGTTCTGGGGCGTTCGGCGCTCTTTCCGCTTGTCTTTGCCGTCGTGCTTGGGTGTGGCGCGCTGCAGCTCTGGCTGCCGCCGATCTCTCAGGCTGGCGCGCTGCCCGGCGAGACGCTGCCCCCGGCGCCAGATATCTACCTGCCGCTGATAGCCTACGCTACACCGCCGCTCCAGCCACCACGCACCTACACCGCGATCCCGGTTGAGCCACCGCCCACGGATCGCCCGGCTGCCGATCATCCAGACCTGAATCTGGCAATCCGAGGCTTTGCCGCCACAACCGGCTATCTGGGCCTGGTCACCTATGGTGAGGATGAGCAGGGACCCGACCCCAACGCCCCACAAATCGACGGCATGTTCGACCCGTTGCGCCTGCCGGTCTTTCGCGCGGTTTACCAGGTCTACGACTGGAACTGGGGGTGCAATCCGCCTGACGGCTGTCTGGGGGCGCCGATCACGGAGTATCCGGTGACGCTGCTAGAGATGGAGACCGCGCCTGACGAGGAAATCCGTATCCCGCGGCGCGCACCGGACATCTATTCAGGCGGGTTCAAGGCGCTCGTGCTCTACGCTGCGGAGCGGCGGCTGACGATCACCTACACCCGCGGCGACACGGCGGCTAACGGCTATCTGATTCACCTGGAGGATTTCGCCGTCAATCCTGGTCTGATTGCGCTCTACGAGCAACTCAACGCCGCCGGGCGCGGACAATTGCCCGCGCTGCGCAACGGCGAAATCGTCGGTGTCGCCGATCGCGGTTCAATTAAGATCGCCACGCGCGACACAGGTCGCTTTCTCGACCCGCGCGCCTGCAAGGACTGGTGGCAAGGTTACCTGGCGCAGTGCGTGGTGCAACTGAGGAGATAGAGATTAAGAGATTGGAGGTTAGAGACTGGAGATTAGAGATTGGAGATTGGTTCAAGGGCGAGCGGTCTTTAATCTCCAATCTCTAATCTCCAGTCTCTCAATCTCTCATTCTCCCGCCACTCCCAATTCCGCCGCAATGCCCTGCATCGCTGTCAGCACGCGCTGGACGTGCTCGTCGAAGGGGACGCCCAGCTCTTCGATGAACTGCATGTTCTCGTGGCGGTCAATGGCGGCGGTGAAGGCTTTGTCCTTCCACTTCTTCTTGATGGACTTCAATTCGACATTGCGCAGGTCACGATCCGGGCGCACGTAGGCGGCGGCCTGAATCAAACCGGTCAGCTCGTCGCACGCCAGCAGCGTTTTGTCGAGCAACGATTCGCGCGGGACGCCCAGGAAGGTCGCGTGCGCTTCGACGGCGTGGATCAACACCGGCGGGTAGCCGCGCTCGCGGAAGAGGCGTAGTTCGGTGCGCGGGTGGCCGTTGACCTGGTCATCCATATTCGGGAAGCGTTCGTAATCCAGGTCGTGCAGCAGCCCGGTGATGCCCCACAACTCCTCATCTTCGCCAAAGTGGCGGGCATAGGCGCGCAGCGCAGCCTCCACCGCCAGCATGTGTCGCCGCAAACTCTCTGACTGCACCCACTCGCACAGCAAGGCGTAGGCTTCGTCGCGGGTTGGAAGGGACATGAGTAGGCCTTTCTAGTCGTGAATGATGAACTCAAACTCAAAATGGTGAATTGTGAATGAATGATGATCGATTATACAATCCTCTTATGCGGATCGTAACTTATAACATCCACGGCTGGCGCACAGCAGATGGCAAACCAAATCTCGACGGCGTGACCGCTGTCCTGCGCATGCTCGACGCCGACATCATCGGGTTGAACGAAGTCTATTACCCGCGGGTGGTGGCGGGCGATGATCGACCTGCGCTGCAAGCGCTCGCCGACTGGCTGGGGATGCACTTTGTCTTCGGCCCCTGTCTGCGCTGGCCCGCTGAAAGGGACATGCCCGCCGACGCCTATGGCAACGCACTGCTCAGCCGCTGGCCGATCATTGCCAGTTCTGCGCATCACCTGACGGCAAAGGAGGAGGACAGGGAGGGCGTGCTCGCCGGGCGCGAGCAGCGCGGTCTGCTCGAAGGGCGCATCCTGCTGCCGGACGGGCGCACCTTCACCGCCTATGTCACCCATCTCGACCACAAGAGCGAGGCTGCGCGCATGGTGCAACTGCGCGTGGCGCGCACCTGGCTGGTGCGCGACCGCAACCGCCCACACCTGGTCATGGGCGATTTCAACGCCGTCAGCCGTTGGGACTGGAGCGAAGATCGCCTGGCGGCATTGCGTGCACAGCCGACCTGCCAGGGCGGCGCACTGGCGGGCGACGACGACAAGGGGCCGCAGGTGGTCGATGCGATGGAGAAAGCGGGCTACGTCGATCTTTACCGCCGCTTTGGCGAACCCGGCGGCGTGACCTTCCCAACGCAGGATTGGCCCATCCGCATCGACTATGTTTTCGCCAGTCAGTCGCTGGCGCCGCTGGTGACGAACTGCACGATCTGGACGGAGAGCGACGGCGTCTCCGACCATCGACCGGTGCTGGCGGAACTAAACCTGGAAGCGGGAAATGATGCGCATCCAATTACCTGAGGCGCTGCCCGCCGACAAGCGTCACATGATCCAGCAACTGGTCAGCACACTGGCGCAGACGCCCGGCGTTGTCGCCGTTGTGTTAGGCGGCTCGTATGCGCGTGGCACGGCGCGCCCCGATTCAGATGTCGATCTCGGCCTCTACTATATGCCGGATTCGCCCTTCCGCATCGACGATATTGCTCAGATTGCCGGGTCGGTCGCCATCCAACCGCCAACCGTCACCGGTTTCTATGAATGGGGCGCCTGGGTCAACGGCGGCGCATGGATTCGCACGGCGTCGGGCAAGGTCGATTTTCTCTACCGCAACCTCGATCAGGTTGCGCGCACCATCGACGAGGCAGCGCAGGGCATCGTCCACCACGACTATCCACAGCAGCCACCTTATGGTTTCTACAGCGTCACCTACCTGGCGGAGATGCAAGTCTGTATTCCACTCCATGATCCCACCGGCGCAATTGCAGCGTTGAAAGCGCGGGTCGAACTCTATCCTGAACTGCTGCACCAACGCGCCGTCAACGATGGCCTGTGGAGCGCCGAGTTCACCTTACTGCACGCCAGTTCCTTTGCCGCACAGGGTGACATCTACAATACCGTGGGCTGTCTGACCCGCGTCGCAACGAACCTGACGCAGGTGCTCTTCGCCCTCAATCGCTGCTATTACATGAGCGACAAGGGCGCCATGCGCGCAATTGACGGTTTTGCACATGCCCCTGCAGGGTACAGCGCAGCGTTAGGCGCCGTCCTTGCCGCGCCCGGATACGACGCACAAACGCTGGCGCAGTCGGTGGCGGCGCTCGAAGCTCTCTGGCGGCGCGTCGTCGAACTAACGGACGGTGCGTATCAGCCTAAGTTTGTGATGGCGTGACGATGGATCTCTTCGAGCAAGCCAACCAGGATCGCATGGCGCGCAGCGCGCCATTGGCGGCAAGGATGCGCCCGCGCACGCTCGACGAATACGTCGGGCAGCAGCACATCGTGGGGCCGGGGCGGCTGTTGCGTCGCGCGATCGAGGCCGACCAGCTATCGAGCGTGATCTTCTACGGCCCGCCCGGCACCGGCAAGACGACACTGGCGCGCGTCATCGCCAACACCACGCGCGCCCACTTCATCGCCATCAACGCCGTGCTCGCTGGCGTCAAGGACATCCGCGAGGCGATCGACGAGGCGCAGAACCGCGCGCGGCTTTATGGGCAGCGCACGATCCTCTTCGTCGACGAAGTGCACCGCTTCAACAAGGCGCAGCAGGACGCGCTGCTGCCGTGGGTTGAGAATGGCACGGTGATTTTCATCGGCGCCACGACTGAAAACCCCTACTTCGAGGTCAACAAGGCGCTGGTCAGCCGCAGCCGCATCTTCCAACTCGTCCCGCTCAGCAAAGACGACCTGCGCGCCATTGTGCAGCAGACGCTCACCGACCCCGAACGCGGCTACGGCAAGCTGAAGATCACCATCGACGAGGACGCGCTGGAGCACCTGATCGAAGTCGCCAACGGCGACGCCCGCGCCGTGCTGAATGCGTTGGAACTGGCGGTGGAGACGACGGGGACAGGAAGATCAGAGATTGGAGATTGGGAGATTGGGCAATTGGAGCTTCGGGAGACCCCGGATGCGCCCGGCTACCAATCTCCAGTCGCCAACCTCCAATCTCATCATCCCTCAATCTCCCACTCTCCCACCCTTCACATCACCCTTGCCATCGCCGAAGAGTCGATCCAGCGCCGCGCTGTGCTCTACGACAAGGAGGGCGACTATCACTTCGACACGATCAGCGCCTTCATCAAGAGTCTGCGCGGCAGTGACCCCGACGCGGCACTCTATTGGATGGCAAAGATGGTCTACGCCGGCGAGTCGCCGCGTTTCATCTTCCGGCGCATGTTGATTTTCGCCGGTGAAGATGTCGGCATGGCGGACCCGAACGCCATCCAGGTGGTCAACGCCTGCGCGCAGGCCTTCGAGCAGGTGGGGATGCCGGAGGGGCGCTTTCACCTGGCGACGGCGGCGCTCTATCTGGCGACGTCGAAGAAGTCGAACACGGCGTTTGCCTTCTTCGACGCGCTGGAACAGGTCGGCAAGGAGGCGGACAGCGGCGTGCCCAACCATCTCAAGGACGCCAACCGTGACAAAGAGGGCTTTGGTCACGGTGAGGGCTATCTTTACCCGCACGCCTACCGCGACCACTGGGTGGCGCAGCAGTATCTGCCGACTTCCTTGCAGGGCAAGGTGTTTTACCAGCCGTCGGATCAGGGTTACGAGGCGGCGATCCGCATCGACGTGGCGCGCCGCCGCGAGGCGCAGCTTGCCGCCATGCTCGACGCCGAGGAGGAGCGCGGGGAAATCCTGACGCACTCGCCCGACGACCCGGCGCGTGAACGCTGGCTGCAACGCACGATCTCCGGTGCAGGCGAGCAGCTGGCGCACGTGCGCGACCGTGTGCTTGACGCCGCGCGCATCCTCAACCACAGCACCGTGCTCGATCTCAAAGCTGGCGCCGGTCTGCTGACGTGGGAGGCAGTGCGCCGCACGCCCGAAGGCGGCGTCTATGCCCTGGCGCGCAATCGCCGTGATGCCGACGCCCTGCGCCAACTCGCCGAGCGCCTGCCGCAGATCGAGCGCCCGGTAGTCATGGAAGGCAGCATCGAAGAACTGCCGCTCTTCCTATCCCTGCAAAGCAGCGCTGCGTCGCCCCTCGCCCCTCGCAACTTGCAACTCCTCCGCTTCGACGCCATCGTCGGCTACAACGCGCTGCTCGATGAAACGGACAAAGTCGCCGTGTGTCGCTTGCTGGCGGAGCTGTTGGCGCCGGGCGGCGTGATCAGCCTGGCGGAGCGCGTCCCGCGGCGCACCCAGCGCCTGTACGCCCTGGTCGACAGCCGCGAGCTCGACGCCGGGCTGATTGCACGCTGGCGCCAGGCGGAAGAGGCGATCTACACCGATCCTGCTGATCCGCTGGTGAACTGGGATGAGGATGACCTGCGGGCCGCATTGACAGCGGCTGGCCTGAGCGTGAGGCTGCAGGGTGAGAGCGAACAGACAGCCATGTCGATCACGCCGGCAACGCTCCAACGCTGGTTCACCCCGACGGACGCTGGCAAACCGGCTTACTGCGAGCGGTTGGCAACCTTGCTAACCGATGTCGAGATTGGGCGCATCCGCCAACTCTTTGAGCGTCAGTTGACCGGACAGCCGATTCTCTGGCAGACTTATACCGTTTTTCTCACGGCGCAATGATGGCAATGAACCATGCAAACGGCGGTGAATATGACAGACTACCGAAATCTTTCCACTCGTGAATTGCTCGACCAGGTTGAACGCATCGGCCGTGATTTGCCGGCGGGGTTGATTCAAACGCTGTTGGCGCGGCGGATTGAGCTGCGCAACGAGCTTCTGGAGCGCTTTAAGGAGTCGATCGATGATGAATGGGAAGACGATGACGACCCACGTTGGTATCGCTCCGTGCACTATGGCTTCTTGCTCATTGCCTATCGCGAGCGCAAAGCGCTGCCGATCTTTGCCTCCCTTTACATTGACGCCGATAGTTACGATACGCTGCTGGAGTGGTTTGAGGAGCATCCTGCTCATTTTGGCCCGCCTGCCGTGCCTGTCTTTCAAGATGTGCTTCAGCGTCTTCAGGCAAGACCTGACCGGGAGTGGCATTATGGCGGGGCGCTGAGTATCTCGATCCTGAACACTATCGCCATCCGCTTCCCAGAAACCCGCCCGGGCATAGTGTCGTTCTTGCGTTCATTCCTGCCGCCGCTCAATGCCGACGGACGTATTGTGCTGGACGACGAGAAAGAAATCGATGAACTATGGGGCAGCATCGTCAATGCTTTGGCTGATCTGCGCGACCGCGTGAGTATGCCGCAAGTGCTGGCGATGTTCGATGCAGATTTGATCGACCCAATGGAAATTGACCGCGACAACTATCTGCATGAGCTAGAGCAAGCCTCGTCCTCGCCGAAACCAGCGCCGTTTGATATTTATACGATCTATCCGCAACACACTCATCTCGACGCAACGCAGGATCAGTGAGATTTCCAGCTCGCTTGCCGTGCGGCGGTAGCTTTCAGGGCGTGACTCCGACGCCGCCTGTTGTAAGCGGCGGCTTTCTCTCCAGGTGAATGACAAAAAAGCGGTGCGCTGCCAGCATGGCAACGCACCGCTTTTTTGAATCCTTGATCAGTAGCTCCTCACGATTGCCGGGAAGTTTCCGCAGCTACCGGGAAGATGCCCTGACTCAGTTGAGATAACTGGCAGGGTTATAGGGGACGCCGTTGTAGCGAATCTCGAAATGGAGATGCGGCCCCGTGCTGTTGCCAGTATTGCCCATTGTGCCGACCTGCTGGCCACGACTCACCGTTTCACCCGGTTTGACAAAGACCGAATTCAAGTGAGCGTAGAGGGTCGTAAAGCCGTTGCCGTGATCGACGATTACGTAATTGCCATAGCCGCTGTTCCAGCCACCGCCAGCCAGCACGACATAGCCGGCATCCGAGGCCGTCACAGGCGCACCCAACCAGCCAGCCACGTCGATCGCAGGATGGCCACCCCAGTAGCCCTGGCTGATGTAGCCGGCGGTCGGCCAACTGAAGTTGCCCGATCCTGCCAGCGCGCCATCCGGGCGCGACACGGCGTAGGCGGTCGAGGCGCCAACCACGGGCGCCACAAAGGGTTTTGTGCCACCGGGTACGACGATCTCCTTGCCGATGGGCAGTGCATCATCGACGCTGCTCATCCCATTGGCAGCATAGGCCACAATGGCCTGCATGTCAGCCTCGTATTTGTCAGCAATGCTTGAGAGGGTGTCGCCGCGCTTGACAACGTGCAAGACGCCATCGACGGGGAGGATGCGCAACTGGTCGCCGATGCTGAGGCGATCCGGGTTCTGCTCGATCGACGAGTTCGACCACATCAAGGTTTCAGGCTGTAATCCGAACTTTTGGGCAATGCCTAACACGGTGTCGCCGGGTTTGACCGTGTAGTAGAGCACCTCTTCGACCGGGCGGGAAGCTTCTTTCGTCGCAGGGGCGCCGGACTTGCCGCCTCCAATCGTCAAGATGCTGTTGGGGGTGAGCGAGTCGTCCTCGAACCCGGTTGCAGCGGCGAACTGATTGGCGCCCAGGCGCACGCTGCCGCCAACTGCAGCGGCAGGCGTTGGTTCGAGGCTAAGCTCCCAATCTGGAATGGTGATCTGGCTCAGCACCAGCACAACGGCCGCAATCATCAACACCGACAGGTGACCGGCCAGGCGAAGTGGCGTCACCTGATCCGCCAGAACTTGCTGCACTTGCTCCGACGCCCTCTGCATCATGCGCGTGACAGCGCCAACGCGACCAAAGTCTGCATTGGCGGATGGCGTCAACGTTGTATAACCGACATTCGCCGCAGCACTGACCGGGCGATCCATCGGCGTGGTGTGCAAATTGGCAGAGGGAAGGGAGATGAAGTCCAGGTTTTGTGGGGGGTGGATTTCTTGTCGTTGCAACTCGATTTGGTGCGGTCTGATGCGTCTCGAGTGGACGTTGCCGCCACCCGAACTGCCTTCATTTGACATACACGATCTCCAGAGTGTCAGGTTTTGTGGGCGTGGCCTGGATGAAACCTGAGTGAATTGCCCCAACTACAGTCTGCCGTTCATTGGAAACCAATGGAGGCAGGTTGTTTGTTCCATGACATTGCACGATTTTAGCATCTTGCGCTGGGCTTGCCAAGTGGCTGAGGCGTCTGGAGCCCACAAAAAACGACGATCCCGCCCAAATGTGCAAGGATCGTCGCCAAATCGTAGGTTTTGCGTAGGTGGACGGGCTTGTGTCGCGGCACTGAAACGCGTACGTTTACCGCTTGGTCAATGTCTCCAGGAACTCGCGATTGTCGCGCGTACGGCTCATGCGTTCGATGATGGGGAGGATTGCTTCGCTGCCGCCACCCATGGCGTCGATCATGCGGCGCAAGGTATAGACCTTGGAGAGCGTCTCGGCGTCGAGCAGTTTTTCCTCTGCACGCGTGCCGCTGCGTTCAATGTCGAAGGCCGGGAAGATGCGCCGCTCCGCCAACTTGCGGCTGAGATGCAACTCCATGTTGCCTGTACCCTTGAACTCTTCGTAGATCACATCATCCATGCGGCTGCCCGTATCCACCAGACAGGTGGCGATGATGGTGAGACTGCCGCCTTCTTCAAGGTTGCGGGCGGCGCCAAAGAAGTGTTTGGGCGGATAGAGCGCCGCCGGATCGATGCCACCCGACAAGGTGCGCCCAGATGGCGGCACCGTGAGGTTGTAGGCGCGGGAAAGGCGCGTAATGCTGTCGAGCAAGATGACGACATCTTTCCGCCCTTCCACCAGGCGCTTGGCGCGCTCCAGCGCCATCTCGGCGACGCGGACGTGATTCTGCACCGGTTCGTCGAAGGTGCTGCTGACGACCTCCGCTTCGACCGAACGATCCATGTCCGTCACTTCTTCCGGGCGTTCGCCGATCAACACCACCATCAGGTGAATGTCTTTGTAATTGGTCGTGATGCCGTTGGCAATGCGTTTGAGAATCGTCGTCTTGCCAGCCTTCGGCGGGCTGACGATGAGACCACGCTGCCCACGCCCAATGGGCGAAAGCAGGTCGATCATTCTGGTGGAGATGACGTTGGGGCGCGTCTCCAGCAAAATCTGTTCGTTCGGGAAGATCGGCGTCATCTTCTCAAAGATGGGACGCTTCTTGGCCTCTTCAGGGTCGAGACCATTGACGGCTTCCACCTTCAACAGGCCGTGGTATTTTTCGGTTTCCTTGGGCGGACGCACCTGACCGATGATCAGGTCGCCCGTGCGCAGGCCGAAGCGACGAATCTGGCTCTGACTGACATAGACATCCTCTGGGCCAGGCAAGAGGTGGTCGCTGCGTAAGAAGCCAATGTTGTCTTGAACGATCTCCAGGATGCCGCCGCCAAAAATGAAGCCTTGCTGCTCCGCATTGGCGCGCAAGAGACGCATCACCAGATCGTACTTTTTCAGACGCGTATACCCTGTGATGTTAGCCGCGCGTGCAATGTCGCGCAGTTCGTCCAGGTTGAGTTCTTCCAGTTGGCCGATAGTCATTTGTTCGAGGGGAATGCTTGCATTCACCATATCTTGTCATCCTTTAACTTGTAAATCGGTGCAGGCGATTACGCCAAAAAGTTCATCTGCAAAACGAATCCTGCTTGAACATCGTGTTGTTGATGGTGATATACAGGATTCAGGCATCATGGTTGTTGCAGACCGGGCGCTGCGTCGCTGCCGCCGGATCTGCTGTGGCATCTGTACGAACAGACATTGCCAGTAGCTTGTCTTGAGGTAAATCTATCTGACTGACAAACGCATAGACAGCAACGCTGTATTACTGTGTGGGAGTAATCTAATCTTTCCTTGTGGCAGCTGGCAATGCAGACGGCTGGGAAACAACACTTAGGGGATGGGCAAATCAAATCTCTGACTTGACCCTAAGGTATCAACGATTATAGCAGCAGATAGCCTTAACGTCAACTGATTCTAATGAACGCACTCACTCGAATTCTATCCTTCGGTGAGGAAAATGGCAAAAAGGGATCACGATGTTGCGTGATCCCTTGTGCCCGGGAAGGTCTGACGATTAGCTGAATCTACCAGTCCCACAAACCAGCCACATCCCGCAGCGCCTCGACATCCGCCAATTTGATGCGTCGATAGCCAAGTTCGACCAGACCCTGCCGCTTGAAGTCACGCAGGATGGCGCTGACTGTCTCACGATAGGTGCCCAGGCGGTCAGCCAACGCCTGATGGCTGACGCCTTTGATCACGCCGCTGCCATCCTGGTCGAGATCGACGAGCAACGCCGCCAACCGTTCAGGCAATTTCTTGTAGGCGACATCTTCCAGGCTGTTCTCAACTTGCATCAGACGCATGCCATATGTCTGCAACAGCCCCCACCCCAGGATTGGATATTGCATGGTCATGTTGCGCGCTTCGCTGCTGGGGATGACCCACACCAGCGCATCTTCGGCTGCTTCTGCAAAGACACTGGGGTCGCGCATGTCACTCAGGGCGCCTTCACCAAAAATCGCCCCCGGCTCCAGGGTGGCAATGACCAGGCGCCGCCCTTCGTTGTTCGTGCAGAGCAGATTCACTTTCCCGCTCATCAACACGTACATGCGTGAAGCCATCGCTTCGGGGGAGGCTACCTGTTGCCCGCGCTCGAAACGCTGTGCAACCACAACCTTGTCGAACGCCGGGTCCTCTTCGCGCAAGACTGTCAGCATTTGCGGCACGCTCGCCATGCGCAGCGTGTTAGCGCCTGTCATCGTGTTCACAGCCATTGATGTGGCGAATGGATTGCTCTGAAGCTCACGCAGACTTGTTTTCATCTTGATTATCCTTGGTGTCTGATTCCAGCAGTCATGTTTCGATGCTTCCCGCACCAGGCATTGGGTGGACAAATACTTATTTTCACTACGTTAGTCTTCGAGAAGATGCGACCCTTGCCTGATTAAGTCGTACAAAACCTTTGCAATTAGTTAATCATACTTTTGCAGAATTGTCTAGCCCCCAAAAGATGAGAATTTTCTCACTTTTCGCAATGGAGGGCGCTTACGCCAGACGCCAACGCCGCGCCTGCGGTGAAGACAACCACGCGGCCTTCTCCAGAGAGGTTGACGCCTCTCCAGGCTTTGCCACAGCAGACATAATGCATCGATCCTGGTCATATGGCCAGGATCTTAGCAAATGAAGATTAGACGGAAATTGGAAACATGTTCGCGAATTGTTAGCAAGCTCACACAAACGCGCGCTTGCTGAGGGTGCAAGGCGGGGGAGCGTGTTGCCGGGAGCGGTCAAGGAGGGGCGAGCATGTGTGCGCAGTCACTTTCGGTGCAATGCAAAACCTGTGCAAATAGTGGATGGCCTGGCGAGGCGCAGATGTTGTGGTGATGCAATGTGCGGGTGCGGCGTGTGGGTGCGGCGTCTGGCGGGTGGGATGATGCAGGGCGCTGAGCCAGGCGCAGTACGGTGCTGCACGATGCGAAGCCTGCGCCCCCGTGCCGTGCAACCTTGAGCGGCTCCGGTTGCGATCAGGCGCCGTGCCGCCACTGCAACAACGCCTGCCATCGCTCACGCTGATACGGATCGAGCGGGCTATCGGGCGCAATCTGCAGCGCCGGGCGCGCATTGGGTGCAGAGAGTGTTTGGGCAAACTGCTCGACCAACGCCAGAATTTCGCGACGCGCGCGTGCAGGGGTGTTCGCCAGTTCCATGGCGGCCTGAGCGCCAGCGACGAATAGCTCGCGATCTTCGTCGTAGCCGGTCGCGGCTGGCACAAATAATTGGCGCAGGTGTCCTTCACTCACACGTTTGAGCGCATCCGAGAAAATTTCGACAACTGTGGCGTTGCCCGTGCGCACAGCCAGGCCAGCGGAACGGCTGAAGCAGTAATCGCCAGCTAGAATCGTGCTGCCAAGCAACGATCGATTGGCTGGATCATGCGCAGCTGTGTCGCTCATCATGATGTGCACCGAGAGCGCCAGATGCAACATCTCCAACGCCGCCGCCAGATAGATGCGCTGACTACGCACAGCCGCCTGATCTGGCGCCGCAACGCCCGTCGTCAACACGAGTGCAGCCCGTTGCAATGGGTAGTTGCTGCGCAACTGCGCCGCGACCATCTGGCGAAAGGGCGGGAACAGTTCGCTCATGGCAGCGAGCAGCAACTGCTCCACCTCCGCCAGTTCCGCCGTCAATTCGCGCTGTGCTGCCGTGTTGTTCGCTGGCAGGCTGAGCGTGCGTTCTGTCATCTTATGATGCGCCGTTTCTTCTGATGGCGAGGTTACAGGTTGCGTCCATTGTAGCGTTTGCGTTCTGCAAGGAGGTCGTCAATGCTTTCTACGGCCTCCGCCGCCGTAGCGCCCAGGTAAATCCCTGCGATCTCGTCGCGCAGTTCTGGGCGCAGATTGAAGGCGCGCCCACCGTAGCCAATGATCGGACGCGGCGGGTCAAGGTCAGCCAGGCGCGCACACAGGGGCTGTAGACGCTGGGCCGAGTCAACCGTGGTGGCGCTGAACAGAAGCAAGTCCGGCTTGATCGTCGCCACCTCGGCGACCAGATCGTCGGTGGGCAAATTTTGTCCCAGATAGCGCACGGTGTAGCCGCTGCGGCGCAGATAGATCGAGAGCAGGAGTGCGCCGATCTCGTGCAGTTCACCGGGAGCGCAGCCCACCCAAATCAGGGGCGGCGTTGTCGCATTGGGCACGGTGCGCAGAATAGCGGCCAGCCGTTGCACCAGATAGTTGGTGGCGTAATGCTCACGGGTGATGCTCAACTCGCCACGGTGCCAGCGCTCGCCAATTTCCACCAGCACCGGCATGATGACGTGCTCGCCAACGTGTTCAACCGGATACAGTGCAAACGCATGCGCCAGCGTCGCCTCGGCCATCTCCTCATCGTAGTCGAGCAGCTCTGTCAGCAGCCGCCGTTGAAAATTCGCAAAATTCTCAATCTCGAGGCGCGACGGCGGCGCCAGGAACGGGGCATCGGCCGCCCGCCCGGTCGGGTCAGGTAGCGTTGGCTGCGCGTCGGATGCGCTCTCTGCAAGCAGCGATTGCAGCCACGACACCGCCTGGCTGATCGACATCCCTGCGTCGACTTGCGCCTTGAGCCATCGGATGATTGCGATGTCGCGGTCAGAGTAGAGCCGATAGCCACTGTCTGAGCGTTGGGGCTGGCACATGTTGTACCGGCGCTCCCATGCGCGCAGCGTACTTGGGCTGATATTGGTGGATTGCACGACGGCTTTGATGTTGTAAAGAGGAGTGGTTGAGTACTCGCTGAGCCGAATCGCTGTAACCACGGTGATTTTCACCTTCCTCTGCGCTGGGCGGGTTTGTCCCGTTCCTCTGAATTCAATCCCAATCAAGTCTACAGATTGCGTCAATCTTTTGCAATCTTAGCACAGTCTCCTGCCGTGATCAATTCACTGACAGTTGACGTAACCGCCAATACAAGTGAGACCAGGTCACTCAGTACACGTGGGCGCAAGTAAGCTGCTAGTTACGTGTTGCGTGCTGCGTAACGAGACGGAACATGCAGCGCCCAATACGGGCGCCATTGGTTTATTTAAGCCTGCGTGTACTCAGTCACTCACAGGGATGCGTGATGCGTGTTCGGCTTCGACCTGCCATGCACCACGCAACCGTCGCCCCCTTGCACCGCACCTGTCAACGTTCCTGCGGTATGAGGCGCGGCTGCCGTAGTTGCAAGGATTGTTGCGCCGCCAACACTGTCGCCACTGCGCGCCGATCATCGCGCGGCGTCGCCAGCGGCGCCTCACCCAGGCGCACCGCCGCCAGAAAGCGCGCCACAGCCGCGCGATACGGCTCGATCGGCGCAAATGCCAGCGTCTGCACCTGCCCGCCGCGCTGCAATTCCAATCTGCCGGGTGTGCTGCCGGGCGTGCTGTCGGGGTGAATATGCGTCGCCAGCAATGCGCCGGTGCTGCCAAAGAGCGTGATGCCTGTCGGCGCGTGCGGCAACACGAACGCATCGTGCATCACCGCTGGCAGTCCGTTGCGAAGTCGCACCACGCTCACGACATCTTCCGCCACCATGCTGCCCAGCAGGTTTTGCAGCGCGTGTGCATGGATCTCCGCCGGTGCACTGAGCAGCAAAAATGCCAGCAGATCGGCATCGTGCAGGGTGCGATCCCACAATACGCCGCCATCGGGCGGCTGGATGCGCCAGCTTTGCCGTTCCAGGGGCAGCGCTGTCGTGTTGTCGATGCGCACGCCCAGCAGCTCGCCGATGGCATCCGCGTGCAGCTCGTCGCGCAGACGCCGCATCACGCCGGTGGCGCGCCAGGTGTAATTCAGCGCCAGCACCAGGCCACGATGATGCGCCATCTGCTCCAACTCCTGGCTTTCTTCCAGTGTGTGCGCCAGCGGTGGCTCGCACAGGACGTGCTTGCCCGCCAGCAGCGCCGCCCGCACTGTCGCCGCGTGATGGCGTGGATGGTTGCCGACGTAGACGCAACGAATCTCGCGCCGCGCCAGCAACGCGTCCAGGTCATCGCCAGCGTGGACGACGCCGTGGGCGTCGGCGAAACGTCGGGCGAAGCGGGCGTTGTGGCTGTACAGCCCAACCACGTAGGCGCCGGCCACGTCGCTGCCACCGATGGCGGGTGGTTGTCCCCAGATGGCGTCGAGCATCCAGCGCGCCGCCACCGTGCTGGCGCCAGCGACGAGAAAACCCACTGAACGATCGTCGATTGTGCGCAGCGTCAACCGGCGCAGCGGGGGATCAGTCATGCTCCTCGCCTGTAATCAGGTGGTAGATTGCTTCGAGGTCGTCGTCGCTGTAGAAATGGATGACCAGCCTGCCGGCGCCGTCCGGGTTGCGACTCAGACTCACTTTGGTGCCCAGGGCGGCGCGGAAGCGATTCTCCAGATGCTGGAGGTGCTGCTGCACTTCAGGGGCAGGGTCAGCGACGGGTGCGGGTTCAGGAGCGGGCGTGCACAACTTGCGCACCAGCTCCTCGGTCTGGCGCACATTCAGATCGCGCTTTGTGACCTCGGCCAGGGCGCGCACGATGGCGGCGGCGTCGGGCAGCCCCAACAAGGCGCGGGCGTGTCCGGCTGTGATAACGCCATCGACGATCGCCTGCTGCGCTTCGAGGGGTAGCGCCAACAGACGCACCGTGTTGGCGATGGTAGGGCGACTCTTGCCCACGCGCTCGGCCACTTCCGCTTGGGTCAGGCCAAACTCTTCCATCAAAGCCTGGTAGGCTGTCGCCTCTTCAAGCGCGTTCAGGTCGGCGCGCTGGACGTTTTCCACCAGCGCCCACTCCATCAGTTGCTGCGGCGTCGCCTCGCGGAGAAGCGCCGGCACTTCTGGCATGCCAGCCAGACGCGCGGCGCGCCAGCGACGTTCGCCCGCGATCAGCCAGTAATAGCCGGGCTGCGTGGGTGCGGCGGTGACCACCAGGGGCTGGATGATGCCGTGCGTGCGGATCGAGGCGGCAAGCTCCTCAAGCGCCACGGGGTCGAACGTTGCACGCGGCTGGTGCGGATTGGGGAGCAGGCGGTCGATGGCGAACATCCGCACCCCGCCCGCTTCCGCTTGCGCCACGATCTCCGGGTTGGCGGGCGTGAGGGCGGTGTCCATGATCAGGGCGCCCAGGCCGCGTCCCAGGCCGCGTTTCTTTGGTTCGGTCGTCATCGTGACTCCTCCATCGGTCGGTGGGGCGCGCAGTTCACGGGTGCGGCGTAGTCGCAATTGCGTCGGTGCGGACGCCCTCAGTGCGCAAGATGAACTCCTGCGCCAGCGCCTGATAAGCCATCGCCCCTGCACTCAAGGGTGCGTAACTCAAGATGGTCTTGCCGTGCGAGGGCGCCTCGCTCAGGCGGATGTTGCGCGGGATGATGGTCTGGAACACCTCGTTGGGGAAGTAACGCCGCACTTCATCCACGACATCCTGGCCCAGGTTGGTGCGTGCATCGAACATCGTCAGCACGACGCCGGCGATCACCAGACGGTCGTTCAGAATTTCGCGCACCTGACGAATGGTGTTGAGCAGCAGGCTAAGCCCCTCCAGCGCCAGATACTCGCACTGCACAGGGATGATGACGCCGTGCGTGGCGGCGGTCAAGCCGTTGATCGTGAGCAGCCCCAGGCTGGGCGGTTCGTCGATAAAAATATAGTCGTACTTGGCGGCGACCGGCGCCAGGCTGCGGGCGAGCAGCCGCTCGCGCGCCATCACGCCGGCCATCTCGACCTCAGCGCCAGCCAGATCCGTGCTGGAAGGCAGCAAGTCCAGATTCATCCACTCAGTCAGCGTGAGCGCCTCCTGCACCGGACGCCCGTCGATGAGCACGTCGTAGAGGCTCGTCTGGAGGGTGCGCGGATTGATGCCGAGGCTGGTGGTGGCGTTGCTTTGGGGATCGGTGTCCACCAGCAGCACGCGGCGTCCAGTCGCCGCCACATAGGCGCCCAAATTGACCGCCGTGGTGGTCTTGGCGACGCCGCCCTTTTGGTTGGCAAAACAGTAGATGCGCGCTGTCATAATCTGGTGAAGCGAGAGATAGAACACAAGTCACGAGTCAGGCGCCACAAGTCACGAGTCAGGCGTCACTCATGCCTCGTGTGACTTGTGGCTCGTGACGCCTGACTTTTCCCTAGAACTTCGATTGCGCCACCGGCTCCGGCGCAAAGGGATGCGTTGCCATATAACTCAAAATTGCCTCACGCGTTGGGATGCCGGTCGTGCCGACATGTTCGACGCTCATTGACGCTGCGACATTGCCAAAACGCGCGGCCTGCATCGGATCGCGCGTCTCCTCCAGGCGAATCAGAAACGCCGTCGTGAAAATATCGCCAGCGCCGGTGGGGTCGACTTCGTGCGCCGGACGCGGCGGAATTTTGGTTTCGTGAATGCTGCCGTCGGCCTGGCGCTCGAAGACAGTCGAGCCATCGCGATATTCGGTGACGACGATCAGCGGCACGTAATCAAAGGCTGGCGCCAACCGCTCCCATTCATAGTCGATGTCTTCCAGCGAGAGGATCAGCGCGTCGAGGTGTGGCAGAATTTCGCGGGCGCTCTCCCACGGCTTGCTGTGCACGCGCCCGCGCTCGTCCCAACGTCGCATCCACCCCTGCGGCACAGCGGCAACGACGGTTGAATCGGCAAAGATCGCCGGGACATCGCCCGTGATCTCGTTGGCGATGGGGCCGAGCAGGGCGATGTCGGGCGCGCGCATCTCGGCTGGAATGTCGGCGGCGCTGATCGGTGGCGCCGGTGTGTAGCAATATTGCACGCGGCCGTGCGGGGTGTAGATGTTGGCGAAGGTGGTCGTGGTGGCGGAAGGGAGCACGTGCACCTGCGCCGACGCGGGCAACGCCGACAGATCGGTCTCCGGCGCCGCGCGTGTGATGATGGTCGGGCGGCGGCCCAGCCGGTCAGCGACGACGGCGGCAAAGGTGACTGTGCCGCCGAGGCGATAGTGCTGGAAGTCGTGCTCGTCGATCAGGTCGCGCGTCACGTTGCCGAGCAGTAGAATATCGACGGATGGAACAGGCGTCGCAGCATTGTTCATGACCGGATTCCTACGGATGTGTTCGAATTGGGCGGCGTCACACCGCGCCGATGGCAAGACTCTACCATCGGCGGGCGCTTTGATCAAATGAAGTTCCGGTGTGTGCTGCGGCGGCGTTACTTGCGCGGTAGAATCTGCACCTTGCGACGGGCGCCTTCGCCAGTGCTCTCGGTGAAGACCTCGGCATGATCGCGCAGCGTGAGATGAATGATCCGGCGTTCGTTGGCGGGCATCGGCTCCAGAGAGAGCGGACGCCCACTCTGCGCTACCTGCTGCGCCGAACGCAGCGCCAGTTGCGAGAGGTGTTCCATGCGGCGCTGGCGGTACCCCTCGACATCGACCACAATATTCTTCCAGCGGTGGAGGCGCTGGTTGATCATCAGGCGCACCAGGTATTGCATGTTGCCCAGCGTGTCGCCGCGTCGCCCGATCAGTGGGCTGAGGTCGCGTCCCTGCAAGTCTAGCAGCAGATAGCGATGCTCATTGTCGGCGTCCGGCTCGCGCCACGTGGCGATGACTTCCGCCTCGAAGCCCATCAATTCCACCAACCGGCTGAGGAGTTCGGTCGCCAATGCGGCCAGTTGTGCATCTTCCTCCGGTGTGGAGGGCTCGTCGCCTGCGACTTCTTCATCCCCGTGCGGTTCATCCCCGTGCGGTTCATCCCCGTGCGGTTCATCCCCGTGCGGTTCATCCGCTTGTGGCGTCGCGGCGTCGGTTTTGGCGCTGGCGGCGGGAACGACGGGCGTCGCCGCCAGCGCTTCAGGAGCGCTGGCCGCCGCAACGAGCGTCGTCTCCTCCTTCATGGCGTCAACCGCAGCGGGCGGCGTGGGTGGTTGCGGCGCTGTGACTTGCGGCGCCGTAACTTGCGGCGAGCGCCGGGTGATGCGCACCTGCGCCGGTTCGCTGCCCAGGCCAAAGATGCCGCGGCTGCCCCGGCTGATCACCTCGATGTCGACGGCGTCGGCGCTCAACCCCAGTGCACGCAGGCCTTCGGCGATCGCTTCATCTACGCTCTTGCCTGTAAAAATTGATTCACCGGCCATAGATTACTTTCCCTTTGACTTGGCGCGCTTCGGATTCGTGGACGGTGCGGTGGATTTGACCGGCCTGGCGCTTTCCGACTTAACGTCGACGGTGACGGCGTTAGCCGATGCCGCCGCTGCAGCGATCGAGGGGTTTGGCTTCAGGAAGAAGCGCGTCACCGCCCACTGTTGCAGCATTTGCAGCAGGTTGCTCGTCACCCAGTAGAGCGTCAACCCAGCGGGCACCTGCAAGGTGAAGTAGCCAAAGAAGAGCGTCATGATCATGCTCATGTTCTGCGTCATCTTGGCCTGATCGTTGTCGCCCGTTGGGGTGGGAGTCATGTATTTTTGCATGAATATCTGAGTGACGATCAGGAGCACGGGCAGGATCAGATAGGCAATCAGGGTTGCATAGTCGCCGGCTTGCCATTTCTCTGGAATCCAGTTCAGTCCCAGGGCAAAATTGGGATAGCTCAGGTCGGGAATCCAGAAGAAGCCAGCGTTTTCGAGCATTGGCCCCACGGCGACCAGCGCTGCGTACAGGCCGAAGAGGATCGGCATCTGGATCAGCAAGGGCAGACAACCGCTTAGGGGATTGACGCCTGCTTCTTTATAGAGCTTCATTTGCTCTTGCGCCAGGCGTTCGCGATCCTTGCCATACTTTTTTTGCAGGTCAGCAAGCAGCGGCTGTAGCTCCTTCTGCGCCTGCATCCCGCGAATCTGGCTGAGGTTAAGCGGGAAGGTGATGACCTTGATGCCGAGGGTGAAGAGGATGATCGCCCACCCCCAACTGAAGATCACGCCGATGTTCGCCAACATGGTGTTGAGCCAGATCAAGATGTTGGCAAGCGGCCACACGACGAACGTCTGCCACGGGCCGTCGGGCTGAGTCTTCGTAACGTCTACGCCTTCATGCGGAACGCCGCAGCCCGTCAACGCCAACGCCGCTAGAACGAGCACGACGAGAATGATCCAGTGTCTTTGTTTCACAGAGGTGTCTCCTTATGCGGAACATTCGACCTGGCTCAAGGCACGGGGTCGAACCCGCCTTTATTCCAGGGGTTGCAGCGCAAGATGCGCTTGAACCCCATCCAACCGCCTTTGGCAACGCCATACTTGTCGATGGCCTGATAGGTATAGGAAGAGCAGGTGGGGTAGAAGCGGCAGTTGCTACCCAGCATCGGTGAGATGAACCTCTGATAGAAGCGAATGAGCGCCAGTGTGATTGTGCGCATTGATTCACCCTTAGATTGAAACTACAGATGAGCTGCTCTCACCGCGCCGAATCCGCATTGCTGACGCCAGTAGACCGGGCGTCAGCCGCCTGCAACAACTGCGCCCGCCGAAGCAGGCGGGCGCATGCGGTTTCCATCTCATGATAGTCCGCACTGCGAATCGGCTGCCTGGCAATCAGGATAATGTCCCATCCTGGTTGAAGACTATCCTGCTGCAAGCGCATAATCTCACGCAGGCGGCGCTTGATGCGATTGCGCTGCACAGCATTCCCAATGCGACTGTTGACCGTAAAGCCAAAGCGAGTGTAGGGCAGGTCGTTCGGCAGGACGCACAAGACGAGCAAATGATTTACATAGGAGCGCCCTTGCTGGCGGATCTCCTGAAAACGTTTGTCCGTGCGGACCCGGTATCGCCGCTTCACACGCTGAGCTGCTGCCTCAACTGCCGGTTGGCGCCTCGCTGCACCGAAGCTGACGTCACCTGACTAGATCGCTTTGCGGTTGGTCAGTTCGACGGTCAAGCGCGCGCGTCCCTTGAGGCGACGACGCTTCAACACATTGCGGCCATTGGCCGAAGCCATGCGCCGGCGGAAACCATGTGTCTTGAGTCGTTTGCGGACTTTGGGCTGCCAGGTTCGTTTTGTCGACATGATCTATTTACTCCTGTCCTGCACAAATTCAAGCGTTCGTTCAGACCGATCCTGTGTGCTGCCTGTGTGCTGCCTGTGTGCTGCAGAGACAAGGCGATCTGCTCGATGCTTTTTACGTGTTTGATACGTCACCTTCGCCGGGCGCTTTGGCTGCGTCCAATTATTTTATCCAACTGCTTTGCGGCACGGCGTTTGCACCATCATTGCTATTGCTATCAATGCGTTTTGGGACATGCCCCAACCAGCGCTGATACGCGAGTGTCAAAGCGACATTATACGTGTCAGCTTTTTGGCCTGTCAAATCTACCGGGCGTTTTCGGCGCTTCACTTCTGGGCGCTGCCAGCGTTGTTGCTTCGTCGGCGTCTCGTCATGTGTGCGTCTCGAAACTCGACAGCCAAAAATTGTCGAAGGATTGGCGTACAGCCCGATCGCGTGGTACTATCAGCGTTGATCGCGTCGATGTGGCGTGAAGCGGAGGCAAATTGCATTGAGGTCCACAGAGACGTCTGTGTCCGATTATGAATACGAACGGCGTGCGACCAGGCCGCCGACTTCTGCTGACGATAGCGCTGATGCGCTGCGTCGGCGCGCCGACGCGCTTCTCGACGAGATGATGCTCAACGGCGTCGATGTCGCTGTCGGTGAGGGTGCCAGCAATGGTTTTGGCGTCGTTCATCCCGCCCCCGACGCCGCAACCGACGCCGGTTACGCTAATGGCTTTGCCGAGAATGGTCTCCGTCAGGCGACCGGGGATGAAGTCGTCCCGTCATCCAGAGCCGCCACCTTCACCGCTGTAGATAGATCATCTGTAGATAGATCATCTGTGGATAAATCGGCTGCGGATAAATCTGGCGGGCAAGCCTTGCCGCCAGCGGAGCAGGGCGCTGCAACTGCCCCCCCATCCTCGCCGTGGCCGTCAACACCATTGGATATGCTCTTTACACCACTCGACGCGGCGTCGCGCCCAGAGGCGCGGCTTGTGCCTGCCGAGGATCGTTATCCGCGACCCGCCGCTCCGGAGACGCCGCTGGTTGCCAACGGTTATCTCCAACCCGGCAGCGCGGTGCGGCGTCAATCCGCCTCGCTGGCCAGCACCATGACGGTGGGCGTGCGCGCCAACACACGCTCGACGCTGTTGCCGCGCGCGCTGGAAGTCGATGTCGACACTGCCGCACAGGAAATCATGGCGTTGTCAAGCGAGATTGCAGCTACCTTGCCGGTCGGTCATGAAGCCGCCGAGCGCACCCGTCACCTGTTGAATAAAGCGCAGAACATTCTGCAGAGCGATCCGTCGCGCACCGCCGAGGTCGACTATTACCTTCAGCAAGTGCGCCGGATCGTGCAACGCACGCGCCAGACGCACACCTACTCGGCCATCTATCAACGGCGTCTGTTCATTTACCTGACAGCGTGGGTGGCGTTTGCAATCGTCGCCCTGCTGGCGCGCTATCTGCTTGAGGACGCATTGCTGACATTTCTGGAGAACCTCTTCTGGACCGGCCGTGACGCGCCGTGGGTGAAATTTGGGCCGCTGGTGTTCGGCGCTTTTTTTGCTGGCGCTCTGGGCGGGGCAGTGAGCGTTCTACTCAACATGCGGCGGCACGCGGCGCAGGAGTACGGCTACTTCGATCGAAAATATGGGCTGCGCGGCCTGACGCTGCCGCTGCTCGGCGCACTGTTTGGTGTGGTGCTGGCGCTGCTCTGGGCGACGGTCAGCTATTTTCTTGCCCTGGACGCGGCCAATATCTGGCTCGGCGCGTTGCCTGCCCTGGTTGCCTTTTTCGTGGGGTTCAGCCAGGAATGGTTGTACGGCGCCCGCTGAGGTTTGCTTTCGCCACTTATCATGCACATCATAGAAGTCGTCGTCAACGTTCCGATCCGGCGCACCTTTCGCCGTGAGGAAACCGCGCCCCCTCCACCGGATGAGAATGGCGACGCCGGGGAAGCACTCCAGACCTTCCATTATCATCTGCCGCCTGAACTGGAATCTGTCATCGAAGTAGGACATCTGGTGTGGGCGCCCTTTGGCGCACAAGAGGTGCAGGCGGTCGTGTTGCGGCGCGTTGCCAGCGCACCTGTGCCAACCAGGCCTATCCTGCGGCTGGCGCGCCCGGAGCCAGTGCTAACCCCGACGCAGATCGAGCTTGCCGCCTGGATTGCGGAAAGGTACGTGGCGCCCTTTGCGGAGGCGATCCGGCTTTGCTTGCCACCAGGGTTGTTGAGCCGGGCGCCGGGACAGCGCGCTGCGCAAAGTCGCCGCGAAACGCAGATCGAGTTGGCGCTGCCCGCAGCCACAGCGCGCACACACCTATTGCGCCTGGGCCACGCGTCGGGACAGGCGTGTGTCCTGCAATGGTTACTGGACCACTGCGACGAGACGCCAACCGTCGCCGAGCTGCAAGCCGCCTGCCATCTGCGCAGCGACAGCGCCATCCAGACTTTGCGAAAGCTCGGCGCTGTCAGCATCGAAGGGCGACGGGTGGCGCTGCGTCTCGACGTTGCGGCCGCGACGGAGCTGCTGCTGACCCTGCGCGGCGTCGACAAGTATTGCCCGATCATCGATGCACTGGAGGCAGCGGGGCGACCGTTGTGGCGGCACGAACTCCACGCACTGACGCCGACGCCCTTGCCGCTCCTGCGCGAATTGCAGGCGGCTGGCATCGTCACCCTGCGCGAGGAGATCGTGCTACGCGACCCGCTGGCAGGACGCGTCTACCCTGTCACAGAAGCGCCGCCGTTGACTTCGGAGCAAGCCGCCGTCTGGCAGCGTATTGTGGTCGAAGGACTCGCCAGGCGCGGCGCGGCTTTTCTGCTCCACGGCGTCACCGGCAGCGGCAAGACTGAGATTTACCTGCGCGCCATCGCTGCGGTGATCCAGCGCCAGCAACAGGCCATTGTGCTGGTGCCCGAAATCGCGCTGACGCCGCAAACTGTCGCCCGCTTTGCGGGGCGCTTTCCTGGTCGCGTCACCGTAATCCATTCTGGGCTCAGCACGGGCGAGCGCTACGATGTCTGGCGCGCGATCCGCGCTGGCGCCTACGATGTGGTCATCGGTCCGCGTAGCGCGCTCTTTGCCCCGACGCCCGCCCTGGGGCTGATCATCATCGACGAAGAGCACGAGGGAACCTACAAACAGGATGCCGAGGTATGGGGCGGCGCCAACGTCTTCTACGATGCGCGCGCGGTGGCGCAGCATATGGCGGCGACCCAGGGCTGCCTGCTGATCGCTGGCTCGGCGACGCCCAGCCTGGAGAGCTATCTTGCGGCGCAGCAGGGCGAGATGATTCTGCTGGAAATGACGCAGCGAGTGATGGGGCATCGCAGCGATGGCGCCACGCTTTACAGCGAGCTGCCGCCGGTCGAAGTGGTGGATATGCGCCAGGAGTTGCGTGCTGGCAATCGCAGCATCTTCAGCCGGAGTCTGTCATCGCAATTGCTTGAGACATTGGCGGCCGGTGAACAGGCGATCCTCTTTCTGAACCGGCGCGGCGCCAACACCTTTATCCTGTGTCGCGACTGTGGCTACGTAGCGGAATGCAAACGCTGCGCCGTGCCGCTCACCTATCACACCGAGGCAGCGGGCAACGCCGCGCGCCTGGTCTGCCATCACTGCAACCGCGTCTATCCAGTGCCCGAGGTCTGCCCGGCCTGTCAGAGCAAGCGCATTCGCTTCTTCGGCGCTGGCACCGAACGCATCGAGGAGGCCGTCAAGGAAATTGTCCCTGCCGCGCGTGTTTTGCGCTGGGACGCCGACACAACTGTGCGGAAGGGCAGCCACGAGCAGATCATGGCGACGTTTGCCTCCCACGCTGCGGATATCCTGATCGGCACCCAAATGATCGCCAAGGGGCTGGACCTGCCGTTGGTGACTCTGGTGGGCGTCGTATCGGCGGACATCGGGCTCTTTTTGCCGGACTTTCGCAGCAGCGAACGCACGTTTCAACTGCTCACGCAGGTGGCCGGGCGCGCCGGGCGCAGCGCACGCGGCGGCCGCGTCATCATTCAGACCTATCGCCCTGACCATTACGTGATCCAGGCTGCGGCGCGCCACGACTATCAGAGCTTCTACGCGCGCGAATTGGACTTTCGACGCGAACATGGCTACCCCCCCGTGCGTCGACTTGCGCGCCTCATCTACTGGGAAAAGCGACTCGATCGCGTTAAACAGGAAACGCAACGCATGGCGGCAGTGGTGCGACAACGCCTGGCAAGCATGGGGCTGGAGGGACAAGGCGCCAGCTTGCTGGGGCCAGCGCCCGCCTTCTTCGAGCGTCATCGCGGCTACTATCGCTGGCAACTGCTCCTACGTGCGCCCGATCCAGCCGTCGTATTGCGCGGGTTGGACATCCCCTTCGGCTGGCGCGTCGACATTGACCCGGTCACACTGCTGTAGTTGCGAGGGGCGAGGGACGACGCCGGCCACAATTATCGTTGCTCATAGCGCCCTGAAGGGGCATGGACATGATTTAGGACTTACGCATTTAGCTCGGCAACCTTCCTGGAAGCTCTCAGCTTCCAGGAAGGTGACACACTAGAATCTGCGTAAGCCAATGATTTCTCGATTGGCCGCTCACACCGCCAGCGGTCACGCGTCATGCGTTATTCGTCACGAGTCACAAGAGGCGCATGAATTGTGAGCCTGACCTGCAACACGTGAGAGCGCCATTCAAGTTGGGGCGGCCGTCGTAGGTCATCGCCTCCGGCGTGACATGGCGCCACGTCACGCCGGAGGCGATGACCTACGACAAAGGTGATTTCGCCCCTACCGTGAAATAGACCCCGCGTGACGCACGTTTGACAGTCGGCTGCGATCTTTCTACAATCCTTGCATCATGAGCACAACTGAGCGGAGCGCGAATCTGGCTGCAAAAAAGCCATCCGAACTAACTTCAACGCACCGGTGGCTGACACTGAAAGAGGCAAGCGACTTCCTGGGCGTGCATTTCACCACGTTGCGTGGTTGGGCAGATCGCGGTGAGATTCCAGTGTTTCGCACACCAGGGGGACATCGCCGCTTTAGCTACGACGACTTGCGGCGCTTCCTCGCCGAGCGAGCGCAGACACTGCCAACTTCCAATGGCAGCGCGCTGGTGGAAGCAGCCGTGGGGCGCGTGCGCGCAGAATTGCAGCGCGCCGATGTGGCCATGCAGCGGTGGCATCAACCGGTGGACACCACCATCGACCAGGTGCGGCGTGAGCGGGGGCGCACTTTGTTCGCGCTGGCAATATCTTTTGTGATGAAGCCGCAACAGCGAGCCAGCCTGCTTGAATCGGGGCGCGAACTGGGCCGTCAATACGGTGAAGAAGCTGCGCGCAACGGGATCACCCTGGCGGAAACGGGGCGCGCAGTGCAATTTTTCCGTAACCAGTTAATCGACACGGTGCGCTCCAGCGCAGCCCAGCCGCCGGACAGTGACGACGTACACGTCGAACGCCTGCTCGATCTTTTCCTGGACGAAGTGCTCTACGCCGTGTTGGATGGTTACGAGGCTGGGCTGGGCGCGGTTGCCGCCACTGTACACGATGCGGGCGCGTCCATCTGATTTCATGGCGTTGGGAATCCGTTGAGCACCCGACCAATATTTTGTGGTATGCTGGCGAACAGAACGATGGGCGAGCAAAAGAGGACAGGAAAGGTCGGCTTTTTTTGCCCTTTTTTTGCCCTTGCAATGCTGAAATCATCCTGGTATAATGCGAGTCCTGCAAGCATTAGCAAAAAACACTCTACCATAGACATAAGTGGTTCAATTACAGTTTTTGCTGATTGGAAAAATACAGTATAATCTATATGCTGTTGATTTCCCATCACGAGGGCTGTGCAAAGTCCAAATACATTCCACGATTTCCACGACAAGGGGAGGTTTCTATGCTTAACCGGAGGATTTGGGTTGTAGCGCTGGTCGCACTGCTGTTGATGTCGAGCCTGGCGGGCTGCGCAATGGGTGATGTTGCGGCGCCCGATCGTGAAGTGCCGATCAGCATCGACGCTGCGCTCGAAGGTCAAAATGCGGGTCTGGCCGGCTTGATGGCGGGCAAGGTCACGTGGAGCGAGGCGCAATTGAGCAGCTTCCTCACCGAATTGCTCAGGGCGAACACCGGTCCGAACCAGCCAGTTGACTCCATCGTTGTGTGGCTGTCCCCAGGCAATCAGATTCATGCACGCATTACGCTCAAGGACGGCGTACTGCTGGGTGGCAAGAACATCGATCTCGCCGGCACGATTGGCATCGAAAATGGCAAGGTTGCTGTCAACCTGACCGATGCTGGCGCCAATGGCATGATGGTCAGCGGCCCGATCATGGGCCTGGTCAGCCAGTATATCAATGGCGCTCTCGCGGGCTTCGGCGTCGCCGCTGATGTCATGACCGACGAAGGCAGCATCACAATCAGCATGGGCGGCATGTAATCTCCGGCTCTGCTGAAGATTTTACAACCGAATACGCTTCATCCGAATCTGTAGTGGGCGTCAAGCGCCCCGATGACGAGAAGTCTGCTTCTCAGATTCGGCGTGAATCTCTAGAAAAGCCCGAAATGTTCGTCTCCATTTCGGGCTTTCTGTGCGCCCAGGACTTGCACTCCTGGGCGCACGACCGTGACGCGTGCGCCGCCCGCATTCACAGGGCTGATGTGAAGTACTGATGTGAAGTACTGATGTGAATTACATCGGCGGTCACCCAGGAAAGAAGGAGCGACAATGACGACTGTCTACGCTACGATTGATAAACCAACCCTGTTGCTGGATGCCATGCGTGCAAAGCGAAACATCATGCGTATGGCGGCGAAAGCGCAGCGCAACCGGCTACGCTTTCGCCCACACTTCAAGACCCATCAATCCGCCAGCATCGGTGAGTGGTTTCGTTCCGCCGGCGTGCAGGCGATCACCGTCTCGTCGGTGGCGATGGCGCACTATTTCGCCGCTCACGGTTGGGACGATATTACCATTGCGTTTCCGGTCAATCTGCGCGAGATCGCCGCCATCGACGCGCTGGCGGCGCGTCTGCGGTTACATCTGCTGGTGGAGAATCTGGCCGCAATCGACGTGCTTGCATCTCGACTCACCGCGCCGGTTGCGATCTGGATCGAAGTTGACGCCGGCTATCGGCGCAGCGGCGTGGCGTGGGATGATGACGCAACGTTGCTTGCGCTGGCTGAGCGCATTGCCGCCTGTGAGCGAATGGCGCTTCAGGGGCTGCTCACCCATGATGGCGGCGCCTACGCTGCGCGTACACATAGCGCAATCGCCGATTCCTACACCACCACGGTAAATCGACTCAATCACGCGCGCAACTTGCTGGCGAAGCACAGTTTCTCGGGGCTGGAAATCTCAATTGGCGACACGCCGGCGTGCAGCGTGCTCGATGACTTCGTCCTGGTGGATGAACTGCGACCGGGGAATTTCGTCTTCTACGACTGGATGCAAGTCGAGATTGGCGCCTGCACGTGGGATGACGTCGCCACCGTCGTGGCATGTCCGGTTGTGGGGATCCATCCGGAACGCAACGATGTGATTCTTTACGGCGGCGCCGTGCATCTGTCCAAGGAAAGTTTGCGGCGCGCTGATGGCAGCCTTAGCTTTGGCGCCGTTGTCTTTCTGGAAGAGGGCGGCTGGAGCGCGCCGCTTTCCGGCGCCTGGGTGCGCTCCATCTCGCAGGAGCACGGCATCGTTCACGCCGAGGACGCCGCTTTTGCTGAGCTGGCGTCGCGTCTCGAGGTCGGTGGATTGTTGGGCATCGTGCCGGTCCACTCCTGCCTGACCGCCGATCTGCTCAAGCATTATCTGACGCTGGAGGGCGCAACACTGACGATGGCGCCGATCCCGCCTGCGGTGACGTAGCCTGGTCCTGAAAGCGTTCTTGCTTGCGGGGTCAACGAGTCCTGCGGCGTAGCATCACGCGTCACAAGTCATGCGTGACTCGTGACGCTATGCGCAGCCAATCTGGCAATCAGCACAAGGGCTATTGCAAAGCAACATTGTTGCGCGTTGGCGGCATTTCGATTTGACCGGCTTTTTGACCTTATGTTACACTCCCAGTTCGTGGGTCTTTCAAGCCCGCGCGGGCAGGTTATAGGGCGCAGATGGCGTGGTGTGCACCAGCGTGGTTCGTGATTGCCATCACGTTGTATTGATGCGCAGAGTAAAGCAAAAATTGCCGCCGGCCACCGGTCAGGCTGCTATTGAATTGAAATCTTTCGTTACAGACGGTGCGAGGCCTGGTTTGTCAAGTCTCGCTTGAACAATGGAGGGACGTTTGCCGACCATCAATCAACTGGTCCGCAAGGGCCGCAAAAACGTTGCCAGGAAAGAGAAAGCGCCGGCGTTGCGCTTTACGCAGAATACGCTGACTGGCCGCACGCGCCGGATGAAGCTGGGCAACCCACAGAAGCGCGGTGTGTGCACGGTCGTGCGCACAACGACGCCGAAGAAACCGAACTCGGCGTTGCGCAAGGTCGCACGCGTGCGCCTGTCTAACGGCCTGGAAGTGACCGCCTACATTCCGGGTGAAGGTCACAACCTGCAAGAGCACAGTGTTGTGTTGGTGCGTGGCGGGCGTGTCAAGGATCTGCCCGGCGTGCGTTATCACATTGTGCGTGGCGCTTTGGATAGCCAGGGCGTCGACAAGCGTAAGCGTGGGCGCAGCAAATACGGTACAAAGCGGCCGAAGAAATAGGCAACGAGGAAAATCATGCGAAGAAATCGTGCTGAACTCCGCAAAATCACACCTGATCCTCGCTATAACAGCGAAGTGATCGCCAAGTTTGTCAACAACGTGATGGAACGCGGCAAGAAGAGCCTGGCGACCAGTATTGTGTATAACGCGTTTGCAATCATCGAAGAGCGCACGAAGCGTCCTGGCATCGAGGTCTTCGAGGAGGCGCTGAAGAATGCGACGCCGCTCGTCGAAGTCAAGCCGCGCCGCGTGGGTGGCGCCACCTACCAGATTCCAATGGAGATCGGGGCGGCGCGTCGGCAGGCTTTGGCGATGCGCTGGCTGATTGCGAATTCACGCAAGCGCAGCGGCCGTGACATGGCGGCGCGGCTGGCTGGCGAGCTGATGGATGCGGCGCGCAACGAAGGCGCCACCATCAAGAAGCGTGAAGACACGCACAAGATGGCGGAAGCAAACCAGGCCTTCGCACACTTCCGCTATTGAGCGCGATTCAGTAATCAGTGTAGTATCTCGGTGGCTGGCGGCCATCTGGCAACATGCGCCAGAGCAGGCTCTGCCAACTGGCGAGTGGGTGTTGTCCGCACAACTCAGGTTCGACCTGTTGCGATGCGGCGCCCGCCTGTAAGCTGACTGCTTCCCAACTGTCATAGTCGGTTTGTGTTGTGACACAAGTGTTGGTGGCAATGGCGGCTTGCCGGTTCAGGCGCCGCATTCTTTTGTGGGAAAATATTGGACGGTGAGGGGAAATAGGTATGGCAAACGAATATCCAATCGAGCGCATGCGCAACATCGGCATCATTGCGCACATCGATGCAGGCAAAACGACCACGACAGAGCGTATTCTGTTTTATTCTGGCCGCATCCACCGCATGGGGGAAGTGCACGAAGGCACCGCCGTGACCGACTGGATGGTGCAGGAACGCGAACGCGGCATCACCATCACGGCGGCGGCGATCACCACCTCCTGGACGGATCGCGTCACAGGGGAGGAGTGCCAGATCAATATCATCGACACGCCGGGGCACATTGACTTCACCGCCGAAGTGCAACGCAGCCTGCGCGTGCTCGATGGTGGCGTGGTCGTGTTCGATGCCGTCGCTGGCGTTGAGCCGCAATCGGAGACCGTCTGGCGTCAAGCCGACCGCTATCATGTGCCGCGCATCTGCTTCGTCAACAAGATGGACCGCGTGGGCGCCAGCTTTGAGCGCACGATCGATATGATCGTCGACCGTTTGGGCGCCAACCCGCTGCCGATCCAGCTCCCGCTCGGCGTCGAAGACACCTTCAAGGGTGTCATCGATCTTTTTACGATGAAAGCCTTCGTCTTTACCGATGAGCTAGGCGCGTCGCCGACCATCACCGACATTCCGGCTGAGTACGCCGAAGCCGCAGCGAAAGCCCGCGAGCACATGATCGAACGCATCGCCGAGACCGACGACGAACTGACGATGAAGTTCCTCGAAGGCGAGGAAATCAGCAACGAAGAGCTTTATACCGCCTTACGCAGGGCGGTCTGCCACAGCGTGATCGTGCCGATCCTGTGTGGCACGGCGCTGCGCAACAAGGGTGTGCAACTCCTGCTCGACGCAGTCGTGCGCTACCTGCCCAGCCCCAAAGATGTGCCGCCCGTGCAAGGCGTCAACCCGGATACAGGCGCCGAAGAAGTCCGGCATTCCGATCCCAACGAACCGTTCGCCGGTCTGGTCTTCAAGATCGTGACCGATCCCTTTGTGGGGCGCCTGGCCTACGTGCGCGTCTACTCCGGCGTGCTGCGTTCGGGTGAGACCGTCTACAACACCAATCGCGGCAAGCGCGAACGCATCGGGCGTCTGGTGCGTATGCACGCCGACAAGCGCGAGGACATCAAGGAAGTTGGCGCAGGGGACATTGCCGCCATCGTCGGCCCCAAGGAATCCTATACGGGCGAGACCCTCGCCGATCCCAAGGCGCCGATCATGTTGGAGACCATCGAGTTCCCCGACCCGGTCATCAAAGTGGCTGTCGAGCCGAAGTCCAAAGGCGACCAGGACAAGCTGACCGATGCCCTGATCAAGTTGGCGGAAGAAGACCCGACCTTCCGCGTGCAATACGACGAACAAACGGGCCAGACCGTCATCTCTGGCATGGGCGAGTTGCACCTCGACATCATTGTCGACCGCCTCAAACGCGAGTTCCGCGTCCAGTGCAACGTCGGGCGGCCGCAGGTCGCCTATCGCGAAACGATCACGCGTCCGGTCAAGGTCGAGGGTCGCTTCGTGCGTCAGTCCGGCGGACGTGGTCAGTACGGTCACGTGTGGCTCCAGATGGAGCCGAACGCGCCGGGCGCAGGCTTCGTCTTCGAAGACAAGATTGTGGGCGGCGTCGTGCCGCGTGAGTACATCGCGCCGGTGCAAAAGGGCGTCATCGAGGCAATGGAAAGCGGCGTGCTTGCTGGCTACCCGGTTGTCGATGTCAAGGTGGCGCTGGTTGATGGCAGCTACCACGAGGTGGACTCCAGCGAAATGGCCTTCAAGATCGCTGGCAGCATGGCCTTCAAGGAGGGTGCGCAGAAGGCTGGCCCGATCTTGCTCGAGCCGATGATGCGCGTCGAGACGACCGTGCCCGATGAGTATGTCGGCGATGTCGTCGGTGATTTCTCCTCGCGGCGCGGTCAGGTCGAGGGGATGGAGTCGCGCAGTGGCAATGTGCAGGTCGTGCGCGCCCTGGTGCCTCTGGCTGAAATGTTTGGTTACGCCACCGACCTGCGCTCGATGACCAGCGGGCGCGGCAGCTTCAGCATGCAATTCGAGAAGTACATGCCCGTCAGCCAAAGCATCGCTGAGAAAGTCTTGAAAGGCATCGCCTGATGTCGTTGCACACAAAGGCCCTCGATGCATCGAGGGCCTTTGTGCAGTTGCCTGGCGAATCAGACAACCTGAATCATTTCGCCGTGCTTGAGATTACTCCCGATAAGCATAATCATTGCGCTTCACGATCTTGTGCACTGTGACAACCTTCGCCTCATCGTCAACCGTGTACAGAATCAGAAGACAACTATACACGTTTTGTTAAGTCGCCAATTTGTCACTCTTTGCCGGGTCAAGTATACTGTTTAGCTTGTGACGATTGGCGTTGTCAGCCGTCACCCAGATTGTTTTGCCTTGCACCGCCGTAGGCGTTCACGGCGGTGCAATTGCGCCATAGCCTGTGAAATAAGCAATTGTGCGGTTTGGTAGAAACGCTGATTCATCCAGTGTAGGAGGATAAGTTCATGTCCAAGGCAGTATTCCAGCGGACGAAGCCCCACGTGAATGTGGGCACGATTGGTCACATTGATCACGGGAAGACGAGCTTGACGGCGGCGATCACGAAGGTGCTGTCGCTGAAGGGTTGGGCGG
>Ga0272446_1001284_pt1 | contig 36840 bp, 40 predicted proteins | sample YNPCB0061_FD_194587 | JGI IMG/M metagenome (GOLD analysis project Ga0272446, IMG submission 194587) | Hot spring microbial mat communities from Yellowstone National Park, WY, United States - YNP-CB-006-1 | ecosystem: Environmental > Aquatic > Thermal springs > Hot (42-90C) > Sediment | place...
TTTTCTGGTTTTGCCTCCGCACTTGAGCAGTGAATTTTTTGGTTGCGGCTGGAAGCCGCGCTATGCGGTTACGGTACTTATTTGTTAATTTTCATTATCTCCGGGCGGAGCGGGGATTGCGGGAATTTTCGGATAGGTTCTTAGTATTACAGCGCTAGGTTGATTTTTTGCCGACAGACCGTCCGCGAACACTTGAATCAGGGTGATTGTGTCCGCGCAAGTCAGAGACTTGCGCTGCGCGGCGGCGCGATATTCGTTCAGGGGCGACCTGACCCATTTGATTGACTTTGCGCTGTAATGTTAGTTGGTTTCAGAAATTTGTTGTTTCTCTGTATTGCGTTCGCGGCGTTGTTCCAACAGTCTTTGAATACGCCCGTGTTTTTCACGCGAGAGGGGGAAAAACCAGGCAAGGATGATTGTGCCGGAAAGCATGACCGCGCCAAATGGTGAGACCAGCAGGCGAATCATCCTCAGCGCCGAATCGGGTTGGGTAAATTGAATTGTGCCCTCGGGCGGAGGGGTATAGCCTGCCCAGCCCAGCAACTGCAGGGTTAAGAAAATCACCAGCGCCCCCGTCAGTTTACGGATGAGCGTGCGGATGCCATAAAAAATTCCCTCCTGACGGCGGCGGGTGCGCAGTTCGTCCCACTCGATGACATCTGCGAAGATGGCATCTGGCAGAACATACGCAGCAGAAACGCCGATGCCCGCCAGGGCGGCAATCCACAACAGAAGAGTGGTCTGCCCCGGCTGAATGGCGAATATCATAATTTCCACCCCTACCCACAGGGTCATGCCAAGGATGTACGCCTCGCGCTTGTTGCGTACCTTTGAAACCCACAGCCAGAACGGCACGAACAGAATGCAAACCGACATGAGAATGCCAAAGAACGCCGACTCATACGCCAGATCGAAGCCAAACAGGCGGATGGAGGCAAGCATATCTCCCTGCGCCACCCAGTACAGGAGGAAGTAGGGGAAGGTCACCGCCACCATATCCACCGCCGACCAGTTGAGCATGTGAATCCCCACCGCATAGCGGAAGGGAATGTTCTTCCAGGCTTCGCGCAGGGTCTGGCGGAAGGGCAGGCTTTGCTGCTGCTCGGGTGTGGATGTTTCTCGCACGAGCAGCCCCAGCAGCAACAGCGGAATTGCGCCAATCGAACCAAAGATCGCCCCGACCAGCATGAACCCCTGTTGTTGTGTGCCGCCGGAGCGCAGCACCAGATCCACGATGGCGGGGGCGGCGACCACCATCGAAAGCGCCCCCAGCAGTTGAAAGACCGAGCGGAAACTCGTCAGCGTGGTGCGTTCGTCGTAGTCGGGCGCCAGTTCCGGGGTCAGAGAAAGAAACGGCACGGAGATGAGCGTGGTCAGGGTATCCGAGAGCATGAAGGCGAGCGTCACATAAATCAACAACGCCGTCTGGCTTTCCCAATTGGGCGCCGACCAGAGGATGATAAAACTGATCCCAAAGGGAATGGCAAACCACAGCAGGAACGGGCGGCGGCGTCCCCAGCGGGTGTGCAGGCGGTCGCTGAGGATGCCGATGATGGGGTCGTTGACGGCGTCCCACACAATGCCCGCCAGCGCGCCAAAGGAGGCAAGGCGCGGCTCCAGCCCCACCACGTCGGTCAGGTAGATGGCGTAGAAGATCGAGCGCATCATGCCGATGCTGGAAATGCCCCAGTCGCCGGAGCCGTAGAGCAGTTTAAGCCACAGGGGAAGATGTTTCTTTGCCGGTTGATTCATGAGAATTGTGCAAGTGTAGCATAATATAGAACGTCTCTGCGCCTGAAAAGTGACGTGAATGGTTATAATCGTTTGGAAAATCGAATGGCAGACAAACTCTCCCTGGCGGATAAACTCAAGACGCTCGGCGTGAAGACGGCGCGTGCGCTTCCGACTCCGCCGAAACCTGCTTCGTATTCCATTGACTCGGTCGTGGCTGGGACCTTTCTCTCCACCCCGCGCGGGGAGGTGTTCGTTGCCGAACAGCGTTTTTCCGCCAGCCACCTCTACGGTTCGTCTTCTCTTCTTTCGTCCTTCCCTCTTTCCGTAATTGCTCAATGGGCAAACGACCCTGCCATAGCCAGCCGCCCGCTCTCGAAGTTTGCCTTTCTCGATACCGAAACCTCGGGACTCGCCGGCGGCACAGGGACGTATGCCTTTCTCGTCGGCGCGGCGCGTTTTGTGGAGGATGCTTTTGTGGTGCGGCAGTTCTTCATGCGCGACCCCGCCGAGGAGCCCGCCCTGCTCGAAGGGCTGGCAAATTTCCTTGCGCCGTGCGAGGCGCTGGTCACCTTCAACGGCAAGGCGTTCGACGCGCCGCTTCTTTCCACGCGATACCGCCTGCACCAGATTCCCATCCCTTACCAGGGGTACTCTCACCTCGACCTGCTTCCACTTGCCCGCCGTTTGTGGCGCGAGCGGCTCGAGTCGCGGGCGCTGAAGTTCCTTGAGGAGCATGTGCTGGGGTTCACGCGCTCGAGTGAGGAGGTGCCGGGCTATGAAATTCCCTGGTTGTACTTCGATTATCTGCGCACGGGTGATGCGCGTCCGCTGGGGGGTGTGTTCTATCACAACGCGATGGATGTGGCGGCAATGGCGGCTTTGCTGGCGCACATGAACGATATGCTCGAAAACCCCTATAACGGGAAGGTTCAGCACGGGCTCGATTTTGTAGCGCTCGGCAAATTGTTCGAGGACTTGGGTCGCTGGGAGGAGGCGGCGCGGCTGTTCGAGCGTGGACTCGAGTTTGGGTTGAACGAATCAGATTTCAGCGTGGCGGTGAAGCGTTTGTCTATCCTGCAAAAGCGGCGCGGCGATTTGGAGGAGGCTGTCCGGTTGTGGGAGGCGGCGGCGAGACGCGGTCATCTGTATGCCTTTATCGAACTGGCGAAGTTTTATGAGCATAAACAGCGGGACGTGAAACAGGCGTTGAAGTGGACCAAAGCCGCGCTGAAGCAGGTGGAGAAGAGTGACCTGCCCGCCTATGTGCGCCGGCACTGGCAGGAGGAAATTGCTCATCGGATGGAGCGGTTAAATCACAAAGCGGGGATATAATTGCCCGCAAGGCGGAAGGATTCCTGCGCGGCAGGACCCGCCGCCCAGCCAGAGGAGAGACAAATGAATATTTCCGTTTCACAGGAACAGGGGAGAGTACCGGTGACTGTCGTGAAGGTAGACGGTCAATTGGACGGGCAAAATTACCAGGAGTTGATTGACAAAGCCAGAGAGGTATATGCGGACGGGGCACGCGATTTCCTGTTCGACCTGGGCAGTTTGACGTACATCAGCAGCGCCGGACTGGTGGCGCTGCATTCAATTGCCTTGCTGGCGCGCGGCGAAGCACTGCCCGATACTGAGGCAGGCTGGAACGCAATCCACTCTGTAGGGAGCGCAGGCAGTTCAGGCGTGCAGAAGCATGTCAAGTTGCTTAATCCGCGTCCGGAGATCAAAAGTGTGCTGGATATGGTGGGTTTCAGCGCCGCTTTTGAAATTCATTCCGATTTAGGAACAGCCGTTCGTTCGTTTTAGAGAGGAGCAGTGCAGGCAGCCTCGTATCGTTTTTTGTTACTGGGTATCCCCGTTTCTGGCGGGAAGTGAATTGATCACTGATGTTACGCAGTTTTCTCGTACCGCATTCAGGTTGCCTTGCTGGGGGAGATTTATCTCGCCGTATTGCAGAACATCATTTGATAATTCTATCCTTTGCCACAGATTCACACGGATTACAAAAAATCAGTGTATGAGAGTTTCGGCTTTGCCGTTTAGATGAATCTTTTTGCCTGAATTGGAGCGTATTATGAAGCGGTACATCGGGAATCTTTTCATTGTCACTTGTGTATTGCTGACCGTTGCCGTGTGGCTGGTCTTCCCGCCTGTGAATGATGGGCGTGAGAATTTTACCCGCGCCTATGCCGGCGAGGTGATTGGCTCGATCAACATTGTGCTGATGGCGTTTTCGCTGTTCCTCTCTGCCCGCCCCAAATGGGCAGAGCCGTTTTTTGGCGGGCTGGATAAGATGTACTTAACCCATCGTCACACTTCCACTGCTGCCTTGCTTCTCATTTTTGTGCATGTGCTGACTGTGCCCATCACGTTGACAGGCTGGAAGTTGGGCAACTATCTGGCGGTGTTTGCGTTTACGGGTATCGTTGCCATTGCTATGGTCAGCCTTTCGCCGCGCATTCCCTTTCTAAACCGTCTCACGGGCGGCACCTACGAGGGCTGGAAGCGGCTAAAGAAGTTCATTGGCATCTTTTTCATTGCCGGTTTTCTGCATTCGCTGACCGTGCCGCATCCGCTTAATGCTTTCATTGCCATCAACTGGGTGCAGATCTTTTTTATCCTCGGTACGGTTTCTTATCTTTATACTGAAGTCTTTGGACGATATTTCAAAAAATATCTGCCTTACACGGTGCAGGCGGTAGAACATCCGAATCGTTCCACAACTGAAGTGACCCTGAGCCCCAAAAAGGAGCCCATTCCTGCGCCTCGTGCGGGACAATTCATCTTCGTGCGCTTTCCTTCAAGCAGATTACTGGACGAATCGCACCCCTTTACTCTCTCCAGCGCGCCTCACGAGGACGTTTTGCGGGTGACTGTCAAAGCCAGCGGAGATTTCACCCGGGCATTGTTCACCCATCTCCAGCCTGGCATGGACGCAGTGGTTGAAGGGGCGTACGGCATGTTCGATTACAAGACCGGCGGGCAAAAGCAGATCTGGATTGCAGGCGGCATCGGGCTGACGCCGTTCCTCTCTTTTTTACGAGATCTGGATGTGCTGGAGAGGGATGTGACGTTTTACTACGTTGTCCGTCATAGTGAGGAGGCGCTGTTTCTCGATGAAATCGAAGCGGCGGCGAAACGGCATTCGCGGCTGAAAGTGCATGTGCGCTTTTCGGCGGCAGAAGGCTCACTGAGCATAGAGGAGGTGGTAAGAAACGCCGGCGGTGAGATAAGGGAGGCTCACGTCTATTTGTGTGGACCGCTGGGGATGATTCGGGCTTTCGAGGACGGCTTGCGCCGGGCGGGCGTTCCTGCCGGGAATATTCATTATGAAGAGTTTAATTTCCGTTAGAGGTGTTTATGGATATTCAGGTTTCGATTGAACAGGGAAAGTCGCAGACGGTTGCTGTGATGAAAGTGCGCGGTGAGATCAACGCCGAGAATTTTGTGGAGGTGGTGAATAAAGCGCGGGAACTTTATAACAACCCTGCCCGTAATCTCATCCTGGATTTGGGCGAAGTGCCTGCGATCAGCAGTGCGGGGCTGGTTGCTATCCACAAGATTGCGTTGATTTATAGCGGTGTTCCCCACAAGGTGGAGGAGGATGAGAACCCCGATTTCACGCACAGCAGCAATGCCCGCAAGTATGTGCGCCTGCTCAACCCTCAAGGCGAAGTGAAAAAAGCGCTCGAGGATGCAAAGTTGACTCTTTTTTTCAAAATCTTTGGCGACCTCAAAGAGGCGCTCCAATCTTTTTGATGTTCAAGTGAGGTAGTATGTCGAGAAGGTATTATTCTCCGCGCCGCCGGCGCAGGACTTCGCCAGAGTTACGCCGCCGTTCGGTGATGACGCGCCCGTCGGTGCAGATTGGTATTCTGGCGGTAACGGTTTTGATTGTGTTTTTGCTTTTGCAAAGCGGGGGTAGATAAGGGACGCCTGCAACTCACGCTTCGACGCGGTTCCGTCCGTTGCTTTTTGCTTTGTAAAGCATGCGGTCGGCGCGGCGCAGGAGGTCCTCGAGCGAGCGGTCGGTGGATTCGGCTTGGGCGAGGCCAATGCTGATTGTGGAGCGAATCGGTTCTCCGTCCAGTTTGACCGGGGAGGCTTCCCAAACGAGCCGAATGCGTTCTGCGACGATGCGCGCTTTGTCGAGGGGCGTTTCCGGCATGAGTAGTCCGAATTCTTCGCCGCCCAGCCTGCCGAAGGTATCTTGGGCGCGTTTTTGTTCCATTGCCACGAGGGACAGGCTGCGCAGCACAAGGTCGCCGGCGTGATGCCCGTATCTTTCGTTGATTTTTTTGAAGTTGTCGGCGTCGAGAATCAGGATGGAGAGGGGACGGTGGTAACGCTGGTAGCGTCGAAATTCGCTTTCGGCGATGTTGAGGAATTGCCGCCGTGTGAGGCTTTTGGTGAGCGGGTCCATGTTGGCGAGGTAAGCCACCATTTCTTTGGCGTCTTTTTCATCCATGAAAGCCTGGAAGGATTTGCGGCGGTAGGTTTGTAGTTGCAGGAAGGCAATGGTTCCAAGCAGGTGGGTTACCAGATGAGTAAAGAGCCGGGTGATGAACAGGGCGGGTGCGCTATTGAGGCTGATAAAGTGATCAATGTATAAAACGCTGACGGAGAAGCCCACTGCCAGGGCGGCTGTGTGACGGTACTGAAGAGGGGAAGCGAGGTAAACAACGAAGAGCAGAATGATGTCGAAAAGTACAATGGAGGGAGTGGCTGAGGGGTTCAGGTTCAGGAAGGTGTGAAAAAGCAGACTGAAGAGCAGCCAGCCAGCCAGCAGGCGGTCGTAGGTTCGCACTTTTGTTGTCTGGTTGAGAAATGCCGCAAAGACGGCGGTAACTGCCATGTAAACGGCTCGATAGGCGATCATTCGTTCGAATGAAGCGGGCTGGTTTTGAGGGAGAGCGGCATCTGCGCTGATCATTGCCAGGATGCCAATGCCGACAATCAGCATGTAGAGGATGCTCTGGCGAATGTCACGCTTCAGGTTGGCAGCTCGGTAATCGCCTTCGAGGGGACCGAGGTTGATGAGAATGTCGCCAAACAGTCTTTTGAGCATGAGTGAATGATACTTGATTCTCATGAACAGGCGCTCCACAAATTCGTAAGAAGGGGGGAGCAAAATGTTACAATATCATTGAGTTGGCACTTGTACAGGATTGCCGGATTGTTTTATCTGATAAGGAGAGTCTATGTGTATGATTTGTGCTGCTATTCCTGCCGCTGCGGCGGTGGGAGCCCGCCTGGGCGCCGGTCAGCTGGATAAGCCGCTGGAAGAGCGAAAGCCGGTGGGGAAGGTGACCGGCGGGGTGATTCTTTTTCTGCTGGCGGCTTCGGTGGTGTATCATTCTATAGCCTGGCGCGGGTAGCGCGGTGTACCTCTCACGCCAAATGAAAATGTTACCGAACGCGGCAGGTTGTGTTTTTTGAAGGGTGTGGGTATAATGCCGCCATTGAAATTCGAAACGCGATGACCGAGACGAGTAGGTGACGACGGTCTGACAGGGACAAGAAGCCGTAGACTGAGAGCCTCTTGCAGAAACAGTCACTGAAAACCACTCGCGAGCGTTGAACTGAAAAGTGATCAGTGAAAAGTGATCAGTGAGTAAGTAAAACGGGTTGCTCCGTTAGAGGCTGAAGAGATGTAAGGCGAGATGACCCTCGCCCTACAAATCGGGTGGAACCGCGTGAGTAAAGACTCTCGCCCCGTTCTTGGGCGAGAGTCTTTTTATTTGCTCTCGCCCCCAACCCATCTCCCCAAGGGAGATGGGAGAAAAGAAGAAAGGAAGCAAAAATGGCACAACAAGCACAAGAGAAATACGAAGAGTCCCATCTTTATAAAATCCGTCACTCGGCGGCGCATGTCATGGCACAGGCAGTGCTGGAAATGTTCCCCGAAGCCAAATACACCATCGGTCCGCCGGTGGAAAACGGCTTTTACTACGACTTCGACCTGCCGCGCAACCTGACGCCCGAAGACCTGGAAGCCATCGAAAAGCGTATGCGTCAGATCGTGCAAGGGAAACACGATTTCAAAAAGAGAGTCGTATCGGCGGAGGAGGCACGACAAATCTTCAAAGACCAGCCCTATAAACTGGAATTGATTGACGGTCTCGAACAAGGCGGCTTCGATGAGTACGGCAATCCGCTCAAAGAGAAGCCCGAAATTTCCATTTACCAGCACGATACGTTCATTGACCTGTGCCGCGGTCCGCATGTGGAGAATACGCGCGAAATCAAGCCAGACGCGTTCAAATTGATGTCGGTGGCGGGCGCATACTGGCGCGGCGACGAGAAAAACAAACAGTTACAGCGCATCTACGGCACGGCGTGGGAGAATAAAAAACAACTGGAGGAGTATCTCCACCAGTTGGAAGAGGCGAAAAAGCGTGACCACCGCAAACTGGGCAGGGAACTGGAAATCTTCATCTTTGATGAGGAAGTCGGTCCGGGGCTGCCGCTCTGGCTGCCAAACGGCGGCGTGATGATCGAAGAGTTGGAAAAACTCGCCAAAGAGACGGAAGAACAGGCGGGTTATTTGCGCGTCCGCACGCCTAACCTGACGAAGGAAGACCTCTTCCTGCGCTCCGGTCACCTGCCCTACTATGCCGAGAGCATGTACCCGCCCATGGAACTTGAGGGCGTGAAGTATTACGTTAAGCCGATGAACTGCCCGTTCCATCATAAAATTTTCGGCTCAAAGCAGCGCTCCTACCGTGACCTGCCCATCCGCCTCGCCGAATACGGAACCTGCTACCGCTACGAAAAATCAGGTGAACTCTTCGGGCTGATGCGCGTCCGCTCGATGCAAATGAACGACGCCCACATCTACGTCTCGGAGGAACAGTTCGAGCAGGAATTCCTGGGCGTGATTGACCTGTACAAGAAATATTTCGATCTGTTCGGCATCGAGAAGTTCGTCATGCGCCTGTCGCTGCACAGCAAAGCGGGACTGGGCAAAAAGTACGTGGACAATGAACGCCTGTGGCTCAAAACCGAAGACATGGTGCGCCGCGCCATGGACAACGGCGGCGTGCCTTATGTGGAAGTGGAAGACGAAGCCGCCTTCTACGGTCCCAAAATTGACGTGCAGATCTGGTCTGCCATCGGGCGCGAGTTCACGCTGGCAACGAATCAGGTGGATTTCGCCGTCCCCGCCCGCTTCGATTTGAAGTTCACGAACAAAGAAGGTAACGAGGAAGTGCCGCTGTGTATTCACCGCGCGCCTCTCTCCACGCACGAGCGCATGATCGGCTTCCTGCTCGAACACTACGCGGGCGCTTTCCCGGTCTGGCTCTCGCCCGAACAGGTGCGCGTCATCCCGATTACAGACTCGCAGAACGAGTATGCCCAGAGCGTCGCCCATCAGTTGCGCGAGCAAGGCATCCGCGTCAGCGCGGACCTCAGCGCCCAGCGCATGAACGCCAAGATCCGCAACGCGCAGATGATGAAAGTGCCCTACATGCTGGTGGTCGGCGAGAATGAAATGAAGGCGGGACTGGTTTCACTGCGCGTGCGCGACGGGAGTCAGCAGAACAATATTCCGCTGGCGGAGTTCGCGGCGCGGGCGAAGGATCGGATTGCGAGGCGAGCGAAGGAGTTGTAAGGGAAAAAGAACAAGCGGAGGGTTGAAAAGCCCTTCCGCTTGTTTTCTGTTTGGAAATTCGCGTTCCATAACGGCGCCGCAAGTTTTATCTTGCCTTTGCAGGCAACATGAATGCTGCAGTACTGCATAAGAGGATTACGGGAACACTTCCTCCGCCTTGTCCTTTTTGCGGCGCAGCCACCCGTATCCCAGTACCAGGGCAAGCAGATACGCCAGCACAAAAACGTTATAGCCATCGCCCACATTGCCTGGGTCTTGCGCGCCGAGTGAAAGCAAAACGATCCAATCCGCCAGCAGATAGCCGAAGATCAAGCCTTGTCGCTTTGCCAGGGAGGCCTGCCGCCAGGTGGGGTGAAAAACTAACCAAGCCCCTGGAATCAAAATGACAATCAAGAGAAAGAAACCAAGCACTTGCCAATAAGGGACAAAGAGCGCCCGTTGAAGATTGAGAGCAACCGGATCAGTGAGCATGATAGGAGGCGCATTCTCTGTGAAGGCGGCAGGATCAATATTTTCAAGGGATTTGAAGAAAGCGCTCGTCAAATAGGATTTTTCGAACCCTCTGGCAATTGAATTGGCGAGCATGGTGATGGCTGCTCCATAGGCGGCGAACAAACCCTTCTCCCAGAGCGGAAGTTGCGCTTCGAGTTTTTCGATTTTTTCAGCGAGATTACCGTCCATTGTTGCCTCCGTTCATCACATTTTGAATCCGTTCCACCACCGCAGGATGTTGAAAGATCAGGATGTTGCGCTCGATGAAGCGGCGCAGCAATTCGCGCCCGTCATCGGTGAGACGATAATACTTGCGCGGCGGACCGAGTTGCGATTCGCCGCGCTCGCTGACGACCAGCCCCATCTCCTCGAAACGACTGACGGCACGGTAGATGCTGTTGTCATCGGCGGAGATCATCCCCTCGCTGAGGCGAATCACCTCGGCGCTCATCTCGTAGGGATAACAGGCTTTCTCATTCAACAGCAGGAGCAACCAAAAGGTGAGCAGTCCCTTTTTGTACACACTCTCCCAGTTTTCGAGCAGGCGGTCGAGTTCGGTCATTACGCGGTCTCCTTTACTATTATTCTTTATGTATAATACCAAAGATATTATAGACTGAGAACGGATTTTGTCAAGAGGGACAGCAAAAGGTGCATCAGGCGGGCAGGTTTCGCCTGGCAGATATTTCTGCGCTGCTTCCGCATTTTCGTTGACGACTCGCGCGGCTTCATGGTATCATCAGCCCGCCAAAAACCAGCCAAGTGCTGGTCAACTGTTTTGAAAAAGGAGAGTCTTATCAGCGCTTCAGAATTTCGAGTCAATGAGGGCATCCGCGTATCGGAAGTCCGTTTGATCGGTCCCGACGGCAGCAATATCGGCGTTGTTCCCATCAAGCAGGCATTGCAAATCGCCCGTGATGCAGGCATGGACCTGGTAGAGGTTTCACCCACTGCCAGCCCCCCGGTGTGCCGTGTGGTAGATTACGGCAAGTTCATTTTCGAGCGCGCCAAAAAGGAACGCGAGGCGCGCAAGGCACAGACCAAGATCGAAGTCAAGGAAATTCGCCTGCGCCCGAAAACCAACGAAGCGCACCGCGGCTTCAAAGTAGAGGATGCCCGCCGCTGGCTGTTGCAGGGCAACAAAGTGCGTGTGACCATCAAGTTCCGCGGGCGCGAAATGGATTACCCTGAAATCGCACTCGAAGACCTGAAAGAGATTGCCGAAGCGCTGTCAGATGTCAGCACGGTGGAGCAGGCGCCTCAAATGGAAGGTAAGACCATGCTCGTAGTGCTGGCGCCCCTCAAAGGGGCAGGAAAAAAGAAAGAAAAAGCAGGGCAGGCTTCGGCGGAGAAAGAAGCGGAAGCCTGATTCGAAGAAAGTCCCAAAGATGTTGAGTATCCGCGGGCAGGTAAGTCAAGTCCCGCGGTTTATCTTGTCTGAAAGGAGCAAGCCAATGCCTCGTAAAGCCAAATCTGGCAAAATCAAGTTGAAGACCCATAAGGCGACTTCCAAACGCTTTCGCCTGACGGGTTCCGGTAAGGTTGTGCGCACCAAAGGCGGCAAAAGCCACCTGCGCCGCAACACATCCAAGCGCACCAAAGCGCTGCTGCCGGAGATGCTCGAAGTGCGCGGACGCAAGATTATCAAACGCATCAAGCGCCTGGCGCCTAACATGGAAGGATAAGGCGAAGTTTTTCGCCCCCTCATCGTAATCAATTTTTTATTGCGGCTTTCGGGTGTACGCAACTGTCACGTTATCAGCGTGACGACGCCCGCGAGTTCGCAGGAGGTAAACAGAAATGCGTGTAAAAGGCGGACCTCAGGGTCACCGACGTCATAAGAAGGTTTTGAAGATCACCAAAGGACAGCGCGGCGCAAAGAACCGCCTGTTCAAGCGTGCCAATGAGGCAATGCTCAAAAGCCTCTGGTATGCCACGCGCGACCGCCGCGTGCGCAAGCGCGACCTGCGCAAGTTGTGGATCGCGCGCATCAATGCCGCGGCGCGCTTGAACGGCACTACCTATAGCAGGCTGGTGGCGGCGCTCAAGAAGGCAAATATCGAACTCAACCGCAAGATGCTTGCCGATATGGCTGTCCGCAACCCGCAGGCATTTGCCGCAGTGGTGGCGAAGACCAAATAAGCAAAGAACAAATGAGCAAGGTAACATCCGGTGGGACACAGTCTCGCCGGATGTTTTGTTGTAGAATTACAGCATGAACTCAGTTTTGGTCGAACACGTTCTGCAGACAGGGCAAACGCTTCAGATTGTTCATGGCGACATCACAACCGAAAGCGTGGACGCCATCGTCAACGCGGCAAACCAATATCTCCAGCATGGGGGCGGCGTGGCTTGGGCAATCTCCCAAAAAGGCGGAGCGGCAATTCAAGAAGAATCGGACGCCTGGATTCGCAAGCATGGACCCATCTCTCACACGGCTCCTGCCTGGACCTCAGGCGGGCGCCTGCCTGCCAAATACGTGATCCACGCTCTCGGTCCGGTGTGGGGCGATGGCGACGAAGACAGAAAATTATCGGAGGCAGTGACCGCTTCTCTGCGTGTTGCCGACGAACTGAAGTGCAAAACGATTGCCATGCCTGCCATTTCGACCGGCATCTTTGGCTTCCCAAAAGAACGGGCGGCGCGCATCATCCTTGCCGCCATACGTCAGTACTTTCAAAACGTTGCGTCTCGCATCGAACTGGTGCGCCTTGTACTGTTCGACCATGAAACGCTGGACGCCTTCCTTGCCGCCTGGCAGGCAGAGACACCGTGATCACCTCCCCGCAAAATCCCAAACTCAAACTTATCCGCGCGCTGATGGGACGCGCCAAAGAGCGCCGCGAAGCCAACGCCTTTGTGGTGGAGGGCGTGCGTTTGGTGGAAGAGGCGGTAAACAGTGATTGGAGATTTCGGTTTGTACTTTACGATGAGAGTTTGAACGAAAGGGGAAAGTCCCAGCTCGAAGGTCTCAGGCGGCGCGGCGTAGAAGTGGAAGAAATTTCCGAAAGTTTGATGAAGTCCTTAAGCGAGACCGAAACCCCGCAGGGGCTCATCGCTGTTCTCGAATTCACCCAATTACCAATTACAACTTACCCGGATTTCATTCTCATCCCCGACCAAATCCGCGACCCGGGCAATCTCGGCACGTTGTTACGCTCTGCCGCCGCGACGGGTGTGCAGGCTGTCCTGATCCCTCCCGAAACGACCGACGTCTTCGCGCCAAAGGTTTTGCGGGCAGGAATGGGAGCGCATTTTCGAGTGCCGATTCGAGAGATGAGTTGGGAGGCGATCGAAGAAATCTGCCGTCTGGCAGGTTTGCAGATTCTGGTTGCCGATATGGACGGACCCCCCTGCTGGCACACCGACCTGCGCAAACCGCTTGCCCTTGTCATTGGCAGTGAAGCGGAAGGCGCCAGTGATGAAGCGCGGGAACTGGCAAGCGGAAGAATTTCCATTCCCATGGCAGGGAATGTTGAATCGCTCAACGCCGGTGTGGCTGGGTCGGTGTTGATGTTCGAGGTCGTCAGACAACGTTCGAACGTTTGAACATTGAGACGTTTCAACGAGGCGCAATGAAAATTCGCTCTATTACCTATTTTTGCAATCCCCAATACCCCCTGCAGGAGAAAGTCATCCAAAAGGCGGGAAGTTTTCTCGCAAATGCCAGGTCGGCGTATGAGGCGGCAGGCTACGAAGTGCAAACCGTCCGCCTTGCCACTGTGCCGTTTCCCAACCTGCTGGGCGAAGAAAACATCGAAAAATTACCGGCGCTCACCCGCCAGATTGCCGACATTATCGAACAACTCCAGATTGGCTACTTCTCGCTGGGTCCTGCCCTGCCGGAAATACCGCGCAGTTACGAGGTCATACCGGATGCGATCTTCGTCTCGAAAGACGCGTTCTTCAGCGGCGTTATGGCAGACAAACGACGCGGGCTTGATCTGGCAGCCATCCGCGCCTGTGCGGAGGTGATCGTCAAATCTGCGCCCATCGAGCCGAACGGCTTCGCTAACCTGCAATTTGCGGCGCTGGCAAACGTCCCCGCGGGTGCGCCGTTCTTCCCCGCTGCCTATCATGACCGGGACAACCCGGCTTTTGCCATCGCCACTGAGTGTGCAGATCTGGCGGTGAGGGCATTCGAGAGCGCAAGAAGCATCGAGGATGGACGAAACAATCTGGTCAGCGAGATCGAAAAACACGGAAAAAAACTGGCGCAGATCGCCAAAACCTTGAAAGCCAGGTTCTACGGCATTGATTTTTCCCTCGCGCCCTTCCCCGATGACGCGCATTCACTGGGCAACGCTGTTGAGAGGATGGGCATCCCGAAAATCGGACTGCACGGCTCACTTGCCGCCGCCGCCCTCCTGACCGAAGCCGTAGACCGCGCCCCTTTCCCTCGCGCTGGCTTCAGCGGATTCATGCAACCGGTGCTCGAAGACTCGGTCCTCGCCAGGCGCGCTGCCGAAGGGACACTGACCATCAAAGACGCACTGCTTTATTCAGCCGTCTGCGGCACAGGCTTGGATACTGTCCCCCTGCCAGGGGATGTAACGGCCGAGCAACTTGTTCCCTTGTTGCTCGATCTTTCTGCGCTGGCGCTGCGCCTCGATAAGCCTCTCACCGCGCGCCTGATGCCAATCCCCGGCAAGAAAGCGGGCGACGAGACAAATTTCGATTTTGCGTTCTTTGCCCAAAGCAAAGTGATGAAATTGGATTCGGAAAAACTCAACTCCCCCTTCGACACAAACGAAATTCTGCAAATCAAAAAACGTTGAAACATTCGAACGCAAGAACGTTCAAACCTTCAACTTCCACATCGTGAACGGCTCATCGAACCCCTTCACTTTGCCGGTAAAGCGGCTCAACGCGCTGGGCGGAATGTTCTGCGCGATGTAATTGCTCACTTCCGGGTCGTCATACACATCCTCTGTCAAAATCACTTCGCCGCCCTGCGAAAAGCCCGGCAGGCGCGCCGTGATATTGACCGTCGAGCCGAAATAATCCAGGCGGTCGTTCAAGTTAACCACGATACACGGTCCCTTGTGCAAGCCGACCTTCAACCACAACATCGGCTCGCCGCGTTTGGCAATTTCCGCTTGCGCCTGCCAGACCGCCCTCAACGCATCAATCGGATGGCGGAAAGTTGCCATTACCGCATCTCCCATCGTTTTGACCACCGCGCCGCCCTGCTCGGCAATGTATTTTTCCAAAACATCGAAGTGCTCACGCACACGCCCAAACGCCGAAGCATCGCCCAGCGTGCGGTACATGCGCGTCGAATCGCGCAGGTCGGTGAACATCAACGTTACCGAACCGATGGAAATTTCCTCGCCCGGGCGCACAACTTCTGAGGAAAACAAATCGCGGAAGACCTGCAGCGCGGTCACATCTGCGGCGGTCGCAGCCTGGTCGCTCCAGGCGGTGCGCTCCAGCGTAAAGGTAGTATCCGCTTCGGTGGCATTGACCAGGTTGAGGGTCGGAAGAAGCGAAACGCGTTCCTCTTCCGGAGACCAGCCGTATTGAGTCACACGCAGGTCTGCTTTGGAGAGTCCGCTGGCATCCGCATACAACGACTTGGAGCCCGGCGCGTTCGAGGCGCGCAGCGTGTAACGTCCGGCTTCAAGCTGCACCGGCACAGGCAGAGATTTGAGCGCCGCCACACGCTGCGTCATCACCACGTGCGGCTGCAACTGAGGGCTTCCCACACAAAACACCGTATCGAGCGGCGCCGCGCGCACCGACGGGTTGGGACGAAAAACCACCTCGACATTGTGATCAAAATTCGCCGAAAAATCAATCTGACAGGTGTTGCAATGCGAAGCGCCGCGCACCTCGCTCAGATGCGAATGCCCCTCTGCAACGCCGCGGCACGAGGGACAGAGCAAATCCCACGACATATCGAAGATACCCGCTCGTGTGGCGCGCAGAAACATTTCGAGCACGGCGCGGCGGCTCACACCCCAGCGGTCTGCCAGCGCATACGGACGGATTCTTTGAAGCGACAACTCGTCGGCGCTATCGAGAAACGCTTCGAGCCGCGTCAGCAGATTCGCTTCGACGTGTGGAATCAACGCCTCGCTCAACGACCTGAACCTGCTTCTCCCACTCGGGCTGAGTCCTCCCCGCCGCCTTTCCTCAACTGCCCTGCCAGCCTCTTTCGCAAGACGGTCGTATAAACGGAAGGCTTTCTCGAACCTGTTTTTGGCAATCACCCCAATCGCAAGCGGGAACATCACCGGCGCAAGGACGTGACTTGAAAGGATGGAAGTGTGATAAATCAGCCGTGTGCCGCCCTGCGCAAGCGGCTCAAAATTGACCCGCACCCGCATCTCATCCAGCGGACCCTTGCTATACCTCCGCACCACCCCAAACGAATACGGGTACGTCCACTCGAATGGCTCCTCCTCCCACTCCACCCGAATGAGCGGAAGTTTCATCCGCAACTGCTTCGTACCTTTGACATTGCCGAGCATTTCCACCTCAGGCTGACCGGTGTCACGGTTGAAGCGGTTCGTATCTGCCGCGAAGCCCCAGAGCGCCTCGGGCGGTGATTGCAAATCCCATTGCCAGGAGAAGTGAAATTCTTGAGCCATGCTGAATAGATGAGTAATTCTGTCTGAATTTTACAGCCGAAAAGATAAAAAAACCACCAGATACCTGACACTTTTCAAAATCGTGAGTCCTTCGCCTGGTCTTACCGCCATCGCCAGCGGATAAATCCGCTGGCTACGCCTACAAAGTCGGCTAAAACCGACTGCCAGCCCGCTTCAGCGGGCTTTGTGGGCATCAGCCCGACAATTTATCGTCGGGCGGTGGGGCGGAAAATGAAACTGTCAGGTGGCTAGAAAAACCATTGCCAGTAGATCACCAAAACCTCGCGTAGTGTGCGCTAGCGCAAAACTGGCGTTAGACGCCTTCGGCAGCGCCAGGTACGCGCTTTCGTGAAGTACTGATTACCCAAATGAAACAAACCCATTAACCAGACCTTAACCTCAACCCAAAATTGTCTTATGGTATAGTTTGTTAACAACCATGCCCGAAATCATTCTCGTCGTTGAAGACGAACCCGCGCTCCGAGATACCCTCGCCTACAACCTCAAAAAGGACGGTTTCACCGTCGAAGCCGTGGGCGACGGGCGCGCCGCGCTCGATTCCGCCCGCGCCCTCAAGCCAGACCTGATCATCCTCGACATCATGCTCCCCGAGCTGGACGGCTTTGAGGTGGCGCGCATCCTGCGCAAAGAGATGACCACCCCCATCCTCATGCTCACCGCCCGCGACAATGAAATTGACCGCGTCGTGGGGCTCGAAGTGGGCGCAGACGACTACCTGACCAAACCCTTCTCCATGCGTGAACTGATGGCGCGCGTCAAAGCCCAGTTGAGGCGGGCGCGCCTGATGCGGGATGAATTGGGCAGGCTGGAAGAAGCCGCCCCGCCATCAACCCTCACCTTCGGCAACCTCGCCATCAACCTGACGCGCCGCGAAGTGACGCTGAACGGCAATCCCATTCCGCTCAAACCAAAAGAATACGACCTGCTCGAATTCTTTGCCCGCCATAAAGGACGAATGCTCTCGCGCGAATTCATCCTCGAACGCGTCTGGGGCTGGGATTACATCGGCGACAGCCGCACTGTAGACGTTCACGTGCGCTGGCTCAGGCAAAAAATCGAAGAAGATGCCAGCAACCCGAAACGCATCATCACCGTCAGGGGCGGCGGGTACAGGTTCGAAGGCTGAATAAAAGGGTAAGTGGTAACTGACAATTACCCGTTACCACTTACCAATTACAAAGTACCAGGCATGGGTTCCCCCCTTCTTCTTGCAGTCGCTTTTCTGGCAATCGCCGCATGGTTCGCATGGCGGTATTATCAACTGCGCCGCAGGGTGGATGAATTTGCAAATCAAATTCGACGGCAGGACTTCAACACCGAAACAAAAGAACTCGAAAACCTCTCCACCGCGGTCACCTCGTTGATCTCGACCTTCGACCTTCGACTTTCGATCTTGGCATCAGAACGCTCCCGCCTCGCCAACCTGCTCGAACAACTCACCGACGGCGTCCTCATCGCCGACGCGCAGGGCATCATCCAATTTGCCAACCCTGCCGCCGGCAGGCTCTTTCAAAACTCACAGCCCGTCAACCGCAGTATCGTCGAGGTCATCCGTCACCATCAACTGGTTGAAGCCTGGCGTCGCTGCCAGCAAACGCGCCAGATGCAAAGCGAAACCGTCGAAGTGCCCACCCGCCACCAATACCTGCAACTCATCGTCGCCCCCGACCAGCAATCCAGCGGAACCCTGCTCCTCGTCCAGGACCTGACCCGCATTCGCCGCCTCGAGACCGTCCGCCGCGACTTCATCAGCAACATCTCGCACGAACTGCGCACCCCGCTCGCCTCCCTCAAAGCCCTAACCGAAACCCTGCAAGACGGCGCTCTCGAAGACCCTCCCGCCGCCCGCCGCTTCATTGACCAGATACAAACCGAGGTGGACGCCCTCACTCAAATGGCAACCGAACTCCTCGAACTTTCGCGCATTGAATCCGGGCGCCTCGCTCTGGACCTTCAGCCTGTCCCTCCCGCCGAACTGTTGACCTCCGCCTCTGCAAGGATGCATCTTCAGGCAGAGCGCGCCGGATTATCCCTGCGCGTGGAATGCGCAGACACACTGCCAAAGGTAAAGATTGATTTGCAAAGGCTGGAGCAGGTGCTGGTCAACCTCATCCACAATGCGGTCAAGTACACAAAGCCGGGGGGAGAAGTGGTTCTTTTTGCCGAGGCAGGCGTCGGCGAGGTCCGATTCGGGGTGCGGGATACAGGAATCGGCATCCCGCCGGAAGACATCCCGCGCATCTTTGAACGGTTCTATCGCGTGGACAAATCCCGTGCGGGCAGCGGGACAGGGCTGGGCTTGTCCATCGCCAAACACATCGTCGAGGCGCACAAGGGGAAAATCTGGGCGGAAAGCGTGGAAGGACAGGGAAGCACGTTTTACTTCACGATTCCAACCGCCTGAGAGAGCCTCAGAAAACCTCATTGGAGAGGGCGGAATCCTTCGCCGAGCGCCTCGTGGGCATAACCGATGACCATAAAAGCGCGCGGATCTACTTCTTGCACAATGGCTTTCAGCCTGACCACTTCGGCGCGTGTGATAACCACATAGAGGACAGGGCGTTCTGCGCCGGTGTAAGCGCCTGTGCCTTCGAGAACGGTTACGCCGCGCAGCAGGTCATCCAGGATGCGCTGCGCCACTTCGCGGGGCTTGCTGGTAACGATCATCGCTGTGCGGACGGTGCCGCCGCCCTCGAGGGTGGTCTCGGCGACCAGGCCACTGACGTAGAGTGCAATCATGGCGTAGAGGGCTTCCTTCCAGCCAAAGACGAACCCTGCACCGAGGATGACCGCCGTATCCACCATGAGGTAACTTTGGGTCATGGGAATGCCGCGCCAGTGGTTGAGGATGCGGGCGAGGATGTCGGAGCCGCCGCTGGAGCCGCGCGCGCGATAGACCAGCCCGTATCCCACCCCGCTGATAATGGCGCCGTAGAGCGAGTTGAGGAAGATGTCACCCTGCAGGTCGTTGATGAGGGCGGTTCCGGCGCCGCCGGGGGCAAAGAGTGGGATTTTCAAAAGCAGGTCGGTGGCGAGAGAGTAGGTGAAAATGGCGGTCGCCGTGCGCATGGCAAAGCGGAACCCGCCAAGAAACCGCCAGCCGAGCAGGAACAGCGGAACATTGCCAATCAAAATCATCAAACCGATGGGCCAACCGGTAAAGTGATTGATTAACTGTGAGATGCCGCTCACACCGCCCGAAGCAAGGTTCGCCGGGATAAAGAACAAGCGCAGAGAAAGCGCCTGCAACAGGGCGGCGATGACGATGAGGGCATAGTCGCGGATGGTGGGTAAATATGTCTTGAAGTTTTTCATGCAGCCTTTTACGGTTGACAGGTTTGAGGTGGAACGTTCAAACATTTAAACTTTCCAACCTGCCAACTTTTCAACATTCAAACAATTTCCACCCCCGCCAGTTTTTCAATCACCCCTACCACAGCAGAGTTATCCAGATCGCCCATGCCGAGTTCGATCATTTGCTGGAAGAGATGGGCGTTCGCCTGCGTGCCGTAAACGGGGATGTCATATTCCCGAGCAGTTTCGAGAACGATTTTCAAATCTTTGAGCTGCATGTGCGCCTTGAAGCCGGGATTGCGGTTGCCGGCAAACAGACGCGGCGGCTTGACGTCGAGAGTCCAGCACTGCGCGGCGCCGCCCTTGATGGCATCCACCACCTTGCGCGGGTCCACGCCCGCCTTCTTCGCAAAGACCAGTAACTCGCCCATCGCCACCATCTGTGCCGCGACCATAATCTGGTTAGCGGCTTTTGCGACCTGCCCGGCTCCCGCTTCGCCAACGTGTGTCACTGTTTTGCCCATCGCTTTGAACACCGGCATGACCTTCTCCAACGCTGCCGCTTCACCGCCAACCATGATGGTGAGCGTGCCATCCCGCGCGCCGATGTCGCCGCCGGAAACGGGTGCATCGAGGGCAGAAACGCCCTTTTCGGCAAGTTTTTCCGCAAGCCGGCGGGCAGTGGCAGGCTTGATGGTGGAATTGTCCACATAAATCAGCCCTTCGTGCGCGCCTTCGATAATGCCGTTTTCGCCCAGAACGACCTGTTCCACATCGGGAGAATCGGGCAGGTTGGTGAAGACCACATCCACTTGTGCAGCGACTTCACGCGGCGAAAAGGCGGCGGTTGCGCCTTCCGCGACAAGTTCGTCCACCGCGGCGCGCGAACGGTTGTGAACAACAAGCGGGAATCCCGCTTTGAGAATGTTGCGGGCAATGGACTTGCCCATCAAACCCAGACCGATGTATCCGACTTTGAGCATGAAATGTGAATTCCTTTCACTGCGAAGGCACGAAGAGCGCCAGGATTTTAAGGGATTATAACCTTGAGCCTGTTGCAAAAAGGTGAAAATTGAGCCACTGAGTCACGGAGATACGGAGAATCATCAATGAAAGGAAAACCCCGTGACTCCGTGTCTTCGTGGTGAATCTTCAGGGTTTTGCAGTGGTGTCAACCTTACAAAAAAGAATCGGCACCCCTCTCGCCGGCGGGAAGTGAAGGACTGTGTAACCTGTGGCTGAGATTTTCGGCTTTCCCGCTATAACGGCTGGAACCTGCTCCTCGAAACAGGAGCAGGTTCCAGTTAAGGTTGAACCGGGCGGCGGGTTACTTGATAGCGTATGTGACGTTGACAGTCACGGTGAAGGTCAGCTGCCCGGGCTGGATCGGCACAGCCGCCGCATTCACCACCCCTCCGCCACCGCCTCTGCCCTCGTAGGCAGGGTAAGAAACATTATCGAAGAAACCGATGGATTGGATTTCACCGAGGCTCACGCCGGCGGCATCTGCCAGTTCCTGCGCCTTCACCTGAGCATCCTTTACAGCATCGGCGCGGGCTTGCTTGAGCGCGGCGTCTTTATCTGCCACGTCGAACTGAACGCTGTTGACGGTGTTGGCGCCCGCCGCAATGACGGTGTCGAGCAATTTGCCGAGTTTTGCCAGGTCGCGCACGGTTACATAGACGGTGTTATCCACCGCGTAATACTTTTCACCCGTAGGTACGCCTGTAGCCGGATCATACTTATCGAACGGGTAAATGCTGAAATTGGTCGTGCGGATGTCCTTGGCGTCGATGCCAAAATCCGTGAGCGCCTGAATCATCTTCTGGGTTTGGGCATTGTTTTCATTCACTGCATCCGAAGCAGAAGGCTTCTCTGTGTGCACGCCAACGTAAATATAGGCAATATCCGGAACAAGATAGGCAGTTCCTGCGCCAGAAACGCTGATGGTGCGAGGCGGCTCTTGTGCCGCCGGGCTGCCAGCCGCCGCTCCGCAAGCGCTAACAACAAGCGCAAACAGGGCAATGACGGTAACAAGATAAAACTTGGTCTTCATGGGTTACTCCTTGTAAGTGGTATCTCATGAAAAGAGACGCTGCAGTTTTCAAAAAGTTCCTGCAATTTCCGCAAATTTTGGTACAATCCTGACACATTTGTTCTACTCCCCAAGAGACAACATGCCCATCAACTATCAGGAAGTCTACTCACAGATCCAGACAATCGGTGCGGGCGCAAAAGAAAGAAAAAAGAAAAAAGAAGAAGCGCAAGCCTGCGCGCGCGAATGGCTCGCCGCTTTAGATTCACAACTGGATTTTCTGCGCTCCAAAGTTGAGACTGCCAAAGCCGCCGACCCAAACCTGCGCTGTGCTTATCCCCTCGACGAAACGCTCGCCTCTTCCTTCGACGTTCAGCCTGTTTCTGTTTCCCCCACCCTCATCGCCGCCGACGGCTCCCAGATCAACCCCGACCGTCACGCTGCGGTGCAGTTTGGGCTGGTCAACGTGGGCGCGATCATCATGCAATTGAACTCTGCCGAGCCGCCGCAGATTGTCACCGAAAGTGAGCTGCTCTTCGGCGACGACCTCCTGCCCAACGGTATCCCCATGTCTGATGGTATGGTAGCGCTGCGCCGCGACCTGAAAGAACGCGAAAAACTCGATGAATTATCCAAAGGCTTAGAAGGAAGCGTTGTCACCTTCACCGACGGTCCTATCGAGTTGTGGGGGGCAAAGGGCGAGGACGCGCAGGAATACTCCGCCTTTGTCGAAACATATCAAACAGTGCTTTCGCGCCTGCAGTCGCGGGGAGTCATTACCGCTGGCTATGTGGACAAACCCTCCGCCGACCTGGTAGTGCGCCTGCTCGAAGTTGCCATGGCCGACAACGAGCAAATCCAGAAATTGCGTGAATTCCATCCTTTGCGGGGGGTGAGCGACCGCTGGCTGTACGGCGAACGCGAAAAGCCGCTCCTGCCGCCCGGTCATCGCTCGGCAGTATTCAAGATTCAATCCAGTTCAGAGAAGCGTTATACGGGCGTCTTATCCCTGCATTTCTTCTACCTCAATGTCGGCACAGAGGGACATCCCTGGATCGTACGGGTCGAGATTCCAAAATGGGTGGCGGAGGATAGAGAGAAATTGAATTTACTCCAGGCAGTTCTCGTAGAACAATGCCGCATGATGGGAAACAAACCTTATCCCTACTTGCTCAACCGCGCCCATGAAATTGCAGTCGTAAAGAACGAAGAAAAACAACAGATCGAGCAGCTGCTTGCCATGGAACTTAGAAAACAGGGCGAAGAGACTGACGACCCTTCGAATAAACAGGCTGGCAAAGATTCTCTTGCAAGCGGAAGAAAGAGGTATGGAACATGACGCAAGCCATCGAAATCGGACGATTACTCCGCGCAGGGACAACGGGCTTTGTCGCGGGTTGCCGCGTCAATCAATTGAATGCTCCCTCGTTTGGGGCGCTGGTGCGAGCGCCGCTGGAAAGCGGCTACCAAATCTTCGGCATTATTTACGACATTCACATCGAAGATGACGGACTGGTGCGTCAACTTGTGACGGCGGATAACGTCAGCGAGGCGGTGATGCACGATAACCGCGTCAACCGCATCGTGCCGGTGGAAATGTCGGCGCTGGCGGTGGGGTATGAGCAGAATGGGAAGATCTTCCATCTCCTGCCGCCGCGCCCTCCGTTGAGTCTGGATGTCATCTATCTGTGCGACGAGAAGGAAACAGTGCGGTTTACAGAGAAGTTTGGGTATTTCAGACACATGGTGAACAACAAGGAAATCCCTGTGGGAGAGGTGGTGGCTGCGCATATTTTGCAGGTACAGTCTATGCACAAGGATAAGAGCTGGCAGGAGCGTGCCACGCATGAGGTGATTACATTGCTGCGAGATGATTATCCGACGTTGATGGCGGTTCTTGGGGCGTTAAGCGATGTGAGTGTAGATTTTTGATTTGTGAGGTAGGGTGTTAGGTGAGCACAACTATCATTACAGCGCAAGTCAATCAAATGGATCAGGTCGCCCCTGAACGGATATCGCGCCGCCACGCAGCGCAAGTCTCTGACTTGCGCGGACACAATCAGCCTGATTCAAGTATTCGCGGACGGTCTGTCGGCAAAAAATCAACCTTGCGCTGTAATACTATCAGGCAATCTACAATCACTAGATCACCAAAACCGCGCGTAGCGTGCGCTCTTTGCGCAACACGCAAATGCGGTGGTAGAGACCGCCTAATACGCGCTTTCGTGAAATACTGAAAATCAAAAATGTTTCATCCAGAAATGGAGGAATTATGCAAAATCAACGTGTCAAAATTGGTTATCTGGTGGGCGGCGGGTTGAAGGAGAATTTTCGCGTGCGGCTGACGGTTTCGCCTCAGGAGATTCAGGAGGGGGCGTTCGTCGTCATCCAAAGCGGCGAGTGGAATTACTACGGCATCGTCACGGATATTCAACTCGGCGCGACGGACCCGCGCTTTGCGGATGAGCAGATGGAGGGACGCTTCCCCGCGCACATCTCGCAGGCGCTGCATGGACAAACCCTGTATGCCAATCTCGAAGTTCTGCCGAATCTGATGCTGGAGGTGGGTCCTGAGTTGGGCACGCCCGAATATAAACAATGGCGGGGCAAAATAGACGCCGGCTTGAAAGATGAGCCGCGCATTCTGCCGGTCAAGAACGTGCCGCCGCATCATGCCCAGGTGTTTCTGGCAAACGAAGGCGATATTGCGGAGATTTTTGGTGACCCGAATGAAAAAGGCAATTTCATCATCGGGTACACGCGCGAGCAGAATCATCCCGTGTGCATTGACCTGGAAAAGTTCGTGCAGCGGTCGTCGGGGGTGTTCGGGGCGACGGGGACGGGCAAGTCGTTTCTCACGCGGCTGGTGTTGGCGGGGTTGATGCACTATAACAAAGCGTCGGTGTTTGTGCTGGATATGCACAACGAGTATGGCTTTGACGATGTGGCGTCAGACACGAAAAAGCCCGTGACGGGACTGAAGACCAAATTCAAGTCGAAGGTGCGAATCGTCGGTTTGGGAGCAGGGTCAACGATTCGGGGGCAGGTCCCCGATTTTAATCTGGAAATTTCAACGGGGGACATTTCCACAAGTGATATTGAAACGTTGATGCAGGAGTTGAATTTGCGAGAAACTACTCCAACGACTCTCAATGCGTTGTATGGCTCGTTTGGGAAAGATTGGTTTACCTGTTTCAAAGCGATGAATCGTTTGGAAGTGACTGTGGAAGATGAAAAAGGAAAGTCGAAGAAAGTGCCGCATCCTGACAGTGTGGCGGCATGGGCAAATGAAAACGGTGTCAATGTGATGGCGGCCGAAGCGCTTTATGAAAAACTGGGTCGCTTGTTTGATAAATCTTATATCGTCGAGAAACCCGCGGCAGACAGCGTGCGCGAGATTATCGCCTCGTTAGAGAACGGACAGCATGTGATCCTGTCGTTCGGCGAACACGAATCCGATTTGGATTACCTGCTCGTGTCGAATCTGTTGACGCGCAAGATACGCAAAGCCTGGGAAGACAAGACGAACGCTTTCCGCACTCACGGCAGGGAGGAGCCGCGTCCGCTGGTGATTGTGGTGGAGGAGGCGCACAAGCTGCTCAACCGTGAGATGGCGGCGCAGACGACCTTCGCCACGATTGCGCGCGAACTCCGCAAGTATTACGTGACGCTGTTGATCGTGGATCAGCGCCCGTCGCAAATTTATGACGAGGTCATGTCGCAGTTGGGGACGCGTATCTCAGGCTGGCTTGGCGACGAGGATGATATCCACGCCGTGCTTTCGGGTCTGGCGGGACGGGAGGCGCTGCGCGGCATGCTGGCGCGGCTCCAACCGAAGGAGGAGGTTTTGCTGTTGGGATGGGGTGTGCCTATGCCGCTGCCGGTGCGCTCGCGCAGGTATGACGAGGAGTTTTGGAAGGAGTTGCTGGGAGGCGGTGGGAAGCGGAGTAAAGAACAAAACCTGAAAGAGTTGGGGTTTTAGGCGGGAGCGAAGGGTTTTCGTGGTTTGCTCGATGCGCAACAGGACGGGTTACGCTTCCACTACCTCGTAGTCGTGCGTAATTTCTACAGCGTCCTTGAGGGTGGCGTAGACTGAGCAATACTTCTCTTCGCTGAGTTGAATGGCTTTGGCGAGTTTTTCCGGGTCAATGCCTTTGCCAACGGCTTGATAGTGAATGTGAATTTTGCGGAAGCGCCAGGGCGGGGCGTCATCTTGAACGCTTTCGGCGGTCACGTTGAGTTGACGAAGATCGGTGCGCTGTTTTTTCAGAATCTCTACCACATCGTGCGAGGAACATCCGATGAGCGCCATGGGGAGCAGGTCTGAGGCGCTGACTCCGTTTGGTTTCTTCATGACGATTTGATAATCGTCCCTGTCGCTGAGGATGAATTGGCTTTCAGGGTTCCAGTTGAGGCGTACAGTTTTGGTTGCCATGGTGCAGAATTGTCCTTGTATGAGAATGCCCAGGCGCAGGGAGCTATTTGGGCTTGGGAGTCAGGTAATGGTCGAGGTTGAGGCGTTTGAAGAGGCGTTCGCGCACGTCTTCGGGCAGGTCGGGTTTTTCGAGGGGAGTCTGCACGAGGTCAATCGTCCGTTTGGTGGTGTTCAAAACGATTCGGCAGTTGTCACACTCGGCAAGATGTTTTTCGAGTTCCTGGCAGAGTTGGGGGTCGAGATCGCCGTCAATGTATGCCGAAAGCGATCCAAGTAACTCTTCGCATGTTGTGTGGGGATGGTCGGTCATTTCTCGCTCCTCGCGGGCAGGCGTTCACTGTAGTAAGCAGAGAGTTGTTCGCGCAACGCCATGCGGGCGCGCAGCAGACGGGTTTTGACGTTGGTCTCGGTCAGGTTCAGTGCTTCGGCAGTTTCTTTGATGGATAAACCTTCGACATCGCGCAGCAAAAAGACAATGCGGAGGGACTCAGGCAATTGGGCGACGGCGGCATCGAGGGCTTTTTTCCCTTCGCCCGAGAGCAGTTCTTCTTCGGGCAGAGCGCTCCAATCTACGATTTGAGTTGGGCGCAAATCTTCAGTGTGGTCTTCCGCCTCAACATCCTCCAGGTTCACTTCCGGTTTCTTTTTGCGAATCAGCATGAGCGCTTCGTTCACGGCAATGCGGTAAAGCCAGGTTGCGAGGCTGGAGCGCCCTTCGAAGTTTTGGATGTGGGTGAGCGCATTGAGAAAGGTGTTTTGCAGCACGTCCTCGGCATCTTGCGGGTTACCCAGCATGCGCAAGCCAAGCCGATAGATTGAGCTGGAATATTCATCCACAAGGCGGGCAAATTCGGCAGGGTCTCCGGCTGCGAGCGCTTGTAGTGAAATTTCATCCGAGATTGGTTTATTCATTAGATGCAGTCCATGGTGGAAAAGTTACAAGTTCACCTTACGCACCGTCCCGAAGGTTGGAACGGAAAACAGGCTTGATTTATGAGAACCTTCGGGACGTTTCGCGTAACATCAGTTACAAGGTCAGCGCCGTTTGAGTAGTTTTTGAATTCTTTTTTTCCAGCGCCTGGGTCTTACGAGATTTTCAAGGGTGTTTTCGGGCAGAAAGAAAAACAGAGAACGCAGAAACAGTTCGAGGCGGCGGGCGAGGCGGGCAGAGTTTATTTTGGGGAAGGTAAGTTTACCATCAACCAATTGATGGGTTGCGTCTAAGATCGTGTAGCGGATGTTCGCCTGACCGCCTGCGAGGCGAATGTTTTCGTTTGTTTCGGGATGCTGATAATGGGGCTTGCCCTCGGGCAGGTGGCTGTAATCGTGGTTTTGGTGGACGATCATTACAGACGGCGTGCAGTCAATGACCGCCCAGCCTTCCCTGCGCGCTTTGTAGATCATCCAGTTGTCCCAGCCGGCGCGACCAATAGTGAAGGCGGGGATTTCGGTGTAGCAGGATTGAGGGAAGAGGAAGAAGTCGGAGCCTGCGGGGCGGTGAAGTTGTCCCTGACTGTAGGCGGTGGACCGCAGGCGATTTTGCCAGCCGGGGGAGAAATCGAGCGGTTGAGTCACGTCCAGGTCCCAGCGCTGGCTGACGAGAACGTATTTGTCGCGCAACAGGTGTGACGTGCGCGCGGCTTCGACAAAATCGGGCATGAGGAGGATGTCTGCGTTGATGATGCAGAGCAGTTCGCTGTTTGAGTTTTCCCGCGCCAGTTGGAACATGGAAGAAATCAGCGGCGTGCCATTGTCGTTACGTTTTACGTTTGGAATATGCTTTACGCCCAGTTCGCGCGCGGCTTCAGCCATGCCGGTCTCTTCGCCGAGCAAAATAACTTCGACATCGGGCAGCAGAGTCCACGAACGGATGGCGTTGCGTTGAATCGTCGCAATGTGCGGGTGGGTGAAGGGTTTGGGGGCGGAGAAGAGAGTAATCAAAGGCATGTTCAATGTTTGCAAGTTTACAGGTTGAAACGTTTGAACGTTCGAACCCACTAACGTTTCAACGCCCTTTTATCAATATCTTTCAACGTCTTGTGTCGCACACCCGAATTGATCTTCGTCAACTCCGGTTCATCGTGGACCAAATTCAGCACTTCTTTCCAGGAAAAGTCATCACGCCCATTGAAGCGGGCATAAACCTGACGTATGAATTCCAAATCTTCGGGGGTGTCTACCGTCCAGCGGTAGTCGCCGAAGTCGGTAGGGTGGTTGAGCAGGGCGATGCGAAAGCCGCGCGGGGAAATGCCAGTGTGAAGTAATCGGTTATCAGTGACCAGTTCAACGCCTTCATAAAAATAGGGCATTACGTGTTCACGATGTTGGGGTTCTTTCGCTTTTTCCCAAGCCTGTTCCAGAGCCTTGAACGTACACGCCTCGATGTCCAAGCCAATCGGATAAGTGCGGTGGTAAGGCGGCGGCAAACGGTTACAAACAAAATCGAATCTCGAGTCTCCAGTCTCCAATAATATATTCACAACTTTATCAATCAACTCTGGGTCAATGACTGGACAATCGGCTGTGATGCGAACGACAACATCTGCCTTCGCTTCTTTCGCAGACTGGTAGTAGCGGTCCAGCACATCGTAGAGACTGCCGCGCGTGAAAGGGATTCCGGCAAACTCGCAATACTCCGCTACGGGGTCGTCGGTGGGGTCGGTTGTGGTGGCGAAGATGGTTTGGGAAACAGAAGCAGACCGCGAGGTCCGAATGAAGACGCGTTGCAGCATGGGTTGCCCGGCGATGTCTGCAAGAATCTTGCCGGGCAAACGCGAGGAGGACATACGTCCTTGAATGATGGCGACAACTTTTGGTTTCATGGCTTAGACAATGGACGATGGACAGTGGTCTGTTGTCTATCGTCAGGCATGTTTCGCCTCAGACGGGAGCGGCTGAGGAGTTACAAATCCTTTTGCACGGAATTTTTCGACATACTCACGCACGATCCAATAATCGAGACCGACCTGTTCGGCAATGTCGAATATGGTGTGTTCGCCCTCAAAGCGCATCATGATCTTTTCGATGGCGCGGTTGAGCGCCCAGTTTTCGCGCCAATCCACCCACAGACCGTGACCGCTAAGAAATACGGGACCACGAAACGTGCGCTTCGGGATGTAATTGCTGGCGTAGATGCGGATGATGCGCTCGGCAACCTCTGCCGCGCCGACGAGCATATCTTCGTGGATGATGTCGAGGTTGTCGTCGGTGGTGTGATACTCGTCGTAGGGCCAGCGGTTGAGCGAGATGCACGGCACGTTGACGCCAGGTCCGTTGATGACGCGTTCGTCGTTGGCTGGGGCGGCGGCAAATTCGCGTTCGTCGTGGTCGGTGTTTTGTAATTGGTAATTGGTAATTCGGTCGAGGAGGTGGTTGTGTTGTCGGGTATGATGCCAGGCAATTTTGTTTTTATTGCCTGTCATTTCCATGAAGATACCGCCGCGCAGATTTGGGATGAGTGACTCATTGTGCGCAAGCCAGGCGATTGTGCCGATGGTCTCGGGCCCAAACCAAAAGCGGACGCTCATCGAGCCGGCAGGCAGCGGATTTTCCGCGAGCCGCCGTGCCAATTCAATCGTGCTGACCACGCCCGCGCCATCGTCGTTGGCTTGCATGGGGTGACAGGTATGCGCCTGCACGAGAAACTCGCCGGCGGCGGGGTTGGGTCCGCCCTGCGGATGGATCACTGCGGTGGCGATTTTGAATCCCTGTGCGGGATCGGTGATGAATTCGGATTTGATGACCGCGTGATATTTCTTGTCGCGCGGAAGTTTATCGAAGGTGTTTTTGGGCAGGCAGAAACCCCAGTCGCGTTCATAATATTTGAAGACCCAAGGCACGGCATGCGGACGTTTCTCGTTGAAATACAAATGCGGTTGCAGCTCCTCGAACGAAAGCGTTTTATCAACAGGCAGCGAATACGAAACAATGTGCAGCGGATTGTCCTTGAAGTCTACGATCCGTTCGCCGCCGACGACTTCGAGATACGCTTCATGGACAACGTACCGCTCAGGCACTTTCCACGTCCAGACGGGAGTCAGTGGCGCGTAGGTCTCGATGGTGTAGTTAGACGAATCAGGCATGTACGCGCCGATGATCTCCAGCGTCTTGTCCTGACCGTCGGAGGCGAGGGTGCGATGCAGAGGAAAGAATTCTGCGAGGATAGATTTGAGGGAGGGGTAAGGTTTCATAAAATCATTTTGCCACAGATTTCATGGATTATCACGGAAAAGCCATTTTTCAACCGCTGAGTCACGGAGACACTGAGAAAATTTAAAACTCCGTGACTCACTCACCTTACGCACCGTCCCGAAGGTTGGAACGGAAAACAGGCTTGATTTATGAGAACCTTCGGGACGTTTCGCGTAACATCAGTGACTCAGTGTCTCGGTGGTTAGAGCCTTGAGCCTTTAAAAACATCAAAGAAGAATCCGTGTAAATCTGTGTCAATCCGTCGCTAAATCTCTTTCTTCTTTCAATCTTTCTTTATGTAATACAACAAATGTGGATCGCGCTTCATCTCGCGCGCCGTGAACTCATACACTTCATTCGCCTTCATCAACTTCACATCCGCCTCGCCGATCTTGCGGATCTTCACAATCCCCGCCTTCTCCATCAACTCACCCATCGGGTTGACCTCCGTCACCACCCCCTTATCAATATCACGCACCAGCATCTCGAACGTATCGATATACGTGTTGCCGTTTTCATCCGTCACCTGCCCGGTGAACTGTTTGAGAAAGCGATAATCCACCCCCTCCATCTGCTCGATGTGATGGAAGAAGGTCATGCTGTTGGTGTACGAGAGACCAATGATCATAATCTTCCCGTCCAGGTCGCGCAATTTACCGAAGACGGAATTCCGCTCATAGGCGCTCTTGTAGCGCAAACTACCAAGCATCTCTGCATGTTTCCCCAACACTGCAAACGAATAGAATGGATGAAACACCCGTTTCGCGCGCGGGTCTGTCCGCACCAGTTCAGTCAGCACGCCCATCTTCGAGGGCGTCGTGCGCACATCCCAGGGCTCGCCTTTGTTGAAGCCGAAGTTGAAGGTCGGCATGATCAACGTCCCATCCCTGTCCGTTTCGAGTGCCGCCTCCAGCGCACGGATGACCGTCTGCGGTCCACCCTCCACAGGTCCCAGCGACTTATACGAACTATGCACCAGCAGCGTATCGCCTGCCTCCACGCCCAGCGCACGAAACTCCTCGACCAGTTTTTCAAACGTAAGCATATTTTCCTCCAATCGTTTTTGGATGAATTTCAGCGCTTTGACCTTTACTACACTGACGCACGCCTCATCCTTAACCGACGCCTGCTTCTCCTCAACAATCCTTCTCTCCCCTTATTCTTTTCTCAGCGTCTCTGCGTCCCGGCGGTTGACAACCTTCTCATACGCCTCGAGAAGTTTACCAAAATTCTTCTGCCAATCCGCCCGTTCTTCTGCCGTCTTTCGCGCCAATTCTCCCATCTTCCTGAACTCTCGTTGATTTTTTATCGCGTATAAAATCTTCTCTGCCAAATCATCCACATCCCCATCGCGGAACAACCAGCCATTGACGCCGTTCTCGATCCATTCCCTGTTGCCAGGAATATCCGACACCAGGCACGGCAGTCCGCTTGCCAGCGCCTCCAGCAGCGTGACCGAGGTGCCGTCCACGTGCGAGGGAGAAATGTATAAATCTGCCATGTGATACCAGCGCGGCAGATCTTTATAGCCAACCTGCCCCCCAAAATGGACCCGCTCCATCACCCCGCCGCTCATCAGAATCTGACGAAGATACGCTCCCTGTGATCCGCCGCCCAGCAAAATAAGATTGACATTTGGGTTTTCGTTAGCCGCTTTCACAAACGCTTTCGCCAGCACATCCACGCCATAAATGGGTTCCCAGGTGCGGCTGCAAAACAGTGTTAACGTTTGAACGTTTGAACGTTTGAACGTTTTTCGAGTGAACTGTTCCAAATCAACTCCCCATGGAAACACAACCGTGTTTTCAGGCTTCATCCCAAACGCAATCGCCTTCTCGCGCGTCACATTGGCATCGCTCGTAAAATAGGCGCTGCGCCGTAAAGTGTAACGCGTTACCCATCGCATCCATGCGCTTTTATCTGCATCCATTACCAGATCATACCCCCACGACATGGACAACAGGCGGCGGAATCCGCTCAAGGCAACAAGGAACGCACAATTCTGTATCGGTCCCGCGTGGATGATGTCGGGGTGAATCTCTCGAATCACGCGGCGCAGGCTGAAGGTCAGGCGGGGAACGTCGCGCCAGCGGAACTCGCTCCGCCCGCCCGCCCAAAGAATCTGCCGCACGTTTTCAGGGACGGGGCGGTCTTCCGTCTGACGGTGGTTTGCTTCGAGTTTCAAATAAAAAATTTCGTGCCCCGTCTTCGACAACGAATTCAAGAAGCGAAAATCGTGAGGGGTGTAGTTACGAGAGAAATAAAGGATTTTCATAAATCACAGCTGGAACGTTACGCTCCCAAATCCGTCCAGCGCAGTTCTTTGCCTTTCGGCAGGTCGGTCAACGCTCTGGTGCCAATGACGTTCGGAATCTCATACGGCTTGATTGCGCCCGGCGTAGCAGGGCGCAGTACGTCAATCATTTCGCGCGTGAAGACTTCTCCCGCCTTGATGTCGCGCGCCGCCCGCAGACAACGTCTCTGCACAATCTTCGTCTCCTGTTCATTGCCGGCGATGAATTTATCGGAGGAGCCCAGCGCCCGTTCGAGTTGACGCGTTTCCTCCACCATGTGCGCCCATGCCTCAGGGTTCATTGCAAATTTATGATCTGGACCTTCGCGGTCGTTGTCATCCGTAAAGTGACGTTCGATCATGCGCGCGCCCAGCGCCACTGCCCCCAAAACAGTGGCGTTTCCGTGCGTATGGTCGGAGAGACCCAGCACCACATCTGGGAACATGACTGCATATGTTTTCAACACATTCAAATGAATGTGGTCGAAGTTTTCGGGGCTGGCGGTGTAGTTGGTGTTGCACTGCATCAGACATAACTGCTTGTTGATTTTGAGAATCGCATGTACAGCGCGCTGTACATCGGCAATGTCTGCGGCGCCGCTGGCGATGATCATCGGCTTGCCCTTGGATGCCATATGCTCCAGCGTTTCAATCCAGTCAATTTCACCCGAGCCAGCCTTGTAGGCGGGGATGTACGGATCGACGTGTTCGATGGAGTCGTAGTCATAGGGGGATGTGAAAAAGTGAATGCCAACCTTGTCACACTCCTCTTTCAGGATGGGCGTCCAGTCCTGCGGAAGCGAAGCGGCGGCATACACTTCCGTCACCGATTTCTTCCACTTTGCCTGATGGCTGACTTTGGAATTCATGTGATTGAAGCCATATTCCGAAACAATCTTGGGAGCCTGAAAGTGCTGGAACTTCGCCGCATCTGCTCCCGCTTCTTTAGCAAGACGAATGAGCAGTTTCGCACGCTCCAAATCTCCGTCGTGGTTTGCCGCAATGTCGGCGATGAAATAGGTGGGGTGGTTAGGTCCGACCCAGCGGTCTTGAATTTTGAATTCCATTTTGTCCTCCGATTTGTTTGGAGGCGACAGGCGCTCACCTGGCGGAGCGCTTGTCACCCGGGTAAGGTTAGTATAATCATTCTAACGCCCTTTGAATATGACCTGCACAAGAGTGAATCAAGCTAAAAGAAGCACGGTATCGAAAAAGCACAAGCGTTATTCGATCACGAGGCTTGTCTCAAATTCCCTGCAAAAAGCCTGGGCGAGTCGGGGTTTCGGGTAATCGGCAAGATCAAAGCAAAACATATCAAGACGAAAACACCCGCATTATATCTGTACGGCGCTCAAGAGACGAGGAGATAGCCCTATATGAATTTGACATTTCCAAAGGGGACGGGGGTGAGGTTACCCCCCTTCCTCATCCCTTTGGTCTTGATGCATCCACTAAAACAAAACTCCGAGTTTCCTCGGAGTTCGTGTTCAACTATCCCGCCACAGGCGAGACCTGGTATTCGATTTTGCTCGGTACGCTCACCCGCCGCGAAGCATCCAAAATTTCAAGCGAGACAAGGTTGCCCTTGTCGTCATAATCCAAAATAACGCCTGGCTTATCTTCGTCGCTCTCAGCGACAACAGTTTCGGCGAAAATAATTGTCAGGGTATCGGTTGTTTGGTCGTAGATGACTTTCATTGTTTGAGAATTTTCTTCAAAGCAGGAATGATCACTGGCAAATCCTCTTGCACTGTCCGCCAGACCACTTTCGTGTTGACGCCAAAATATTCATGTGTCAACTTATTCCTCATCCCCGCAATCTCACGCCAGAGGATTTCGGGATTCGCTTCACGGACCTCTTCTGGTATCTGTCGTGCGGCTTCGCCAATGATTTCAAAAGCACGGATGACTGCATACATGGCTTTATCATCTTTACAAAAGCCTTCGTAATCAAGGCCTTGTACAAAAGAGAGCGCCTTTTCCGCGTTCTCCAGCATATCACGCAGATAGTCTCAGTACTTCACGAAAGCGCGTAATTGGCGTTCTCTAACGCCAGTTTTGCGCTAGAGAGCGCACACTACGCGAGGTTTTCGTGATCTACTGAGTCTTCGTACTCGCGCTTCATACGGGAATTGCCTCACTCAGGATTTGTTCCCCAATTTTTGGCTTGAGCGAGTCTTTCATGACCAAATCCACCTTGACGCCAAGTAAATCGGACAGGTAATTTTCAATCGCAATAAAAGTCAGCAGGCTCGGGTCTTCCTTGAAGGTAATCAACACATCAAGGTCGCTATCCTGTTTTTGTTCGTCACGGACATAAGAACCGAAGACTTCCAATGTCTCCACGCCATAACGCTCTGCCAGGAATGGGATTTGCTGGTGGAGAATTTTGAGCAAGGATTCGAGCGAACGTGTTGGCGCCATAATTTGATTATACACAAAAAGGGGAAATGCCCATCGCCGAGTCTTCGCGAAGCACACCTTTAGGCACCCTTCGCACAGCGCCAAATGAAGAGAAGCCCAGACCTGCTCGAACAAACTGTCTTTGGAAATCCGTCACTGCCATCAACCGACAAACTCCCCTCTCCACTTGGAGAGGGGACGGGGGTGAGGTCCACGCCCAACCCCGCTGACTATCTTTTCCCTACCCCGTTTGGATTTATTCCTGTGCCAAATATCTATCCACGAACTCGCGCGGCTTCAAAACTTCAATGCCCTCATAGCCTGAAACTTTCAACAAATGCCTATCTCCGCTGACAATGACTTTACTTCCGCTCGCCAGCGCACAGGCAAAAAACTTGTCATCGTCGGGATCTTCGCAGACAGGTTCGCTTAATTCCACAGGTTGATAGACTTTGGCATGTTCAATGACAAAGTTCAGGATCGGCTTCAAGTCAATGGCTGGACGTTCCTCTGCAAGGATTTCTCCAACCTTGTGATATTCGTCCAGAATTTCCTGTGAAACGACCAGTTCAAACTCGCCCTCCTGCCATGCTTTCAAGATTTGATAAGGTGGTCCGCTAAAGAAAACTCCTGAGATGAATACGTTTGTGTCCATCACAACTTTCAAGTCCAGAACGATCTTCATTTCTTGCCCCGCGCCTTTGCCACCGCGGATGTGACATCTTCCTCGGTCAGCCTTGCTTCCTTTGCCTGCTGGCGCGCTTGCTTGATTAGTTCATCGAACTGACTCTTATCAGGCAGGTTGACCACTTTGAGAACTACCACATCTCCTTCGCCAACAACCAGGAACTGCGCCCCTTCGTTCAAATTCAACCGCTTGCGAATGGACTCAGGGATGACAACCTGCCCTTTAGACGACATACGAGTGGTGGCTAAAGTATCCATGATTTACTCCTTCTTACCAGTAAGATTATAACACGAAACATCCCCCAACCCCCATTCTGGGGCAGGTGGGGAGAAGCCCAGACCTGCTCGAACAGGGCCGCGCCATCACCCGACAAACACCCCTCTCCACTTGGAGAGGGGACGGGGGTGAGGTCCCAGCGAAAATGCCCATCGCCAAATCTTTGCTCATTTCATTTCTTGAGTAGTTCCCTGACCTTCCCCACCACCGCGGACACGTTCCTCACGACCTCATCATTCCTAAATCTGAGAATCCTCAGCCCCAACTCGCTCAACACGTTTTCTCGCCTGGCATCTTCCTCCTGTTGTAGATCGTGGATATCTCCATCGACTTCAATAACCAATGCGGCTTTGTGACAGTAAAAGTCCACGATAAAGCCTTCAATGACCTGCTGTCTCCGAAAATGGACTCCCAGTTTGTTCGCCCGCAATTCCTCCCACAAGATTTTTTCCGCAGGCGTCATCTCCCGCCGCAGTTCTTTTGCACGTTGAAGTTTCTGCGCGGTGACTTTTTGATTCGTGACGATGTTTTTGACTGGCATGGGATGATTGGATTTGTCCAAAAATAACTTGAGCACTTATGATAAGCTTGCCCTGAGAACGAAGCAGGACAAGCACAATGACAAAGAAAACGAAACGAAAGCTTCATAACTGCACCTGTAAGGGTCAGTAAATTTATAACTTCCCTCACATCGGCTATACTTGCGACATGAATGTCGAACCAATCATACACCAATGTGAATGCGAGACTTGTCAAAACGGGCTTGA